>Ga0209573_1002066_pt1 | contig 27232 bp, 19 predicted proteins | sample TNRBio252014_DNA_FD_185870 | JGI IMG/M metagenome (GOLD analysis project Ga0209573, IMG submission 185870) | Wastewater treatment Type I Accumulibacter community from EBPR Bioreactor in Madison, WI, USA - TNR Reactor_6/25/2014_ DNA (SPAdes)... | ecosystem: Engineered > Bioreactor > EBPR >... | reverse complement strand
TGAACTGGAAATGCGCGGCGCGAAGGTGGAATACCTTAATTTCATGATTGAGGACTCCCCGGAAGGGAAATTCATCGACACGATGCTGGCGGCGCAGGCGCAGTTGGAACGCGAACAGACCGGACGCCAGACCAAGCAGAAAACCTGCGCCCGGCTGGAGCGGGGCTACTGGACGTTCCGCGCCCCCATTGGCTACAAATACGTCCCCTCCAAACAGGGCGGCAAGGCACTCGTCCCCAACGAGCCGCTGGCAAGCATTGTCAGGGAAGCACTGGAAGGCTTCGCCTCCGGGCGTTTCGCCACGCAAGCCGAGGTCGCACGGTTTCTGGAAGCGCAGCCGGAGTTTCCACGGACGCGCTACGGCATGGTGACGATTGAAGCAGTGACCTGCCTGTTGCGCCGCGTCCTCTACGCGGGCTATCTGGAAGCTCCCGGCTGGGGCATTACGCGGCGCAAGGCCAACCATGAGGGGCTGATCTCACTGGAGACGTTTGAGAAAATCCAGCACCTGCGGGGCGAGAACGCCCATCTGCCCATGCGCAAGGACATCAACCGGGATTTCGTGATGCGCGGGGCCGTGTGCTGCGCCGCCTGCGGACATCCCTATACCTCCGGCTGGTCGAAGGGCAGGCTGGGCAAGAAATATCCCTATTACTTCTGCCAGCACAAGCCCTGCGGCCAGTACGGTAAAACCATCCGCCGCGACAGGATGGAGGGGGAGTTCGCCGACCTGCTCAAGGACGTGCAGCCGACCGCCGGACTGATTCAGATGGCCGCCGCGATGTTCAGGCAGGCATGGGACAGGCAGGCGGAACTGGTCGCCGTCACCTCCCGGCAGTGCTTGCAGGAAGCGGCAAAGCTGGAGGCGGAAATCGACGCGGTGGTGTCGCGGGTGGTGAACGCGACCAACCCGCGTGTGATCGCCGCCTATGAAAGCCGGATCGAGGAGATGGAAAACCGCAAGCTCGTCCTGCTGGAACAGGCTCGCATCGCAGGCCAGCCCGTCTATGGCTTTCGCCAAATGTTTGAACTCTCGATGATGTTTTTGGCAAACCCGCAAAAACTCTGGGATTCCGGCAGGTTTTCCCTGCAAAGAACGGTGCTGAAACTGGTGTTTTCCGAGCGTCTGGTCTACTGCCGGGATTCGGGATATAGAACCCCGGAAACAGCGTTTCCTTTCAGGGCCTTACTGGCCTTCCACGGCGCTGAAAACAAAATGGTGGGGGAGGAGGGATTTGAACCCCCGGCCAAGGCGTTATGAGCGCCCTGCTCTAACCGCTGAGCTACTCCCCCATCACAGGGTAGGGTTTTACCCGCTCAGATTCCTCCAGTCTAGCCCTGAATAATCTCAGTCGCTGAATAATATACCGCGCCATTTCATGGCTTGTACTATCGCGTCATCTCTCCTATCATTAGCGGATGAAAAAAGACGGTTTTTCTCTCTTGGAATTAAGTGTCGCAATGATCATCATCGCCCTGATTGTCGGCGGAATCATTGAGGGCGTGAGCATGTTGCGTCAGGCGGAGCTGCGCCGCGCTGCAACAGATTTGACGGATATCCGCAATGCACTCTCTATTTTTAGAGACAAATATGGTTATCTTCCCGGCGACATCCCCACCGCTACCCAAATTTGGGGACGCGCCGATGGCGGGGCGGTTTTAAGCAGTAATTGCAATGACCCGGAAACAGACAGGGATCCCGCCAACCCGGAAGCAACCTGCAACGGCGATGGGAACAACAAACTTGCACGCGCCAGTGCGACTGTAAACAATACAGAGGTATATCGCTTATGGCAGCATCTTAGCAACGCCAAGCTGATCCCCGGCCAATATACCGGCGTGGGTGGCCCCGTGGGCACCACCATGTGGCGGATAAGTACACCAGAAAATGTCATGCAATCCGCCGTTAAAGACGGGGGATACTTTGTACAAACCACCTATATCGGTTCTACCTGTGGCGCTCCCAGCCGATGGACGGGAACGGAAGCGACCGATGAAAATGTCCGGATTAGCTTTGGAAGATTTAACTCTGCAGGCTGGGCATGGGGTGCCATCCTTACACCGAGCGAGGCACATTCCATTGATATTAAGATAGATGACGGACGACCCGGACTTGGTAATTTTACGGTATTTTGCGCCCCTGTCTGCGCGGATTCAAGAGATATATACGCGGCGAATTATCTGGCGGACGATAACACGGAAAACTGTACGGTCTTCATGCGAGTTTCCGACTGAGTCTTTTTTATATCAATGAATTTCGCCCCAATGCCGCCCCATCCCAGCCTGCACTTCCAGTGGCACGGAAAGAGAATCCGCCTGCTCCATCAGATGTCTGATCTTTTCCACCAGCGCGCCTTTCTCTCCGGCGGCAATTTCAAATACCAATTCATCATGCACCTGCAGCAGCATACGCGACTTATACCCGCCTTCGGTTAACAGCTTATCCACAGCGATCATGGCGCGTTTGATGATATCGGCGGCGCTGCCCTGCAAGGGTGCATTGATGGCAGCCCGTTCGGAGAAAGCGCGCATATTGGGGTTCTTGTCATTGATACCGGGAACGTAGCACCGCCGTCCGCGCAGCGTTTCCACATACCCCTTCTCCCGCGCCTGTTCTTTCATCCGCTCCATATATTTCCGAATACCGGGATACTGTGCAAAATACCGCTCGATATACTCGCTCGCCTCTTTGCGCCCAATCCCCAGCCGTGTGGATAACCCATGCGCGCTGATGCCATAAATAATGCCGAAATTAATTGTTTTTGCTTTACGCCTCAAATCGCTATCGATTTCTTCCACAGGCACGCCAAACATCTGGCTGGCGGTAATGGCGTGAATATCCCGCCCGTGTTTGAACGCTTCTTTCAGCGGCGCGATATCCGCGACATGCGCCAGCAGACGCAACTCGATCTGCGAATAATCCACCGATAAAAGCTGATACCCTTCCTCGGCCACAAAGGCTTCGCGGATTTTGCGTCCCTGTTCGGAACGTATGGGGATATTCTGCAGATTCGGATCGGAAGAAGCCAGCCGCCCCGTGGAAGCTACGGCCAGCGAGAAGCTGGTATGCACGCGCCCCGTCACGGGGTTAATCTGTTTCACCAGGGCTTCCGTATAAGTGCTGCGCAATTTACTGAGTTGCCGCCACTCCAATACTTTTTGCGGCAGCTCGTGCCCACTGGCGGCCAGCTCTTCCAGAATTTCCGCCCCGGTTGCGTACGCGCCCGATTTAGCGGATTTCTTTCCGCCCGCCAGCCCCATTTCATCGAACAACACTTCGCCTAATTGCTTTGGCGAACCGATGGTGAACGCATGGCCTGCCAGCCTGTAGATAATCTCTTCAAGCCGCTCTATTTCTTTGCTGAATTCGGCAGACAAACTCTCCAGCCGCGTTCGATCCGCTTTAATGCCGTTATACTCCATGCGGGTGATGACCGGCACCAGCGGGCGCTCCAGCCGTTCATAAACGCGGGTAAGCCGCTCGCTCACCAGCAACGGCTTAAGGGCGCGATGCAGGCGCAAGGTAATATCGGCATCTTCCGCGGCGTAATCGCGTGCCTTTTCCGGCGCCACCCGATCGAACGTCACCTGCGATTTCCCGCTTCCCGTTATTTCCTTGTAGCTTATAGGCTTTATCCCCAGATATGATTCGGAGAGCTCGTCCATGCCGTGCCCATGCTTTCCCGCCGCCAAAACGTAGGAAATTAACATGGTGTCGTCGATGGGAGTGATGTCGATCATGCGCGCCTTCATCACCAGCGCATCGAATTTGATATTCTGGCCGATCTTCAGAATGCTGGCATCCTCCAGCAACGGCTTGAGAAGCGCCAGGGCTTTTGCTTCTTCCAGTTGATCGGGAAGGCGCACGGGTTTTCCCCCCTCCCCGCCACCGAACAGGTCGCTCTGGGTCGCCTGTAGCGTCGTGTGATTCAATGGCACATAGCAAGCTGCCCCCGGCTCCACGCACAGCGAGAATCCGGCAAGCGTTGCGCTGCGCGCATCCAGCCCGTCCGTTTCGACATCGAAGGCCACCTGCCCCGCGGCTCGCGCTTTGGCAACCCATTCCGCGAGGTCTTTTTCCGTTGTGACAAGGGTATAGACGACGTCATTCCGATGTAAGCTGGAATCCGGAGCATCTGAATCAGGAGATTCCGGCGTACGCGGCGATGACGCTTGCGGCTGTTTCGCCTGCATCCGCGTCACCAGTGATTTAAATCCCTGCTGCTGGAGAAAATCCACCAACTTATCCACTGGCAGCGGCCGGTGGATAAATTCGCTAAGCGGCGGTATTTCCTCGCAATCCTCCTTCAGCGCGACCAGCCTGCGCGACAGCCGTGCCTGCTGCGCATTCGCCTCGATGCTCTCGCGGCGCTTGTTCTGTTTTATCTCAGAGGCACGCTCCAGTACGGCTTCAAGGGAACCAAAACTGTGGATAAGCTCCGCCGCCGTTTTAGGGCCAATGCCGGGGACGCCGGGAATATTATCCGAACTATCCCCAATCAGCGCCAGCGCATCGCCCACCAACTCCGGCGGCACCCCGAATTTCTCGATCACCTGTTCGCGGCCGATATCTTTATTCTTCATCGCGTCATACAGTCGAATATGCTCGCCCACGAGCTGCATCAGGTCTTTATCCGAGGAGACGATGACCACCTCCATCCCCTGCCCCGCCGCCTGCCGCGCATAGGTGGCAATCACGTCGTCCGCTTCACACCCGGGAAGCTCCACGGCGGGTATATCCATCGCCCGCGTCGCCTCACGCACCAGAGAAAACTGCGGGATCAGATCCTCCGGCGGCGGCGGGCGATTGGCCTTATAGTCGGGGTATAGGTCATTGCGGAAGGTTTTGCGCCCGGCATCGAAAATCACGGCAAGATGTGAGGCCTGCATCTGGTCGCGCAATTTCAGCAGCATATTCACAAAGCCGTAAACGGCTCCCACCGGCGTACCATCCGGACGGGTAAGCGGGGGCAGAGAATGATAGGCACGGAAAATGAACCCCGAGCCATCTACCAAAATGCAACGATTGCTGGACATGCGCATGGTTATACGCCATCAATAAGCCATTGCAAATGATTAACGAGGTCATGCCATGGACACCGCCACCCTCAACATTCTTTCCGGCCCCGAGCAGGCTCCCGCTTCCGGCAAGGTAAAGCAACTGATTCTTTTTCTGCATGGCCTCGGTGCGGACGGGAACGATCTCATCTCCCTGGCTCCCATGATGGAGAAGGCTTTTCCCGATGCCCAGTTCTGCTCTCCCGATGCGCCGTTTGAATGCGACCTCGCTCCCTTCGGCCGCCAATGGTTCAGCTTCCGTGAGCCCAATACCGATATGCTTTATAATGGCGTGGACGCGGCCGCCCCGCATCTGAACAACTATATTGACGCCAAGCTGAAGCAATATAACCTGCCCATGGAAAAACTCGCCGTTATCGGTTTTTCGCAAGGAACGATGACGGCGCTCCATACATTTCTGCGCCGCCCTGCGCCCTGCGCCGCGATCGTCGGCTTCTCCGGCGCGATTGTGGCCAGTGGCAAGCTGCCCGCGGAGATTCGCTGCAAACCGCCCGTGTGCCTGATTCACGGCGATGCGGACAATGTGGTGCCCTTTGCGCAGATGGCCGATGCCGAAGCCGCGCTGAGCAAATGCGGCGTAGAGGTGGAAGCGCATACCGAAGCAGGGCTGGCGCATGGCATCAGCCCGCAAGGGCTGGAGATTGCCACGAATTTCCTGAAGCGGTTTTTAGGGTAGGCTTACTCCGCCTTACCCACCAACTCGGCAATGCTCGCCACACCCGCACGCTGCACTTCGGCGGCCAGCCCCTGTGTGATACGCTCCACCAGCCCCAGCCCATGATATACCAGCCCCGTATAGAGCTGTACCAGCGAGGCACCGGCGCGGATTTTGGCGATGGCATCCTCAGGGGAACCAATCCCCCCCACCCCTATCAGAGGGATTTTACCTTGCGTGAGCCGATACAACTGGCGCAACGTATCCGTGGCCAGCGGCATTAGCGGCTTTCCGGACAACCCGCCCATTTCCGTCTGATGGGCGCTTTTAAGAGAGTCCGGGCGACGGACGGTCGTATTGCTGACGATCACTCCGTCCACCTTTTGTTCCAGCACCACACCGGCGACATCTTCCAGTTCGGCCTGCGTCATGTCCGGCGCGATTTTCACCAGCAACGGCACGCGCCTGGGTAGCCTGTCCCGCTCATTCATCAGGGATTCCAGCAGCTCCGTCAATGCATCCTTCCGCTGCAACTCGCGCAGACCCGCCGTATTGGGCGATGAAATATTGACCGTCACATAATCCGCCAGTCCCCCTAATTCCCGCAGCAGCACCAGATAATCCGCCAGCGCGTGCTCGGTGTCCTTGTTTTTGCCTATATTAATGCCAACGATCCCTGTGCCTGGCCTGCGCGCCATCAATTGCGCCCGGGCATACGCCATGCCTTTGTTATTGAAACCGAGGCGGTTGATGACGGCTTCATCCTCCTCCAGACGAAACATACGCGGCCGGGGATTGCCCGGTTGCGGCCGGGGCGTCACGGTACCCGCTTCCACAAACCCGAACCCATGGCGTAATAATGCCCCTGTCGCTTCCGCGTTCTTATCAAACCCCGCAGCCAGCCCCACGGGATTGGGAAAACGCAGCCCCAGACATTCCGTAGCCAGGGTGGGATAGGCACGCTCCGGGCATCCGGGCACCAGCCCATAGCGAAGCGCCGTCAGCGCCATATGGTGGGCGCGCTCAGCATCCAGGCGGAACAAATAAGGCCGAAGGCGGGAATAACCGTTCATCACGCGGATGTTTTAGCGACTGGCGTCCGAAAGCTCCAGCGTTTTAATATGGGCAGGCAAGGCAAGAAACGGCAACGGATCCACCGCCTCCCCGTCACGACGGTAGGAGAAGTCCAAATGCGGCCCCGTGGAACGCCCGGTGGAACCGACATTTCCAATGATGGCACCCGCTTTGATTTTTTTGCCTTCCTGAACATGGGTGGCGCTGAGGTGACCATAGAGGCTATGGCTTCCGTCCTCATGTTCTACCTTTACATACTTCCCCAGACGCGGATGTGTGGCGACGGTCTCCACCCTGCCATCGGCGCACGCGAGCACTTTGGTACCCATGGGAGTAGCGATGTCGATCCCTTTATGAAAAGCGGGCTTCCCCGTAAAAGGATCCTTCCTGTTACCAAAGCGCGAGGAAATTCGTTGTTTCAGGGCAGGCTCCAAAGGCCAGAGAAAAGAAGTGCGCTCCGGGGAGGCCGGTTTTTCCTCCTCGCCGGTAAGGGAGGGGAAGAGTATCTGCAATGCCTTACGGTCTGCCTTCACCTTCTCACCTGTATCGCCGACAATGTCTTCGGCGAGCTTCTGTCTTCTGGCTTCGTCCTCCTGAGAGGTCGTATCCGAAGCCGTCGGGGAAATTACTTCCGGTTTCCGTTGCGCGTTCCGGTGCTTTTTACCCTGCGCCGTAGAGGAAGAAGAGCCGCGGCGCATACTATAGCTGCCCAGCCCCATAAACCTGTCATCCGCATTCGCAATTTTCATTCCGCCCGGCTTCCCGGCGCGTGCGGCGGATAGGCTAAAAAACTTCCCTTCTCTTTGGGGCAAAACCAATGCAATAGCAGGCTCAGTTATCAGCATAAAAATCAACATCCCCACCACCAAAGCCCTACTATATAATGTTAAACATTGCTTTGACATTCCCCATATATTGTGCATTAGTGTCAAACAAGGTTGGTTCTCCACCTCTTCGGTATGCGGCGCAAGAACCGCCCGAAAATACCGAAGATGGCAAGCAATAAAGGCAATTATGAAGGCTCTGAGACGTATATTCATAGCCGCTGCGATGCAAGCATCATGCCGCGTGACCAGAATTCTGGCCACTCCACTGTTATATATAATTTTTATTGGCTTCTTTTCCGCCCCCTCCCACGCGAAAGAGCAGTACGACACTTATAGTCCCGTGGTTCAGGCGGAACTTGATGCCGCACGGGAGCGCCGCAAAGAACTTGCCCGCCGGAAAATTGACAGCATTATCCACGGGTCGAATGCCGCTCCTACTCTGGCTTCCCAGCCCAAACCGTTGCTTCCCCCCTCTCCGCCCACTCCCACGGAAAGGCCGCCCTTTATAGCACCGCCCCCTGCCCCCGTGACCGTCTATCGCACTCCTCCCCCGCCTCCAGTGACAGCACCGCCCGATGGCGCGGCTCTTTTCACCCCTGCCTCCCCACCTCCCTGGCATACGCCTGAAGTAGCGGCACCGCCGCCCGTGCCGGAGCCTTTGCCCGTGGCGGAAGCAAACATTGCCCCGTCAGCAACCCTTTCGCCCGCGCCCCCTCCCGCTGCCAAGGAAGGGATCGTTGCCGATAAAACCTATATTGTAGGGCCGGGTTTGCCGCCACCACCACCCGCGCCACCCCTTACCGTGCATACACAGCAAGACCACACCGCTGAGCAGGGTGTGTTACCTGAAGTCGCGGAAGCGATTGATAGCGCCCAAAACAGCCACGAAGAAACCCTGGCGCCCGAAACCGAGGCCATACTCGATGCCTTGCCTGAGGATATTATCGGCAAGGTGCGCAAAGATACCCCCGGCGATTTCAGCGTGGATCGCATGGATCCGTCCGTCAATCTCCCCGACCTGACGGACACGAAAACCGTTGCCGCCTCCAGCGAGTCTCCCGGCATGAAAGTGGTCATGAAACAGCGTCCGGTGGATGTGAATTATGAGCTGGAAAAGGCTTATGTCGCCCTTACCGCCGGTAATACGGAGGAAGCCATTGCCACCTACAAAAACATTGTGGAGATCGCGCCTAAGAATGAACAGGCGCTCTTTGGACTCGCCACCACCTACCACCGCATCGGCATGTTGGATGAAGCGCGCCCGATCTATGGCAAGTTGCTGAAAATCAATCCCCGCAACAAAGACGCCATCAATAATTTTCTGGTGCTGGTGGGTGAAGAAGCGCCGGAGCGGGCGTTGGAGCATATGAAACATCTGGAGGCTGAGAACCCCGAATTTGCCCCCATTCCTGCGCAAATGGCGTTGTTGTATTCGCGGCTGGGAGACATGCCCTCCTCAATTAAATCCATGCAGCGGGCAGTGAATATCTCACCGGAAAACCTGGTCTATAAATATAATCTGGCCATCTTGTATGACAAGGCAGGAAAGCCCGTGGAAGCCTCCATGCTGTACCAGCAATTGCTTGAAGCGCGTTACCGCGGGGAGGTTCTGCCCGCCGATGCCGATGAAATTCAGCAAAGATTAACCTTTTTGCTCTCTAATAAATAGCCTGTTACCCTGAGCTGAAAGGAACGGTATATGGAGATTACGGATCTCCTGCTTTATACCAAGAAGCACAATGCTTCCGACCTGCATTTATCTGCGGGCAACCCGCCGATTGTGCGCGTCCATGGAGATATGCGCCCGACCGTGGAAAGCATCACTCTCCAGCCGGAAGATATCAAGCAGATGCTTTATTCTATTATGACGGAGCATCAGCGCAGCGAATATGAACGCGAATTCGAGATCGATTTTTCTATCGCATTTGGTGACCAGATGCGCTTTCGGGTCAATGCCTTCAATACCATGAATGGCCCGGCGGCGGTATTTCGTACCATCCCCACGGAAGTTCTTTCACTGGAGGATTTGCGCACGCCCGATATTCTGCGTGACCTCACCCGCCTGCATAAAGGGCTGATCCTGGTAACCGGCCCCACGGGTAGCGGTAAATCCACGACGCTGGCGGCGATGATCGACCATATCAACGCCACCACGGCAAAGCATATCATTACGATTGAAGACCCCATCGAGTTTGTCCATCAATCCAAGAAATCGCTGATTAACCAGCGGGAAGTGGGAACCAGCACCAAATCCTTCGCCCGCGCCCTTAAAAGCGTGCTGCGGGAAGACCCGGACGTTATTCTGGTGGGCGAGTTACGCGATCTGGAAACTATCCAGCTGGCGCTCACCGCCGCTGAAACGGGGCACCTCGTGATGGGCACCCTCCATACCAACACGGCGCCTAAAACCATTGACCGTATCATCGATGTGTTTCCCGCCAACGACAAACCGATGGTGCGCGCCATGCTTTCCGTCTCCATTCAGGCAGTCGTGGCGCAGGTTTTGCTGAAACGCAAGGAAGGCGGGCGCGTTGCGGCACATGAGATCATGCTGGGAACCCCGGCCGTACGCAATCTGATACGGGAAGGAAAAGTGCCGCAGCTTTACTCCGCCATGCAGATGGGGCGCAAGCTCGGCATGGTGACGATGAAGGACAGCCTGTATAAATTGCTGCAGGATGGCACCGTCTCCGAAGAGACGGTGCGTGAAATACTTGCCGCCGTTGGTGAGGAAAACGAAAACAACAACCCCCAGGGACAACATGGACAATCAGGAAACACAGCCCCTCCCGTGGCGAGCCGAACCAACAGCGGATCTTTCTGAATACGGAAAACCGCACGTTCCCCCTACGGAGACGCCTTCTTCGCTTTCCCCCCTGCAACGCCTGACGATGGACGATCTTCTCCAGGCGTGCGTCATGAAAATGGCGTCCGATATCTATATTACTTACGGCTGCCCCCCCTCTTTGCGTATCGGCGACCAGATCGTGCCCTACCGGGACGAACCGCTGGATGACGAAACTATCCATCATCTGCTCCAAAGTATCATAAACAGCGAGCAGTTGGACGAGTTTGAAAGCACCATGGAACTTAACACCTCCATCGCGTTCAGCCAGCGCGCCCGCTTCCGCGTGAATATCTTTCGCCAGCAGCAGCATACGGCCATGGTGATACGCCGCATTCAGACGGTTATCCCTACCATAGACGAGCTGGGGCTACCCAACGTCTACAAAAAGCTCAGCATGATGAAACGCGGATTGATCCTGGTAGTGGGGCAAACGGGCTGCGGGAAATCCACCTCGCTGGCCGCCATGATCGGCCATCGCAACCAGAATGATTCCGGCCATATCATTACCATTGAAGACCCTATTGAATATGTGCATGAACATGGTCGCTGCATTGTCTCCCAGCGCGATGTCGGCATCGACACCTATTCCTTCGGCATGGCGTTGAAGAATGCCTTGCGACAGCATCCCGATGTCATTCTGATTGGGGAAATCCGTGACCGGGAAACGATGGAACATGCCATTAACTTCTCGGAAACGGGGCATTTATGCGTGGCCACCCTGCACGCCAATAACGCCAGTCAGGCGGTGGAGCGGGTCATCAACTTCTTTCCCGAAGAAAAGCACAATCAGATTTTGCTGAACCTTGCGCTGAACCTGCGCGGAATTCTGGCGCAACGACTCGTTCCCAGCGCGAAAGGCGACCGCCAGCTCGCCATTGAGATACTCCTCAATGAAGGCTTGATTACCAGCCTCATACAGGAAGGAAAAATCCGGGATATCCGTGATGTAATGCAACGCAGCCGGGATCGCGGAATGCAGACGTTCGATCAATCGCTGATTGACCTCTATTTCGCCAAAGAGATCACTGAGGCGACGGCGCTGGCGGAATGCGACAACCCTGCCACCATCCAGCTCTCCATCAAACAGCGCGAAACCAGCGCCATGCTGGAGAATACGGATACTCCGATGGGACGCACCGTTACCCGCCGCCCTATCATTAAATCCAATGAAAATTTCTAGGGCGCATCCCCGGCGGTAAAAACCTCCTTTTTCCAAGAAAACCTCTTGCATTCCCGCCTGTTTGGGGGTAGTAAGACTGCCCCGCCGAAAAACAGTCGGGGAAATACACACACGGGTGCGCGTCCCTTTAGTTCAGGCGCTCCGGTGCGAAACGGAATGGTTCCATTTCGTACATGCCCGTGGAGGATTAACCGGAAAAATGAAAGGTAACATTATGTCTTTTCCGTCTTTTTCTATGCGTGAGCTGATTGAAGCAGGTGTTCATTTCGGCCACAAAACCAAGCGTTGGAACCCCGCAATGGCACCTTATATCTACGGGGTGCGCAACGATACCCATATTATCGATCTGGGGCAGACCGTGCCCATGCTGCATCGCGCCCTGAAAGCGGCGCGTGACATCGCCGCCGGAAACGGCAAAATTCTTTTCGTAGGCACCAAGCGCCAGGCAAGCGAAGTCGTTGCCCAGGCTGCGCGTGACTGCGGTCAGTTTTATATCAACCAACGCTGGCTGGGCGGCTTGCTGACCAACTGGGAGACCATTCAGGGCTCCATCCGTCGCCTGAAAAAGCTGGAAGAGCAGCTCTCCAAAAACGAGCACTCGGTGCGCCTGACCAAAAAAGAGCTGCTCAACCTTTCGCGCAGCAAGGATAAGCTGGAAAGATCCCTGGGCGGTATCAAGGATATGGGCGGGCTTCCCGACCTGATTTTCATCATTGACACCTGCAAGGAAGACCTTGCCGTTCAGGAGGCGCAAAAGCTCGGCATCCCGACCATTGCGATTGTTGATACCAACGCCAGCGTCGAAGGCATTACCTATCCTATTCCGGGGAACGACGACGCCTCCCGCGCCATTCAGCTTTATTGCGATCTGATCGCAGGGGCGGCAAACGATGGTCGAGCCAGTGCGCCTCAGCCGGTTTTCCGCGCACCCAAAGAGGAAAAGAAACCTGAGCCTGCTCAAGATAAGGCCGCTCAGGAAAAAGAAAAGGAAGAGGCTAAGAAAGCAAAATCCACCACCAAGAAATCCTCGATGGCGGAAGCTGCGAAAAAAGCCTCCGGGAATGCTTCCGAACCTGCTCAGGATAAGGCCGAAGCTGGCGATAAGTCAGCGAAAAAGCCCGCCAAGAAATCTTCTAAAAAAGCGGAAGCCAAGGTAGAAACGCTGGCGGACGCCGCCACGGCCATTGAAGGGAAAGAAGAGGCTAAAAAAGCCGCTTCCTAATACTGAAGAAAAGTATACACGCACATCAAGGAGAGGATTATGGCTGAGATAACAGCATCCCAGGTAAAAGAACTGCGCGAAAAAACAGGCGCGGGCATGTTGGACTGCAAAAAAGCACTGGTGGAAAGCGGCGCGGATATTGAAGCTGCCGTGGACTGGCTGCGCAAGAAAGGTCTGTCCGCAGCCGCGAAGAAATCCGGCCGCGTAGCCGCGGAAGGCCTGATCGCCGTGGCCGCGGAAGGCACCAAGGCGGTGGTGGTCGAACTCAATGCAGAAACGGATTTCGTTGCGCGCAACGAGCAATTCCAGGCACTGGCGGAAAATATTGCCAACGTGGCGCTGGCGACGGGCAAGGACGATGTGGAAGCATTGAAATCCGCAGCCTATCCCGGCGGCGGCACGGTGCAGGACGCTGTCACCAGCGCCATCGCCACAATCGGCGAGAACATGACCCTGCGTCGCGCAGCATTGCTGTCGGTGAAAAATGGCTTTATCGCCACCTACATTCACAGCGCGATTCGTGACGGACTCGGTAAAATCGGCGTATTGGTCGCCGTGGAAACCACCAGCACCGACGCTAAGGTAAAAGAGCTGGGCAAGCAGATCGCCATGCATGTGGCCGCCGCCAAGCCGGATGCTCTCACCCGTGAAGGGGTGGATGCCTCCAAGCTGGAGCGTGAAAAAAGCGTCCTGAAAGATCAGGCGATTGCTTCGGGCAAACCGGCGGAAATCGCCGAAAAGATGGTGGAAGGCCGCATCCGTAAATTTTACGAGGAAGTCGTGCTGCTGGAACAACTCTTTGTTATGGACGGCAAGAGCAAAGTGTCCGACGTAGTGGCAGAAGTCTCCAAGGAAGTGGGCGCGCCCATTGCCATTACCGGCTATACGCTCTTCGTTCTCGGTGAAGGAATCGAGAAGGAAGAATCCGACTTCGCCGCGGAAGTGGCCGCAGCCGTCAACGGCTGATTCCTGCAGGAGTCTTTGGAACAAGAAAAGGCGGCGGGATCACTCGTCGCCTTTTTTATAAGGTCTGCCTCAGGCAACCCTCCGCGGCACGCGAACAACGCTAAAACCCCTTGTTTTGTGCGGAAGAGGGCAGTATTGTCATCTCGGAATTTAGGATAACGAAAAAGCGCGGTCAGGAGACCGCGCCAGCCATGAGCCCGCGAAGCGGTGCGCCATCAGAGGGCCAGGAGGCCTGTACGGGGCGCATAATAAAAACAAACAACCATGTCCGATCTTTTCGCCAATACCAAGAAGACCCCACCGCCAGCGGACTCCTACACCGCCGATGATATCGAGGTATTGGAGGGGCTGGAGCCGGTACGCCGCCGACCCGGCATGTATATTGGCGGCACGGATGACACCGCCATGCATCACCTCGTCAACGAGGTGTTCGACAATGCGATGGACGAAGCGGTCGCCGGTCATGCCAGCCGTATCGAAGTCTCGCTGGCGACGGGAAACCGCCTGAGCATCCGCGACAACGGGCGCGGCATTCCTATCGACCCCCACCCAAAATTCCCGAAAAAATCGGCGCTGGAGGTAATTCTCACCACGCTGCATTCGGGCGGAAAATTCTCGGACAAAATCTACCACACCGCAGGCGGTTTGCATGGGGTAGGGATTTCTGTCGTCAATGCGCTGGCTTCCGAGTTGGAAGTGGAAGTCGCACGCGACAAGCAGCTCTGGCGTCAAACCTATTCACGCGGCGCACCTCAGGGCAAACTGGCCAAAGCCGGTGCAGCGCCCAATCGGCGCGGCACCCAGATCACCTTCGTGCCCGACGCGGAAATATTCGGAGAAAAAAGATTCAAGCCGGAACGTATTTTCAAGCTGATCCGCGCCAAGGCGTATCTGTTCAAAGGCGTGGAGATTCGTTGGGAATGCGCGCCTGAATTATTGCCTGAAGGTTCGCAAACCCCTGCGGAAGCAACGATCCATTTCCCCGGCGGTTTATCGGATTACCTCGCCTCCGAACTCGAAGGCCGCCGACAGGTAACGCAAACGATGTTCACCGGCCAGGCAGACCTTGCGGAAGGGCGAGGCCGGGTGGAATGGGCGGTGACCTGGCCGCTGGATGAAGAAGGTTTCGCGCATAGCTACTGCAACACCATCCCCACACCTGATGGCGGCACCCATGAAAACGGCCTGCGTGCGGCGCTCTCCAAAGGCATCAAGGCGTTCGGCGATATGTCGGGCAACAAGAAGACGAACCAGATCACACCCGATGACGTGCTGGGTGGCTGCTGCATTCTGCTGTCGGTCTTCATCAAAGACCCGCAGTTTCAGGGACAGACCAAAGACCGTTTGGTGACAGCGGAAGCGGCGCGTCTGGTGGAACAGGCCGTGCGCGACCCGTTCGACCACTGGCTCTCAGGGGATGCGGCATCGGCCACGGCGCTGCTGAATCACATTATCAACCGGGTGGAATTTCGCCTTCGCAAGAAGCAGGAGCGCGAAATCTCGCGCAAGACGGTCACGCAGAAACTTCGTCTTCCCGGCAAGCTGGCCGACTGCACCCGCTCCACGCCGCAGGGCACGGAGCTGTTTCTGGTCGAGGGGGATTCGGCGGGCGGTTCGGCGAAGCAGGCGCGTGCCCGCGAAACACAGGCGATCCTCCCCTTGCGCGGTAAAATCCTCAACGTGGCCAGCGCCACACGCGACAAGATCGGCGCAAATCAGGAAATTTCCGATATGATCCAGGCGCTGGGATGCGGATCGGGAAAGCATTTCTCCCTGAAGGATTTACGCTACGAGAAAATCATCATCATGACCGATGCCGATGTTGACGGTGCGCATATCGCCTCGCTCCTGATGACGTTCTTTTATCAGGAAATGCCTGAGCTGGTGTATTCCGGTCATCTCTACCTCGCCCAACCCCCGTTGTTTCGTGTGACGCAAGGCACGTCGCATTACTATCCGCAGGATGAAAAGGCGCTAAAAAAACTGCTGGATAAACTCTCCACGGGGCGCGGAAAAGTGGAGGTCGGGCGCTTCAAAGGGCTGGGGGAGATGACGCCGCCGCAATTGAAAGAAACCACGATGAATCCCGCGACGCGCACGCTCCTGCGGGTTCAGATTGCGCAGGAAGAAGAGGCCGCTACCCGCAACCGCGTCTCCGATCTCATGGGTAAAAAACCGGAACTGCGCTTTGCCTTCATTCAGGAGCAAACCGCGCAGCGCGGGGAATCCATCCTCGAAGCGTTGGATATTTAACGTTTCTTCTGCCTTTTCATGCAGCATTTGTCATAGAACCTTCATACACAACGCCTTCTCTCTGTGTTACCTTTAGAATAAGGTAAAAGGCACAAAACAGGGTAATTTCCATGATGGATCCCGCGTCAGAAATCGAATTCATCCACTCACGGCAGGTCAATACCACCATGGGCGGCGCAAAAGGCGTCTTTAGGGAAATCTTCGGCGAAGGTATCAAACCGCTGCTTTCCACCCTGCTGGTATCCGCTGCGGCGGGAGCGGTCATTGGCGGGCTGATTCTCGGCGGCGCGGCCTTATTCGGCACAGAGGGCGCGGTGGGCAGTATTTTAGGAGCCTTTGGAGGACATCTGGGAATTGCCGGTTTTCTTGGTATTTCCGCCGCATCGGGCGCAGCCCTGACCACCGCCATGGTGGGCACCAAGGGCTATCTGGATGGCCGTCACGCCGCGATGGAGCAAAACCAGGTGCTGGAAAATGCCGCAAGCTTGCTAAAGCAGGAACTGAATACGCAGGGCACTGCCATCGCCAACGCCAGATTGCAGGAGCAGGTTGCCCGGAAAGAAGGCGCTGCTACCGGCTATATCCAGAATATTTTAGCCGCCGGTAAACGCGCAAGCCCCATAGGCCACGCGCAGGCGCTGATGGAAGAACGCCATCAGGACGGGGCGGGACAGAAGCAGCTCTAGCCCCTGCTTTTCTGCACTTATCTTCATAAAAACTTCACAATGAATCTCCCTTCTGCGGTGCTATACTGAGAGTGGATAAGCAGGCCTATGAGCAACATGGAAGATATGGAAACGGAAGGCTCCCGCCACTCAGGGTCGCTGGTAAAAGCAGCGAACCGTGGAGTGAAAGGCGCTTTCAGCGGCATCCAAACAGGCGGGATTATCGCCGCCGGTCTGGCTGCGACATTTCTTGCCGTGGATGCCGCGCTTGGAACCAGCCTGTCTGAGCATGTCTTCGGGCATGGTTCTGCTGCACTTACGAACGCCGCTACCTTCACCGGCATACATTGTCTGGGCGCAGCAGCGTTTGAGGGAACATGCGAAGCATATGACGGTTACAAGGGGATCGACACTGAACGCGATCATATCAAGGACGCCGCGCATGGCGTGGATGAGGAACTGATGAAGCTGGAAGGCATCGTACAAACCCCGGGTAAATCCACCGCCTACCAGTTCGACAATCCCCAACCCACCACCTCGCCTGTGATTAAAGCACTGGTTGAGCAAGGTGCCACCCCACAGCAAGCGGAACTCTTCCGCGACCGCCTCGCCGCCCAGCAGTTAGCTCAGTTGTCGCAAGACCGCAGCGTGTAGCATTTTCCGTCATTGCCCGGTCTATCCGAGCCATCTATAATCTGCTTGGATGCCCCGCATAAAGCAGGTAATAACAAAGAATATGAACGACTCCCTAGACATATCCCGCCGCGATATTCTGCGTGAAGCGTTGAAATCCGCGCCCTTCGAGGGATGGACGGAGAAGCTGCTGACCCATGCCTCACAGGCCGCAGGCTACGACCCCCTGATGCATAAGCGTGCTTTCCCGGGCGGTGTCATCGAGATGCTGGATTTTTTTATCGCGGAAGCCGACCGGCATATGTTGGAAGCACTGGATGCAGACACCCTCGGCAGGATGAAAATCCGTGAGCGCATCGCCGCGCTGGTGCGCACCCGGCTGGAACAGCAGCTTGCGCACCGGGAAGCCATCCGGCGGGCGATTGCGGTCTACATGCTGCCCGGCAACTACCCTCACCTTTTAAAAACCCTGCATCGCACGGTGGACGCCATGTGGATCGCGGCGGGCGACACCTCCACCGACTTCAACTGGTACACCAAGCGGTTCCTGCTGGCCAAGGTGTACGGCGCCACGCTGATGGTGTGGCTGCGGGACGATTCCGAAGGACAAAAAGACAGCTGGGCGTTTCTCGACCGCCGCATCGCAAACGTGCTTACCGTGGGCAAAACCATCGGCAAAGCGAAAGAAAGAGCTGAAAAATTCGGCGATCTGCTCACCCGGCAAATGCGCAACATGGCGCAATAAAAGCAGGCGCACCGCTAAACCATAAAAAAAATTCCTGTGAGAAAGTGGTGCCCAGGGACGGAATCGAACCGCCGACACAGGGATTTTCAATCCCTTGCTCTACCGACTGAGCTACCTGGGCACGGGCATATGAAGCCAATGAGGCGTTGCTTATAATGGATTCATGGGAAGCTGTCCAGATTGATTCGGCGTAATTTGTTATCCTTATTGCATCCTGAGATTGGCAGTTGTACGTTTCAGACTCTCTCTCAGCTCAGGAGGCTCCCATGCTCAAAGGTAAAAATGCGATTATCACCGGCTCCACCAGCGGCATCGGCCAGGGCATCGCCAAGGCGCTGGCCGCGCAGGGTTGCAATATCGTCATCAACGGTTTCGGCGATGCTGCGGCCATCGAGAAAGAACGTGCAGCCTTTGAGAAACAAGCCGGGGTACGGGTATTGTATCATGGCGCCAATATGCTCAAGCCCGATGAAATCGCCGACCTTATCGCCACGGCGAAAAAGGAATTGGGAGGGGTGGATATTCTCGTCAATAACGCGGGTATCCAGCATGTGGAGCCGATTGACACCTTCCCGCCGGAGAAATGGGACGCCATTATCGGCATCAATCTCAGCGCCTCTTTCCATACCATCCGCCACGCCGTGCCGCTGATGAAAAAACAGGGCTGGGGTCGCATCGTACAGATTGCCTCCGCCCACGCGCTGGTCGCCTCCCCCTTCAAATCGGCCTATGTCGCCGCCAAACACGGCATCGCCGGGCTGACGAAAACCGTGGCGCTGGAAGTGGCGCAGGACAATATCACCATTAACGCCATCTGCCCCGGTTATGTCTGGACGCCGCTGGTAGAGAACCAGGTGGCCGACACGGCGAAAGCGCGTGGAATTTCTGTAGAAGAAGTAAAGAAAAACGTCCTGCTGGCGGCGCAACCGACTAAACAATTCACCACCATTGAACAGGTGGCCGGTTTGGCGTGTTTCCTCTGTTCCGATACCGCCTCCAATATCACGGGTACCCTCTTGCCTGTCGATGGAGGGTGGACGGCGCAATAACACCATCTATAGTATAAGAGCGCATTGACAACCCGGATATATTGTGGTTTTTTGAACCTCTAAGTATCATAGGGATTGTGAGATGGCTTCAATGCGGCGTTTGTGCTCTGTCCTGCTGTGCGGCAGCGTTCTGGCTTCCGGGGGGATCGCTCACGCCCAGGAGGGCGATTATCGCTACGGCCAGTTGCTGGTGCAGCGCCAGCATTCCACCTGGAATAATGCCCCCACCTCTCCTGCCCCTTCGCTCCCCGCAGCGCGTTATACTCCGGTGCCCAGCGTTATTCCTTCTTATAGCCCTGGCGTACAGCCGCCAGTCGCGCCTCCCAAAGCAGTGACCCCCTCGCCGGTCACCGCAGCTCCCCCCCCCGCTGCTCCGGCACCCGAAGCCATCATGGGCGCGTATTATATGCCGGTGCCGCCCGCCGACCCTACCGAACCTTCGCTGCCTCCCGGGGAGCCGCTTCCGGCATTCCCCTCGCCTGTGCCGGTAACCACGCCTGCGCCATCGCTGGAATCTCAGCCGCTCGTACCGCCCGCGCTTGCCCAAAACACGAACACGGCCATGTATCGCCTGCCCTCAGGCGCGATGCAAACGGAGGACAGGCGTTATGTCAGCGGCACGCCGGTGCCTGAACATCCGGGTCATGTGGTGCAGACTCCCGATGGCCCCGCTTTTATGGGGCCTCTGGCAGCGAATTCTGGGTATATGCCAAGCTGGTTCAAGATTCGTTTCGGAAATGGTTACCGTAAAAACAATGTGGAGTTTAACCGCACAGGGGTAACCCCCACGGGCGAAACCGCTACCTTGAAAGAAGAGTGGAAAAACATTGGCATGTACCAGGTGAAGGGCGGCGCGGACTTTACCAACCGCAGCGGCTTTCTCGATGGCCTCTACCTGGAGGGCGACGCCTCTTACGGATGGACGATCTCGGGCAAGGAAGATACCACGCTGACACTCCCTTCCTCAACAGAAGACACGCCGCCTACCGTGGATGAAAAAACCGCGGACGCCGACAGCGGCAACAGCTATATGTGGCGCGCCGCGATAGGATATGAGCTTTCCCCGGATTTTGTGGATCGCAAAAAAGCGCACACCTCCGTTATCCCCATGATTGGCTACAGTTTTGAGCGGCTTGAGCTTTCCAGCAGCTCTTCTAATGCTACTAACGGCCTGCGCAACATTGATTACACTACAGAATGGAGCGGACCTTTCGTGGGTCTTAAGATCGGCGTGGAATGGCCGGAGCAGCGGTTCGCCTTCCGAACAGCCTATACTTACGGCTCTTACGATGGTAGCTCCTCCTCAAACAACCCTTCCAACCCCGCGGCAAATGCCACCGAAACGCAGGAAACCGATGCTAATGGCTTTAGTTTTGGGGGCAACTATGCCGTCGCTATCTATGAAGGAATAGAGCTTTTTATCGATGCCGACCTTCAGTTCTGGAATAATCGGGGCGATACGACCACTGTAATCACAAGTGGCGGAGCCTCAGCCATCCCTCTAAATATAGACGATATTTCATGGAATAGTCAGTTTTATCAGCTCGGCCTTTCTTATCGCTGGTAAATTTTTCACGTTTATTTTTCTCTCCCTCTTTTATCTGTTCGCAAGAGCCAGCGCCCTCTTTTCATGCAAAAAGACCGCGGCACGAATGGTTAATTTTCAACCCCATTAACTTAACTATTATTAAATTATTATCTGTTTTAATGAATGGGCATATAGCGGCTACAGGCAATTAGCCGATTGCATTGCGCCCGGTCAGGTAGGTTGGACGCGGTTAGGTAAACGAGAGTTAGGCCTGATCAAGTAGTTACGGACCTACCCGATCTGAGGAGCAAAGGTATGACAAGCTCTGCCAGCATTTCTGCGAGCGCAAACAGCGCCATCATCGGCCTGAATCAGGCTGTTGATAAAGTTTCCATTTCCACTGCACGTCTGGCTTCCGGCAATCGTCTGGTGCGCGCCGGGGATGACGTCGCTTCCCTGACCCAGGCAGTGAAACTGCAATCCAATATCACTTCGCTCCGGCAAGCGTTGCTGAACACCACGCAGGCGGACAGTTTTCTTCAGGTGGCGTATAGCGGCCTGTCCACGATCAGTGACATACTCAACGATATGCAGGCTTTGGCGGTGCAGTCGTCTTCCGGCTCCGTCACCGATGCGGAGCGCGCTTTCCTGCAGCTTGATTTCCAGGAACTATCCGACGAAATTGACAGTATTGCGAATAACACCTCCTTCAACGACATTAAATTGCTGGATGGCAGCCTTTCCGAGGCCAACCTGCTCCAAACCCCGACAACGGCCGCGACAGCCGCGCACGCCGATCTGGTTTTCGGTGCCAATATCGGCGCGGGAGAGACGGTAATCGTCAACGGCGTCACCTTCCAGGAGGGTGTGGATTTTGCCGCAGGCGGGAGCATTAACGCATCCATTACCAACCTCGCCACCGCTATCAACACCTCCACGAATCTGGCGGTAAACAACGTGTTTGCCAGCGCCAACCTCGGTACATTGACGCTTTCCGACATGGGCGGCGGCGAGCTGGGATTCACCAATCTGGTCAATCAGGCCGGTTCCACCGCTACGTTTGTCACTTCCGGCACCGCCACCGCGCAAGCGAACGTGTATGCCTTCGGCTCCGGAGCCAATGACGGGCTGACTAAAAACTCGGCGGTGCATGTGAATGGCGCGATCGGCGATGCGCTGGTCAACACCTTAAGCCAGAGCGCCGCACAAGCCCGGCTTAGTTTTACGGGACAGCCAGCAAACAATGACACGTTCAGCGTCGACGACAGCAACGGCGGAACCATCAATTTCCGTTTCCGCACCGCGGTTGCCGTCCCCAATACGGATGTACTGATCGGCTCCACCACGGAAGAAACGGTGCAGAACCTTATCGAAACCATGGCGAATTATACCGGCAGCGACCGCTATGGCATCGATCAGCTTGACTTCATCCGCGACGGAACGGACCTGATTATCCGCAACAAGACCACAGGGAACCCGCTTGATCTCAATGGCGTGGCGCTGAATCTGGCGGAATCCGCCTCCAATGTGACGCTCGACACCACCACCCTGAATAACGGTGTCAATACCGGCGTCAATACGGCGGGCGTCACCAACAAGGATTTCATTGGCACGATCAGCGGCTTTAGCGCCACCTACAACGCCGCAGACGACATCACCGCGCAGGTTACCGTCGGTGATTTCACCTATCAGGCTGAGATCAACGACACCACCCCCGCCGCCGATACGTTCGTGCGCTTCAAATCCACCACGACGGGCGGCGGATATTTCGATGTTGAACTGGCGACCGCGGGCGGCTTAGCCGTCGCCAACCAGGCGGATACGGATATTTACGCCGCACGCCTGAACGCAGCCTTCTCTACGCTGACGTTCAGCCAGAACCGTTTTGCCAGCAGTTTTACGGGCGTAAACAATCTGATTGGCGCCACGGCGGAATTCCAGTTAGGCGATTTTTCAGGCGTGGATGTAGACAGCATCACCGTCACTGCCCCGCCCACCTCTTCGACCAGCGCCATCATTGAAATGCAGGTCAACGGCGAGACGTTCCGCACCAATACGAATCTGGGCGACTCCATCAGTGAATTTGAAACGGTGGAACTGACCAGCCTGACCACCTCCAATAAAATCACTCTGCGCATGGGCGATTATCAGGTGGATCTTTCCACCCAGACGCTGGCGGACGATTTTGAGACCAACCTGGAGACTTCATTCGGGCTGGGATCGGGGAGCGGATCGGTGAGTTTTCAATTCGGCGCAACGCCGGAAAACAAACTGGATGTCAGCATCGGCGCGGCCACGACCCAAAAGATTTTTGCCGGGCAAACGCCCGATATCAGCTCGCTGGCTAACGCAACGACGGCGCAGTCCATTCTGGACGATGCCATCAACGAAGTCACGGGACTGATGGCGACCGTAGGCGCTTTGCAAGAACGCACCACCTATGCCGCTAACGGCCTGAACAATGAAATCCTCTACAAAGATCAGGCGCGATCCGCCCTTGCGGATACTGATCTTGCCTATGAGGCCACACAATTAGCTCTGGCAACCGTGCAGTCACAAAGCGCCATTGCGGTGCTGGCACAAACGCAGGCGCTCGCTCTGGATATGGTAGGGTTGTTGAAAATGGCCTCATAAGCGGTGGGTGTTATACCTTAACCTGAGTTACATCCACCATCGCCCACTTACGAAGCGACACCAGACCTTGCCTACGCTTGTTGCAGGGGCGATGCATTGCGTATCAGAAAATATAGCAAGAAAGTTGTTGCAAGTGATTCTCATGTGCGTTATATCGTTCGTCAGAAATGAAAACATATAAGAAAGCGCATAAAATGAATTACAAACATCCCGTAACGTTCTTCTCTCTTTTTGCCCTTGGCATCGTGGCCGCCACCCCTGCCGCACACGCTATTAGTAACATAAAAAGCCCCTTTGCAGAGGAAGGGGAAATAGAAGCGGAATATAAGGGTGAATGGCACCACGATGATAACAAAAGCAACAAAAACGCCCAGGAGCATGTTCTGGGACTGGGATATGGATTTGCACCTAAATGGTTTGCGGAAGGCGAATTTGAATTTGCACGCGAAGCGGGCGAGTCCATGGATTTAGAAAAAATAGAACTGGAACTTAAACACCAGTTTACCGATCATGGAGATTACTGGTGGGATGTGGGCGCTTTGGCATATTATAAATATGGCGTAGATAGCGACACCAAAGATCAGGTCGAAGGCTGGCTGCTACTCCAAAACACATACCGGCATTTTACCACCCGCGTAAATGTGGAGCTGGAGCATACGTTAGGGCAGGATGGCGGCGATATCGACCTGGAAACCCGCGCCTTTACCCGCTACAATCTCAGCGCCGCATTAAAACCCGCGATAGAATGGCACGCTAACTACAACGACATAGATCACATCCGCAATACAGAGCATTATATTGGCCCTGCTGCCTATGGGCATCTTACTTTTCTCGAAGAGCTGATAGCAGGAGATGGTGAGTTTGAGTATGAGCTTGCCTATTTATTTGGAATAACTGACGCTGCGTCCGATGGCGCCGTCCGCTGGAAGCTGGAATACAAAACCCATTTCTAGGCAGAAGTAAAAAACGATTTTACTTTTTCATCTCCCTTCAGGTGCTGGCGGGCGGTCAGCGCAATCTGTTCCGCCCCCAGCCCTGCTTTTTCGTACATTGCCTCAGGGTTGCCATGCGGCTGATATTCATCGGGCAGGATGAGGGTGCGAATGGCAGCGCGTTTTACCCCCGCCTGCGCATCCAGTATATTTTCACGCGCCAGCAAATGCAGTATCTGCGAGCCAAATCCACCGATTGCACCTTCTTCAACCGTCAGCACAAGCCTGTGTTCGCGCATCAGGCGCAGGATCATCGCTTCATCCAACGGCTTGGCAAAGCGGGCATCGGCAATCGTCGTCGAAATACCTTCCTGCTCGAGCAAATCGGCGGCTTTCATACACGCGGCCAGTCGCCCGCCAAAGTTAAGCAACGCCACGTCGCGTCCTTCACGGAGTATTCTGCCACGGCCAATGGGGAGGACTTCTCCACGCGCTGGCAGGGGTATCCCCATCCCTTCGCCCCGCGGATAGCGGAAGGCAATGGGGCCTTCGTCATACGCGCTGGCCGTGGCCACCATATGCATCAGCTCCGCTTCATCGCCCGCAGCCATCACCACCATTCCCGAAAGACAGGAAAGATAAGCCACATCAAATGTCCCCGCATGGGTTGGCCCGTCCGCTCCCACGAGTCCTGCGCGGTCGATGGCAAAACGCACCGGCAATTGCTGGATGGAAACATCATGCACAATCTGATCGTAAGCCCGTTGCAGGAAGGTGGAGTAAATCGCCACAAACGGCTTGTACCCTTCCGCGGCCAATCCGGCAGCAAAAGTCACGGCGTGCTGCTCGGCGATGCCTACATCGAACGCCCGCTCCGGAAAGGCTTTGGCAAAAGCGTCCACGCCCGTGCCAGAGGGCATGGCGGCGGTAATGGCCAGAATCTTTTTATCATGCTTTGCCTCTTCTATGAGCGCATCGGCAAAAACCCTGGTGTAACTCGGAGCGCCGGTCTTTTTCTTATGTTGCGCGCCGGTCGTCGCACAATAAGTTCCCACCCCATGATATTTCTCCACCGCCTCTTCCGCCGCGGAAAACCCCTTACCCTTTTGCGTCACCACATGAATCAGCACCGGGCCGGATTCTTTCTTTTCATGCACCGCTTTCAAAATGGGGACGAGATGATCCAGATTATGGCCGTCCACCGGGCCGATATAATACATCCCCATTTCTTCAAAAAGCGTGCCGCCCGTCGCCATGCCGCGAGCAAAACTTTCCGCACGCTTCGCTACTTTCTGCAGCCCTTCGGGGAGCTTCTCCACCACCGTTTTGCTTAAGTCACGCAGGCTGCGATAGGAGCGCGAGCCAATCAGCCGCGAAAGATAGTTGCTCATCGCCCCCACGGCGGGAGCAATCGACATATCGTTGTCATTGAGGATGATAATCAGACGACTTTTCAGCGCCCCCGCATTATTGAGCGCCTCGTAAGCCATGCCCGCGCTCATGGCACCGTCACCGATGACGGCGATGATTTCTTTTTGAGTGTCCCCCGCTTGCGCCTCCAGGTCTCTGGCGACCGCCATGCCCAATGCCGCGGAAATCGAGGTGGAGCTATGCCCTGCCCCAAACGCATCATATTCGCTTTCATCGCGCTTGAGGAAGCCCGAAAGCCCGCTCTCCTGCCGCAATGTTCGCATTTTGCTGCGCCTGCCCGTAAGCATCTTGTGCGGATAGGCCTGATGCCCCACGTCCCATAGCAGCTTATCTTCCGGCGTATTGAAGACGTGATGGAGAGCAATCGTCAATTCCACCACCCCCAGTCCGGCACCCAGATGCCCGCCGGTTTCCGCCACGACATCGATCAACTCCGCACGCACCTCTTCCGCCAGCTCCTTGAGTTGCTCAAGCGAGAAATCGCGGAAATCCTCCGGGCTGTTGATCGTATCGAGAAGCGGTGTATCCATTTCCCATATTTAACTGGAAACAATCGGATTATCAACGTTTATACTTAGGAAAAACCGTGCAGTTTCCGTGCAGAAAGAACGAAAGCCCGCCTACCAAAGCGGGCAGGCGGGCAAAAAGGTAAGATATTCATCTATATGTACTTTATGTCCCCACCTATGCTGAAGCCGGTATAATCCTCCAATAGAACCGTACTGACTACGCCGAGCGTATGGGTAAAGGTGACGAGCGTGTCGTCCCCCACCACCTGCGAAGTAATGTTCGTGGGCGGGTAGTTGCTAAACGATACCTGAAGCTTGTCGTTTCCGTCCTGCTTGAAATCGGTAATCGTGTCATTGCCAAAAAATCCGAAATACTGGAACGTGTCGCTTCCCAGCCCTCCGGTCAGTACATCGTCTCCAGTGCTACCTTGAAGCGTATCGTTGCCGGAGCCGCCATCAATCGTGTCATTTCCCGTCGAGCCGTTGATGACATCATTATCCGCGTCACCATACAGAAGGTCATCATCATCAAACCCGTTGATGTTATCATTTCCGTCCCCGCCGTAAATCGTGTCGTTGCCGCCCCAGGCGCGCAAGAGATCATTGCCAGCTCCGCCATACATGACGTCGTTACCGCTATCTCCCTCGATGGTATCGTCCCCATCGCCGCCATAGGCGATATTGGTGCCGCTACCCGTGGAGATAAAGTCGTTGCCGATGCCGCCGATCAGCGTATCGTCACCATCGCCGCCGTTGAGCGTGTCCCATCCATCGCCGCCATCGAGCGAATCGTTGCCACCCAGTCCGCTTATGGAGTCGTTGCCGCCCAGACCGAACATCAGGTCATTGCCCGCCGTCCCCGTCATGGTATCGTTACCCGGTGTACCGTAAATGCCATCGGTAGAACCGTTGATGGTGATCGCCAGCGTCGCGCTGTCCGTGCCGCCATGCCCATCATCCGCCGTGTAGCCGAAGCTGTCTATTACCGACTCGCCGTTTTCC
>Ga0209573_1002065_pt1 | contig 27240 bp, 23 predicted proteins | sample TNRBio252014_DNA_FD_185870 | JGI IMG/M metagenome (GOLD analysis project Ga0209573, IMG submission 185870) | Wastewater treatment Type I Accumulibacter community from EBPR Bioreactor in Madison, WI, USA - TNR Reactor_6/25/2014_ DNA (SPAdes)... | ecosystem: Engineered > Bioreactor > EBPR >... | reverse complement strand
TCGGCAGCGACAGGTTCGTCTACGCCGCGACGAGCGACTCCGGCGTCGGCATCGCGCACGACACGATCCTCGCCTTCGACGGCCTCGGCGCCGCCGCGGGCGATCAGATCGACCTCGCGGCAATCGATGCGAACACCACGGTCGCCGGCGATCAGGCGTTCGCCTTCATCGGCGCCAGCGCGTTCACTGTCGGCGTCGCCGGCCAACTGCACATTGTCGTCAGCGGTGCCGACAGCCTGGTGCAAGCGGAGATTAACGGCGATGGGATCGCCGATTTCGAGATCCTGGTGAGAAATGCCCTGGTCACCAGCTGGGTGGCCGGCGATTTCATTCTGTAATCGGGAACGATCGGAGGAGAGGCGCTGCGTCGCGGCGCACTCTCCCCGCACGCCGACCGTTCGTCATGCGCAGGCGACTCAGGCGGCGACGAGGCCCGCCCGAATCGGCTCGAGCCAGGTGTTGATCGCGGCGCGATGCTCTGCGTCGAGCGGAAACAGCAGATGCGACGCGGTCTCGGAGACGCCGACCAGGCGGGCGATGACGGGCCGCCCGAAGCCTGGCAGGTCGATCTCGACGATCGAGCCGGCCGGGACTTCCAGCCGCATACCGAGCTTCGCACCGCCCTCGGAAATGTCGAGGACGGATCCCTTCGAGGTGACGCCGGCGCAGCGGACGACGGACGAGAGGTCGACGGCGATGCGCACGAACCGGCGCCGCTCCTCGGCATTGCGCATCGAGCCCAGGAAATTCTCGATCTCGACATTGAGCGACGACGCCTCGTCCGCGACTTCGCGCGCCGCCGCGTTCATCACCTCCGAGGACGCGCCGGAGGTCGACGCCGCACCGAGAGCGGCGCCGATGCCGCCGACCACATCGCGGGTGCGTGCATACACTTCCTGGACCTTGCCGGCGATGTCCTGGGTGGCACCGCTCTGCTGGCGCATCGCCGCGGCGACTTCGCCGGCGATGGCATCGAGGCGGGCGATGGTGCCGGCGATCGCCTCGATCGCGGCGGCGGCGTCGCGGGTCACCGCCTGCATCCCGGCCACCTGCGTGTCGATGTCCTTGGTCGCCCTCGTCGTCTGGTTCGCGAGACTCTTCACCTCGGACGCGACCACGGCGAAGCCCTTGCCGGCGTCGCCGGCGCGTGCCGCCTCGATCGTCGCGTTCAGCGCCAACAGGTTGGTGCGCGAGGCGATATCGTTGATCAGCGCCACCACCTCGCCGATCTTCGTCGACGCGGCGACGAGTTGTTGGACCTTCCCCCGAGACTCGGCCGCCTCACCGGACGCGGCTTCCGCCAGCCGGGCTGCATCCATCGCCCGACGATCGACCCCTTCGATCGACGCCGACAGGGCCTCGGTCGCCACGGTCACGTTCTCGACCACTCGACTGGAGCATTCGGCCGCGCTTTCCGCCGCCGAGGCCGCGGTCCGTGTCTCGCCGCAGGCGTCGATCACGTCGGCGGCAGTACTCAACATGCTGGAACAGCGGACGGAGACCTGCTGCAGGCAAGCGGCCATGGTCGAGCTGAAATCCTGGATCAGGCGGTCCATCGCCTGCTCCTGCCGCTGCTTGCTTCTGTCCTCTTCCGCCTTGGTTTCGTGCAGGACCTGCGTCTCCATGAGCGTGTCGCGGAACACCGTCAGCGCGCGGGCGAGCACGCCGAACTCGTCCCGCCGCTGCGTCTCCGGCACGTCGATGCGGACGTTGCCGTGCGTCAGGCCCTCGATCACCCCGGTCAGCCGGCGCAATGGCCGGGCGATCGAGCGGGCCATCGCCGCACCGGAGCCGACGACGACGACGGCTACGGCGAGGGCGAGGCCGCCGACGACGATGGTCAGCCGGTCCGCCGAGGCGCTCAGGCTCGCCACCTCGCTTTCAGCGGCGGAGCGGGTCGTCTCGAACACCGCGTCGACCACGTCGCTGACGGTCGAGGCCGCTTCGGCTACCGGCCCGTCGAGTGCGCGGAGTGCATCCTCCTGCGCGAACGACGCGGCCGAGCCGAAGACCGGTCGCGCCGCCGCCTGAAACGCCCCGACCGGTGCCAGAAGTTCGCGCACCAACGTCGCCACGTCGTCGCTGGTGGCGGCCAGGCCCGCGGCCGTTCGCCGCTGCTCGCTCGCCTCGAGGAAATGATGCAGTTTGGCGTCGAGTTCTTCGCCCAGTCGTTCGAATTCCTGGCGATCCTGTTCCAGGGCGTCGAGATCGAGCTGCGACGGGGCCCGCATCACCAGCGCCCGCTGCCGCTGAAAGTCCACGGCCAGTTGCGCAGACAATGCCAGAGGCGCGAACGCGTCGTCGAACAGCCGATGCCCGAGATCCTGCTGTTGCCGGAACCCGTGCATCGCGACCGCGCCGATCACGGCGAAGCCGATCAGCGAGGTGGCGATCATCGCCCCCAGCTTGCGCGAAATCGTCATCTTCACGATCGTGGGTCTCCTCGTCGTATCCCGTCCCAGCGCCCCGCCCTGGTAGGAAGAGGGGCGACCACGCAAAATCGGGGTGAACTACTTGCCGGCAACGGCGACTTCACCCACGGTGCTGATCAGCTTTTGCTGCGCGGGCGTGGGCGCTCCGCGGATCACCAGCGCCATCGGCTGCGCGACGGAGAACCCGGCGACGATCTTCACTTTGTCCGGCTCGATGCTGGCGCCGTTGCCGTAGCCGATAGCGGTCGGCGACTGGGACACGACCTGCGTAACTTGCCCGAGCGCTTGGGCGATGCGCGCCTGAGAAGCGAACTCACCGCCCTGCAAAAGTGACGCCTGCAGGAAAGCTCGGGTGCCGTTGAGCGGCTTCTCGATGACGACGATGATCGGCTGATCCGCGCCGCCGACCTGCGACCAATTCGTCAGCTTGCCGGCGAAGATGTCGCGAGCCTGGGCCTCGCTCAGACCGTTGATAGGGTTCGTCGGGTTGACGATGCACTGCAGCTTTGTCATGCCGGCCGGAAAAACCCTGAGTGTCGAAGCGTCAAAAGAACCCGGTTCGAGCGAATTGAGGATGGTCGCCTCGAGCTGCAGTGGTGCCGCGATCATCGCCACGTCCGCTTTGCCGGCGACGAGATCCTTCAGGCCGTTGCCCGAGCCGTTTGTAATCAGAGTTAGAGTATCGCCGACGCTTTGTTCGATGCGTGCTTTGTTGGGTTCGACTACCAATCGGGCCAAGGTGACTGCGCCATGCAGGCGCATCTCGGCGAACGACGCCGAGGCTGCGAGCATGCCGGCGGCAACGACGGTCACGCCGACGGTGGCACGAAGAGTAAAGTTCGACATGTCTTCTCCCTGTAGGCACGAGAAAGGTGCCGACGAGCGTCGGCGCGGCGTCGCCGATCAAGGCGATCCCTCGAAGTATGCAGCGCGGGTGGTTAAGGCCTAGTTGCCAAGCCGGCCCGGCCACCCGACCTCCGCGCCCCGCCGCTTGCAAATGCGAGGCGGCGAGCGTAAGTGAGCCGTCGGTCGCAGCCGACCGTAGCCGAGGGAGTTTCGCAGGATGGGGTACCGCCTAGCCGTAGTAGGCGCGACGGGGAACGTCGGGCGCGAGATGCTGCAGACGCTGGCCGACCGGAATTTTCCGGTCGACGACATCGTCGCCCTGGCCTCCGAGCGCTCGATCGGCACCGAGATCTCGTTCGGCGAGATCTCCGTCCTGAAGGCGCGCAACCTGGCCGAGTTCGACTTCCGCGGCACCGACATCGTCTTGTCGTCGCCGGGCGCGAAGGTTTCGGCTGTCTACAGCCCGAAGGCGGCCGCCGCGGGCGCCGTAGTCATCGACAACACGTCGCACTTCCGGATGGAGGCGGACGTGCCGCTGGTGGTGCCGGAAGTGAACCCGGAGGCGATCGCCGGATACCGCAAGCGGGGTATCATCGCCAATCCGAATTGCTCGACGATTCAGATGGTGGTGGCACTGAAGCCACTGCACGATCTCGCCGGCATCCGCCGCGTGATCGTCTCGACCTATCAGTCGGTTTCCGGCGCGGGCAAGGAGGGGATGGACGAACTGTTCAGCCAGACCCGCGGCATCTACGTCAACGAGTCGGCGGTGAAGTACCAGCGCAAGTTCACCAAGCAGATCGCCTTCAACGTCATCCCGCACATCGACGTCTTCATGGAGGACGGCTCGACCAAGGAAGAGTGGAAGATGGCGGTCGAGACCCGCAAGATTCTGGATCCGAACATTCAGGTGCAAGCGACCTGCGTCCGGGTGCCGGTGTTCGTCGGCCACGCCGAGGCCGTGACCGTCGAGTTCGAGCGGCCGATCAGCGAGGCGGCGGCCTATGCCGCCCTGCGCGCGGCGCCGGGCGTCGTCGTCGTCGATCATCGCGCCGACGAAGGGTATGTCACGCCGCAGGAGTGCGCCGGCGAGGACGCGGTTTACGTCAGTCGGCTGCGGCGCGATCCGACGGTGGCCAACGGCCTGAGCTTCTGGTGCGTCGCCGACAACCTGCGCAAGGGCGCGGCGCTGAACGCCGTGCAGATCGCCGAGGAACTCGTGCGCACCTACCTGCGGCAGGCGGCGTAGATTACGGTCCAGCGTCGGCCGCTATCAGGCCGCGGCACGGAACACGGCTTTCTGGTACGGCTGATCGAACGCGACGTGCAGCAGCCCCGTGGCGCGATCGTTTTCGACGACCCGGGCGCTGAGGCTGCGGGGTCGGTGCCGATCGTGAGGTCCACCCGGGCTGGGCGCGAAGGATGGAGGTGGAGACCGCGGGGCCGACGATGGTCACGCGGCTTTCAGCAGGCAGGCCGGGCTGCCATTGTCGCAGGCTGGTTTGTCCGCGCAGTCTCCGCAGGCGCTGGCGAACTTCAGGTGCAAGCTCTCTTGCTGCGGGCGCCAGCCGACGACGCGGGCCTCGATCGCCGCTTGGCCGGCGATCTCCAGCTGTACCGTCTCTCCGGGGCTGAACGACCCTTCGACGCGGACTGCGGCACCGCCGACGGAGACGTCGATCATTCGCGCGGCCAGCCGTCGGCCGCGGGCGACGACGGTCGCCGCCTTGTCTACCGGGCGGCGCTCCCCGCGGCGCCGGTCCGCCTCGGTCGTCGACGTGCGCACGATGCGACGCATCGTCGCCAGGAGGCTGTCCACGGATTCCGAGAGGCCGGACGCCGTCGTTCGCACCTGCTGCGCCAGGGACTGCGAGGTGCGGGCGGCATGGGAGACTTCGGCGATGCGCTCGGTCACCTCGCGGCTGCCTTGGGCGTTCTGGTGCATGCTCTCGTTGATTTCGCGGATCGCCCCCCGCTGTTCCTCCACCGAGCCGACGACATCCGCGGCAATGACCGCGACGCGCTGGATGATCTCGCTGACGCCGCGGATCGCTTCCGCCGAGGAATGGGTGACGGTGCGCATCTGCGCCACCTGGTCGCCGATCTCCAGCGTCGCTTTCTCGGTCTGGTTGGCGAGGCTCTTCACCTCGGAGGCGACGACGGCGAAGCCCTTGCCGGCATCGCCCGCCCGCGCCGCCTCGATGGTCGCGTTCAGCGCCAGCAGCTTCGTCTGCCCGGCGATGTGGTTGATCAGGTCGACGACCGAGCCGACCTTGTCGGCCGCCTGGACGAGTTGCTCGATCGTCCGGTCGGCCGACTGTGCCTGATCGGCGGCGGAGCGGGTGATCTCGCCCGCCGCGTCGACCTGCTGCCGGATGGTGCCGGTCGACGCATCGAGTTCCTCGGCCGCGGCCGCCACCGTCTCGGCGATGCGCAGCATCTGTTCGGCGGCGGCCGCGACGCTGTCGCCGTTCGCGCAGGTCTCGTCGGTCAATTTCGACATCTCTCCCGAGACGTCGACCATCGTCGTCGCCTCGCGGCGCACGTGATCGACCGCATCGTGCGTCTTGCTTTCGATCGCGTCGGCCATTTTCATGATCGACGCCTTTCGTTCGGCGAGATTGCGTCCCTCGGCCTCAATTTCGCGCGCCTGCATCCGCGCCTTCTCGACAGCCGCGTCCTTGAAGATCTGCAGGGCGTTGGCGATGGCGCCGATCTCGTCGCGGCGCTCCCGACCCGCCACTTCGATGGTGGTGTCTCCCGCCGCGAGCCTACGCGTGACGTCGACGATGGCCCGCATCGGCCGGGTGACGCTGCGCGCCATCAGCCAGACGACGATCAGCGTCACGCAGACGATCGCGATCGAGGCGGCGAGGACGGCGACGAACGCACGCTCCGCCTCGTCACGGAGTGATGTCGCCATCGAACGCAGGTCCTCGGCCAACCGATCCTCGACCTGCTTGAGCAGGTCGATCTTGCCGGTGATCGCGCGGAACCAGTCATCGGCCTGCACGCCGTCGGTGGAACCGGTGCGAACGCTGTCGATGGCGATCTTCTGCAGGCGTTCCACCTCGTCCACCGCCGGGCCTTTGATCGTGTCGGCATAAAGCCGCCGATGCTCCTCGGTGGCGAAGGCGCGATAGACCTCGATGAAGGTCTCCTGCCGGGCGATGAGCTGAACAAAGCGAACGTAGAGATCGGGGGAGAAGGTTCCGGCGGCGAACCCGGCCGAGCCCAGCGCCCGCTGCAGCCCGGTCCGTTCCTTCGCTTTCAACAGCGTCGTGTAGGCGGCGATTGCGCTGGCGGCGCGGACGTCGGTGCTCACCACGCCCAGGTGCTCGACGATCCGCAGCAAGGCGGCGATCGTCTCGGTGTAGTAGGCAGTGGTCTCGGTCACGGCCAGTTGCAGCGCCGACACTTTTTCCCGGGTGGCCGCCAACCGCTGCAACGAGGCCTGCGCGTCCGTTATCAGCGGCGGGAGGCCGGCGCTGCTCTCGACCGCGTCCCCTTGCAGGCTGGCGGTCAGCGTCTGCAAGGCCGCGTCGGTCCGCTGGCGTTGAGGCGACAGCGTATCAGCGAATTTGACGCCCTTCGAGGCGACGAAGCCCGACGACATGCCGCGCTCCTTCTGCATCTCGTGCACCAGGCCGCTGATCTCCGGCGCGAGGTCGACGAGGGCGCCCACCTCCTCCATGCGTTCGACCTGCTGCAGTTTGTCCAGCACCTGCCATCCTGCGAGGCCGAGGACGACCAGCAGCGGCAGAAGAACCGCCGCGGCGATGCGTATCCCGATGGGGACGTTCCGCAATGCGAACGACATGGTGGGCGCGCTTTCGGTGAGTTGCCGACCTGGAACGGCATCACGATACGCGCGGAAGTATTAACGAATAGTCACCGGCGGCGGGGCTGCGAACCGGCGACATGGACCAAGCGTGCCGGTTGCGCACAAGGAAGTGTTCCGGATCCCCGAGCAGCCTTCACGCCGCCTGGGTGCAGGCAAACGGTTATGGGCTTGTGATTATGGTCGGAGCGGCGGGATTCGAACCCGCGACCCCTAGACCCCCAGTCTAGTGCGCTACCAAGCTGCGCCACGCTCCGACGGGTGCGACTATACGAGGCCGGGTGAGACGGATGCAATCACCGGCTGGGCCACGCGCCGCCGCTCTTCGGGCAGACCCTTGATCATCCTTCGTCGATACCTCGTTCAGCCGGTCCATTTCATCGAACCGGAACCCTCGTCGTCCGGTTGCGTGGCAGGGCGACAAGTTCGCGGAGGAACGTCATGGTCACGATGGTAGGAACCGAAAGCACGTTGGTCGAGGTGGTGGATCATCTCATGAAGCTCGATCTGGATGCGATGGAGGCATACGACATCGCCCTGGGGAACGCCGAACGGCCCGACATTTGCGAGCATTTGGAGCAATTCAAGGACGATCACATCCGCCACGCCGATGAACTCGGCAAGCTGTTGGCCGACCTCGGCGGCGAGCCGAACGGCGGGCCGGCAACACGACAGATGTTCCCTGCGGATCCGATCGTCGCGGCATCGATCCGGGGCGACCGCAATGTCCTCGAGGAATTGCTGAGCAGCGAGAACGACACGAATGCCGCTTACGAGCGTGCCCTGGGCACTGTCCAGGCGAACGAGGCCGCCGAGCGGCTGCTGGGCCGGAACCTGGACGACGAGCGGCGGCATCGCACGTGGATCGAGGAGACGCTGGCTGCGCTTTAGCCTGCCGTCAGCCGCCCAGCGCCGGTGCCGCGTCGTCGATGACGAACTGCAGCGTGGTGGCGGAGCCGAGGCGGGGTTGCAGGCGGCCGGCGAGGTGGAACGGAGCCGACGCGTGATCTTCCAATGCGCGGCCGATCGGCTGGCCGACACAGCGGAAGGCGACGGCGGGCAGGCGGGCGCCCATGCCGTCGAGCAGCGTGCACCCGAGGTGGTCCACGCCGAGACGTCGGACGGGGCCGATGCGCACCCCCTGCAGGACGAACCTCGGCTCCAGGTGCCCGGCCCCGTAGGGTGCCAGCGCCGCCAGCATGGACGCCGGCAGCGTGGCCGCGGTCGCCAGCGACAGGATTCCGTCGACGCAGAGCGTGCGCAACCCTTCCGCCGCCTCGCCGCTCACTGCGAGCCGGCCCGCCAGAAACGCCCGCAATTCTTCGAGACGCCGCGTCTCGGCGGTGAAGCCGGCGGCCATGGCGTGCCCGCCCCCCTTCAGCAGCAGGCCGGCCGCGGCGGCGGCGTTGACGGCGGCGCCGAGGTCGATGCCGATGACCGATCGAGCCGACGCGACGCCGCGCTCGCCGTCGAGGCCGATCACCACCGCCGGGCGGCGGAACCGCTCGGCGAGCCGCCCGGCGACGATGCCGACGACGCCGGGATGCCAGCCTTCGCCCATCGCCCACAGCATCGGCGGCTGCACCCCGGTTGCCGCCGCCTCGGCCGTTGCGACAGCCGCCTGCTCCAGCGCGTTCTGCAGCACCGCGTGCTCGATCGCCTGCCGCTCGCGGTTCAGCGCATCCAGCCGCAGCGCGAGCACCTGGGCCTCCGCTTCGTCGTCGGTGGTCAGCAGGCGAGCGCCGAGATCGGCTTGGCCGACCCGCCCGCCGGCGTTGATGCGCGGGCCGATGGCGAAGCCCAGGTCGCGCTCCGACGGCGGCGCCCGCAGGCCGGCCAGGTCGGCCAGCGCCCGCAGCCCGGCGTTGCCGCGCCGCGCCATCATCTTCAGGCCCTGGGCGACGAAGGCGCGGTTGACGCCCGAGAGCGGCACCACGTCGCACACCGTGCCGAGCGCCACCAGATCGAGCCATTGCCGCAGGTCCGGCTCCGGCCGGTCGGCGTACCAGCCGGCCGCCCGCAGCAGCCGGTTGGTGTCCACCGCCAGCAGGAAGGCGAGGCCGGCGGCGCACAGATGGTCGAGCCGGCTGTCGTCGTCGATGCGCTTCGGGTCGATCACGGCCAAGGCCGGCGGCAGCGTCGCCGCCGGCTGGTGGTGATCGACGACGACGACGTCGAGGCCGGCCGCCGAGGCCGCCGCCAGGGCCAGGTGCGCGGCGATGCCGCAGTCGACCGTGACGACCAGCGCAATTCCTTCGGCGGCGAGGAGCCGAAGCGCGGCCGCGTTCGGCCCGTAACCCTCGCGCAATCGGTCCGGAACGTAGAGCCGTGGCGGCGCAGCACCAGCCGCGCGCAGGAACCGCAGCGTCAGCGCCGCGGCGGTGGCACCGTCCACGTCGTAGTCGCCATAGACGGCGATCCGCTCGCCGCGGGCGATGGCGGAGGCCAGCCGCTCGGCACCGGCGCGCATATCTTTCAATCGGCAGGGATCGGGCAGCAGCAGCCGGAGGCGCGGGTCGAGGAACGAGGCCGCGTCGTCGAGGCCGATGCCGCGCGCCGCGAGCACGCGGGCGACGATCTCCGGCACGCCGTAACGCTGCGCCAGCGTCGCCGCCAGCCGGGCGTCCGCCGGGGCGAGGTGCCAGTGCCGGCCGGTCAGCGAGCGCCCGACGCCGAGCGCAGCCGGGCCGGCGAGCCGCCCGCTTTCAGGTTCGTCCGTCGCGCCCGCGGTGGTGTACGGCGCGGGCGTCAGCCGGGCGGCGGTGGCCTCAAACGGGCTCAATGCGGATCATCCGCGGCGGCTCGGTCGAGGACGGCAGCCGGCCGATCTGCTTCAGCGAGCGGACCATCGCCGACTCCTCGGTCTCGTGCGTGGTCATCACCACCGGCACTGCTTCGCCGGGCGCCCGCGCCCGCTGCAACACCGCCTCCAGCGAGACCGAGTTGTCGCGAAGGATCGAGGTGACGTCGGCCAGCACACCCGGCTGGTCGAGCACCATCAGCCGGACGTAGTAGCAGCCGCGATGGCGGCTCATCGGCAACGTCGACAGCGGGCGCAGCGCCGCGACCGGGATGCCGAAGGCCGGGCCGTGCCGCCCGCAGGCGATGTCGGCGATGTCGGCGACGACGGCCGACGCGGTCGGCCGTTCGCCTGCGCCGCGGCCCACCTGGACGAGCCGGTCGATGAAATCTCCCTCGGCGACCACGGCATTGAACACGCCGTCCACCTGCGCCACCGACGCCGAGACCGGCACCATGCACGGATGCACCCGCCGCTCGACGCCGCCATCGACGAACGAGGCTATGCCCAGCAGCTTGATGCGGTAGCCCAACTCCTCGGCGAAGGCGATATCCACCGGCGAGACGTGGCGGATGCCCTCGATGTGCACGGAATCGAATTCCAGGCGGCAACCGAACGCCAGCGTCGCCAGGATGGCGAGCTTGTGCGCCGTGTCGATGCCGTCGACGTCGAAGCTGGGATCGGCCTCCGCATAGCCCAACGCCTGCGCTTCGGCCAAAACCGCCTCGAACTCGCGGCCGGTTTCGCGCATCTGCGTCAGGATGTAGTTGCAGGTGCCGTTGAGGATGCCGAACACCCGGCGGTGCCGGTTGCCGACCAGCCCCTCGCGCAGCACCTTGACGATCGGGATGCCGCCGGCCACCGCCGCTTCGAACGCCAGCGTCACGCCCTGCGCCTCGGCCGAAGCCGCCAGGGTGGCGCCGTGCCTCGCGATCAGCGCCTTGTTGGCGGTGACGACGTGCCGGCCACGGGCGATCGCCGCCTCGCACACCTGCTTCGCCGCGCCGTCCGCGCCGCCGATCAGCTCGACGACGACGTCCGCATCCGCCTGCTCGGCCATCACCACGGCATCGTCGTACCAGGCGTAGTCGTCGACGGCGAAGCCGCGATCGCGCCGGTAGCGGTCGCTGACGGCGGTGATGGCGATGCCGCGGCCGGTCCGCTCGGCGAGCAGCGAGGCGTTCTCCTGCAGCAACTTCACGGTGCCGCCACCGACCGTGCCGAGTCCGGCGATGGCGACCTTCAGCGCGGGGGCGTTGCGGGCGTCGATCACGGCGCTGTCCCTACTCGGCCGAGACGCGCGTTTCGGCGAGCTCGACGACGTTGTGATAGCGGCCGAGGAAGGTCTTGATGTTGCGCAGCGCCTGCCGGGTGCGGTGGCGGTTTTCGACGAGAGCGAAACGGCAGAAGGCGTCGCCATGCTCGCCGAAGCCGATGCCGGGCGCGACGGCGACCTTCGCCTCGCGCAGGATCAGCTTGGAGAACTCCAGGCTGCCGAGGTGTTTGAAGGCCGGCGGCAGCGGCGCCCAGGCGAACATCGTCGCCTGCGGCGTCGGCACGTCCCAGCCGGCCGCGGCCAGCCCGCTGATCAGCACGTCGCGACGCTTGAGATACCGCTGGCGCATCTCGGCGACGCACTCCTGCGGCCCGTTCAATGCGGCTGCCGCCGCCACCTGCACCGGCGTGAACGCGCCGTAGTCGAGGTACGACTTCACGCGTGCGAGGGCGGCGATCAGCTTGGCGTTGCCGCAGGCGAAGCCGATCCGCCAGCCGGGCATGGAGTAGGTCTTGCTCATCGAGGTGAACTCGACGCAGATGTCCTTGGCGCCCGGCACCTGCAGAATCGACGGAGGCGGATTGCCGTCGAAGTAGATCTCCGCGTAGGCCACGTCCGACATGATGTAGATTCCGGCGTGCCGGCAGAAGTCGACGACCTCGGCGTAGAAGTCGAGGGTGGCCAGTTCGGCCGTCGGGTTGTTCGGGTAGTTGAGCACGATGGCCGTCGGCTTCGGCACGCTGTGCTGCACCGCCCGTTGCAGCGCCGCGAGAAAGTCTCCGTCGGCGCGCACGGGGATGTTGCGCACGGCGGCGCCGGCGATGATGAAGCCGAACTGGTGGATCGGATAGCTCGGATTGGGGACGAGGATGACGTCGCCCGGACTCGAGATCGCCGAGGCGAGGTTGGCGAGCCCTTCTTTCGAGCCCAGCGTCACCACCACTTCGGTGTCCGGATCGACCGAGACGCCGAATCGCCGCTCGTAATAGCCGGAAAGCGCGCGCCGCAGCCCCTTGATGCCCCGCGATTCGGAGTAGCGATGGGTGCGCGCGTCCTGCACCGTCTCCGTCAGCTTGTCGACGATGTGCGGCGGAGTCGGGAAGTCCGGATTTCCCATGCCGAAATCGATGATGTCCTCACCTGCGGCTCGGGCGCGCGCCTTCATCGCGTTCACCTCGGCGAAGACGTACGGCGGGAGCCGCCGGACCTTGAAGAACTCCTTGTCCATCACAACACCTGTTCTACGCTGGAATTCTGCAGGGGACCTTGCCATGGCCGCGCTGTCTGCTGCCGCAGCCGCCGGTCGTACCCGCGTTTTTCGCCGCACTCACCGGGTTCGGCACGGCCCGGAAATCGACATTCTCTTGTCCGACGATTCCGTTCGGTTATACACCCTCGGCGCGTCGGATCACCATGCTCCTCCGGCGGCCGTGGCCGGAGCCCGCGCCAGCCCGCTTGCGCACGGGCAGGACGCCGGGAAGTAGAATAGAGAGGTCGAGGATGGCCGATCAACAGCCGACTCCCGATCCGCCTCCGGCAGGCGCGAAATTGTCGAGGGGGGCCGTGGAGATCGCCGAGCGCTGCCAGAGCGTCGTCGACGACTGGCTGAAGCGCAGCGGGCTCGTCGACAGGAGCCCGGCGATCGCGGATTCGCTGGGTGCCGCCACCCTGTTCCTCGACCTGACCTCGCAAATGATGTCGATTCCGGCGTCGGTGGTCAGCGCCCAGATGTCGTTGTGGCAGGACTACTTCTCTTTGTGGCAGAGCACGACCAGCAGGTTGCTGGGAGGCGAGAGGCCGCCGGCCGAGGGGCTGCCGCCTCCCCCCGAACCGGCTTGGCGCGATGCCGACATCTTCGCCGTCGTGCAGCAATCGCTGCTGCTGACGAGCCGATGGATGCAGGCGGTCGGCGATCGGCCGGGCGGTCTCGCGTCGGCCCCGGGCTTCGACATCGAAGGCTGCGTCCGCCAGTTCCTGAGCTCGCTCTCGGCCGCCGGATTCGCGCTGAACAATCCGGAACTGCTGCGGGCGACGATCGAGAGCGGCGGCGAGAACCTCGTCAGCGGGCTGACCAACCTGCTGAGCGAGTTGCAGCTGGACGGCGTTCGCGTCGGGCCGGCCGGCCGCGATTCGTTCGTCGTCGGCCTCACCGTCGCGCGCACGCCGGGCAAGGTGATCTTCCGCAACGCGCTGATGGAGGTGATCCAGTATTCGGCGCAGACCGAGCGGGTGCTGCGAGTCCCGCTCCTGTTCATCCCCGCATGGGCAGGTCGCTACTACCTGTTGGACCTGCGGCAGTCGAACTCGCTGGTTCGCTGGGCGGTCGACCGTGGGCACACCGTGTTCATGGTCTCGTGGATCGAGCCCGCGATAGGATCGCCCGGCGCCGGCTTCGAAGAGTACCTGGCCGACGGCGCCCTGACCGCACTCGACGTCGTGCAGAAGGCGACCGGCGAAGCCGGCGTCAACGTGGCGGGCCACTCGCTGGGCGGCACCCTCCTGGCGGCGGCTGTCGCGCACTGCGCCGCCGAGGAGCCGGAGGCGGTGCGCAGCGCGAGCTTCCTCGCGAGCGTGCTCGACTTCTCGCAGCCGGGCGAACTGGGCGCGCTGATGGACGAAGCGGCGCTGCGGATGCTGGCGGACGCCGACCACGATCTTTCCCCCGACGCAGGCGAACTCGCGCTGGCCTGCGCGCTGCCGCGGCAGAGCGATCTGCTGTGGTCGTTCGTCGTCAACAACCTGCTGCTCGGCAACGATCCGTTCCCCTTCGATCTGCTGCACTGGAACGAGGATCCGCCGCGACTGCCGCTCGACGCGCATGCGTTCTACCTGCATGCCATGTACCGTCAGAACCGGCTGGCCGACCCTGGGGGGATCGGGGTCGCCGGCCGCGGCATCGACCTGCAGGGAGTCGACGTTCCGAGCTACTTTCTCGCGACCCGGGAGGATCACATCGCTCCGTGGCGAGCGGCCTACCGGTCGATGCGCCTGCTGGGCGGCGAGCGGCGCTTCACCCTGGCGGCATCCGGCCATCTGGCCGGGCTGATCAACCCGCCCGCCGCCGGGCGCTACTGCTACTGGACCAATCCTCGGACGCCGGACAATCCGGACGAATGGCGCGCCAGCGCCCGCACCGTCGAAGGCTCGTGGTGGCGGGACTGGGACGCGTGGCTGCGAAAACGCTCGGCGGACGAACTGGTGCCAGCGCGAGTGCCGGGCGGTCGGCGGTTCGAGCCGCTGTGCGATGCCCCCGGCAGGTATGTGACGGGCGGCGTCTGACGGGCGGCGGCTGACGGGCGGCGGCTGACCGGGCGGCGGCTGACCGGGCGGCGGCTGACCCGGCGGCGGCTGACCCGGCCGGGCGCTGCTGCTCAGCCGAGGCTGCGTCGGGCGGAGAGTGCCGTCGCCAGGGTCGCGTCGTCGAGGTAGTGCAGTTCCCCGCCGAGCGGCACGCCGTGGGCGATGCCGCTGACGGTGACGGCGCATGACGCCAGCCGGTCGAGCAGATAGTGCGCCGTGGTCTGGCCTTCGACGGTGAAGCTCAGCGCGACGATCACCTCGGTCACCGCCGGCTGCCGCGCGCGCTCGACGAGGCGGGGGATGCCGAGATCGTCGGGTCCGACGCCGTCGATCGGCGACAGCGTGCCGCCCAGCACGTGATAGCGACCGCGAAAGCTCCCGGAACGCTCCAGTGCCCACAGGTCGGCGACATCCTCGACGACGCAGATCAGCGACGGATCACGCCGTCCGTCCGCGCAGATGGCGCATGGGTTCCGAGTGTCGAGATTGCCGCAGATGGCGCACGCCGTCACCGCCGCCGCCGCCTCGGCCAGCGCACGCGCCAGGGGCTCGAGCACCGTTTCGCGGCGCTTGAGCATGTAGAGAGCGGCGCGCCGGGCGGAGCGTGGGCCGAGGCCGGGCAGGCGGGCGAGATACTGGATCAGCCGGTCGATCTCGGACATGGCCGGCTGCGTTGCAGAAGGCGGGCGATCGAGGCGCCGGCGCCGGCAGAGCGGCTCAGAACGGCAGCGAGATGCCCGGCGGCAGCTTCAGGCCACCGGTCACTTCCGCCATCTTCTCGGCCACGTGCGCGTCCAGCTTCCCCTTCGCGTCGCTGAAGGCGGCGATGATCAGGTCCTCGAGAACATCCACCTCGTCCCGGTCGACCAGCGACGGATCGATCTTCAGGCGGCGCATGTCGCCCTTGCCGGACAACGTCACCTGCACCATACCGCCGCCGGAGGCCCCGACCAGTTCCGCCTGCGCCAGTTCCTCCTGAACCTGGCCCATGCGCTCCTGCATCTTCTGCGCCTGCTTCATCATCTGGCCGAGATTCTTCATCATCCCGAAGGTCTCCCCGTTGCGTCACCGGCTGTCGTCACCGGGGTCGTCGCCCGTTCCGTCGCATCCGCCGCCGTCGGCCGGATGGATCGCTGCCGCGACCGATATAGCATCGCGATGCGACGAAGTCATGGGCTGGAGGCACGGCGCTCGTTCGCCCGCTCCGCCGCGTTCCACACGCGGAAGGGCCGAGAGATCAGGCTGGCGTTGAAGTACCGGGCGATCCCCGTCACCTCCTCGCCGGCCCAGGGCGGGACCTCGAACGGCTGGCCCTCGTGATCCAGTTCGATCTCCGCCAGGACGAGGCCGGCGTTGTCGCCCGCGAACACGTCCACGGTCCATTCCCGCCCGGCGAACTCCAACGTGTAGCGCGTCTTCTCCACCAGTGGCCGTTCGCAGACCCGATCCAGCATCTCCGCCGCGTCCTCCGGCGGAATCGCATACTCGTATTCCAGGCGGGTGATGCCGGCGTGCCCCTGCTTGATCGTCAGGAACGCGCGGTCGCCCACGGTCCGCACGCGGACGGCACAGTCCGGCCGCGCCAGGATGTAGCCCTGGCGGATCGGCTCCGCCCGCGACCCGTGGCGCCAGCCGTCGCCCTCGACCAGGAACTTGCGCTCGATCTCGGTCGCCACCCTCAATCCTCCACCGGGTCGGGCGGCGCATCGGACGAGCCCGCCGGCACCGCGTCGCCGGCCTCGTCCGTTGCCTCCGCGGCGAGGGGTGCCGTGGGCTGTTCGCGGATCCGCTCGACGGCGGCTCCCGGAAATGTCTCCAGGATGGCGCGCACCAGCGGATGCGCCGCCGCCTCGGCCAGCCGTGCCGCCTCGCGGGCCCCGCGCTGTTCCAGCAGCGACGCTTCGCCCGCCTGTCGCGACAGCGTCACCAGCCAGCGTGCGCCGGTCGTCTCCGTCAGAAACCGGCTCAGCCGCTGCGGCAGGTCCGAAGGCGCGTCGGTGGCGAGGCGGAGTTCGATGTCGCCCGGCTCGAAACGCACGAGGTGCACGCTGGCGATCAGGTGGCCATACAGCAGGCCCTCGTTGCGCGCGCGGGCGAGTTCGACCACGTCGGTGAACGATGCCGGTGCCGCCGTCGAGTGCGGCTCCTTCCGCACGTCGGCTGCGGCCTCGGCCTTCGGCGGCGCCGGCTCCGCGTTCGGGCGCGCCGGTGCCGGCGCGATGGCCGAAGGCGCGGAAGCCGCGGACGTCCGTGCGCTCGGCCCGAACCCGCGGGGCGTCTCCGTCGTCGAACCGCTCCTCGGCCCGGGGGCGGGCGCGGGTGCGGACGGCGCGGGATTCGCGGACGGAGCCGTGCTGCGCCGTGCGGCCAATGCCTCCAGCGCTTCCGCCGGCGACGGCAACTGCGCGGCATAGGCGAGGCGGATCAACAGCATCTCAGCGGCATGCAGCGGGACCGGGGCGACGCGGGTCTCGCCGAGCCCCTTCAGCAGCATCTGCCAGGCTCGGGTGACGTCGGCCATCGACAGCCGCTCCGCCATCGCCCGGCCACGCACGCGCTCCACCTCCGGCGTATCCGCACCCGCCGCGGTGTCCGGCGCCAGCTTGATCCGCGTGAGCCAGTGGGTCAGGCCGAGCAGGTCTTCCAGGATGGTCGTCGGGTCGGCGCCGGCGCGGTATTGGTCGTCGAGCAGCGCCAAAGCGGTGACGGCGTCGCCGCGCATCACCGCCTCCAGCATGTCGAAGCCCTGCGCCCGGTCGGCGAGGCCCAGCATGTCGCGGACGGTGTCTTCGGATACCGCCGCGCCGCCGCCGTGGGCGATCGCCTGGTCCAGCAGCGACAAGGCGTCGCGCACGCTGCCGTCGGCGGCGCGTGCCAGGAGCTGCAGCGCCCCCGGCTCGGCGGCGACCGACTCGCGCTCGGCGACCCGTCCCAGGTGCGCCAGCAGCTCGGCGGCCTCGACGCGTCGAAGGTCGAAGCGCTGGCAGCGCGACAGAACCGTCACCGGCACCTTGCGGATCTCGGTGGTGGCGAAGATGAACTTCACGTGTTCCGGCGGCTCCTCCAGCGTCTTCAGCAGCGCGTTGAAGGCCTTCTCCGAGAGCATGTGCACTTCGTCGACGATGTAGACCTTGTAGCGCGCCATCGTCGGCCGGTAGGGCACGCCGTCCAGCAGCTCGCGGATGTTGTCGACGCCGGTGTGGCTGGCCGCGTCCATCTCGATCACGTCGAGGTGCCGGTCCTCGGCGATAGCCGTGCAGTGCTCGCAGACGCCGCATGGGCTGATGGTGACGCCGCCGCCGCCGTCCGGTCCGACGCAGTTGAGCGCGCGGGCGATGATGCGGGCCGTCGTCGTCTTGCCGACGCCGCGTACGCCGGCGAGCATATAGGCGTGCGCGATGCGGCCGGTGCGGAAGGCGTTGGAGAGCGTGCGCACCAGCGCCGTCTGGCCGATCAGCGCATCGAAGCCGGAAGGGCGGTATTTGCGCGCGAGAACCCGGAAGCGGGCATCGGTCGAGACTGCGACGGTCGTCTGTTCGGCACCGGTCATCGATCGCCGCGGCTGCTGACTGGGCGGCCCGCGCGGCTCGCGGCCGGCGACGAGCGGGAGACTGAAGCGACGACCCGGAGCGGATTCGTTACGGCTGCTTCCTTCCGGACCTGACCGGCTTGGCGAGCGCTCCGTCCGCCGTCAGCCTCCCGCGCGAGTATATCGGCCGCAGCCCCCCCGGAGGCAAGCGCCTTCGCGCGGGACGGCCGGGCGGCTTGGATCGCGGGTAGCACAACGTCGGATGTGTCCGCCCGAACAGTCAGATGACAAAGGCATCGACCTCCGCATACAAAATAGCTATTTTACCTGGAACAGGCATCCTACAAAAGGCTTCGAGAAAATGCGATCGATAGCGGCTTTGGACGCCAAGAACCGATTTGGCGAATTGTTGGACGCCGCTCAACGCGAACCCGTGACCATCGAGAAGCACGGCCGGCCTGTCGCCGTCGTGCTGTCCACGGCGGATTTCGCGGAACTGGAAGCCCTGCGCCTGGCGGCGCTTCGTGCGGAGATCGGCAAGGGTCTGGACGACATCGCGGCAGGACGTGTCGTCGACGGCTCCGAGGCGTTCTCGGCGCTGCGCAAACGCCTCGCGTAGTGCTCCGCTTCGTACTTTCTGAATTGGCCTTGGCCGATATCGACGCGATCGCCGATTTCTCTCGCCAGCGCTGGGGAGCACCGAGGGCGCGGGCGTACGTCGACGCGCTCGAGGGCCGCCTGACGGAACTGGCGCACCAGCCACTCCTTGGACAACGGAGGGTCGATCTCGCGGACGAGATGCTGTCTTTCCCCTTCGAAAGCCATATCATTTTCTACAGTGCCAGCGAGTTCGGCATTACCGTCGTCCGGGTTCTGCACGTCCGCCAGGACGCTCGTCGGCAGCTTCGCTGACCACGGCCACGCCCGCGTCCCCCACGGTGAAGTCGGCGAGGTCGAGGCGGCTGGCGCGGCCGGCGAGGCGGTCGGCGCCGAGGCGGAGTTGGCGGACGTCGTCGCCGGCCTGCTCGAACCGTCGCTGCAGCGAGGCGGCGCGTTCGCCGAGCCGGCCGAGTTCGCCCACCACCGCGCGCAGTTCCGCCTGGATCAGTCCGGCCTGCTGCTTCAGGCGGACGTCGCGCAGCACCGCGCGCACGGTGTTCAGCGTCGCCCACAGCGTCGACGGCGAGACGATCCACACCTTGCGGCGGAAGGATTCCTCGACCACCGCGCGGAAGCCCGAGTGCAGCTCGGCGTACACCGCCTCCGACGGCAGGAACATCAGCGCCGAATCGCCGGTCTCGCCGGGAACGATGTAGCGGGCCTCGATGTCGCGCACGTGCTGCAGCAGGTCGGCGGCGAAAGCGCGCGAGGCCCGCGCCCGGGCCGGCTCGTCGCGCGCGTCGCGCAGGGCGGCGAAGCTCTCCAGCGGGAACTTGGCATCGACGCCGAGCGGCCCCGGCGGCTCCGGCAGGCGCAAGAGGCAATCCACCCGGCAGCGGTTCGACAAGGTCGCCTGGAAGACGTAGGCATCGGGCGGCAGCAGCGAGGCGACCAGCGCCTCGAGCTGCACCTCGCCGAAGGCGCCGCGCGCTTGCTTGTTGCCGAGGATCTCCTGCAGGCCGGTGACCTGCGTCGACAGTTGCGCGATCGTCTGCTGCGCCCGGTCGATCACCGCGAGGCGCTCGTGTAGCCCGCGCAGCGTTTCGTGCGTCCGGTCGCTCTGCTGCGTCAGCCCGTCGCCGACCCGGCGCGCCAGCGCGTCCAGCCGCTGGTCGAGCCCGCTCTGCGTCTGCTGCAGCCGGCCGGACAGCTCCGCCTGCCCGCTCGCCAGCCGCTCGGCGACGTCTGCCAGCCGCGCCACCTGCGCCGCCGTCTCGCCGCGCGCCCGCTCGCCGCGCAGCAGCCCGAGCATCAGCGCGCCGAGCGCCACGAGCGCCACCGCCGCGGCCAGCACCGCGGCCAGCCCCTCGCCCGAAATCGGAAGGCGGGAGAACAAATCGTGCATACGGCCAACCTTGCACCACCGGCCCGGCGAACGCAAACTCTGCCGGCCACCGGTTCCGCAACAGTAGGACGACCCTCGATGCACCGGAGTCTCGCCGCTTCCCTGATCGCCGCGATCGCCGCCGGCATCGCCGCAGGCCCCGCCGTCGCCGCCGACGAGGTGGCGCTGCCGGCCGACCAACGGACGGCCCTGTCGCTTTCGATCTACGCCGACGGCTGGGCGCTGATCTGGGACCGACGCGCGGCGACGCTGGTCGACGGCGCCAACCGCGTCGCCTTCGAAGGCGTCAGCCGGCAGATGCTGCCGTCGAGCGCGATGCTGGAGGCCGCGCCCGGCCTGCGCCTGGTCGACATCGACTACAACTTCGCGCTGCTGACGCCGGACGCGCTGCTGCGCCGATCGCTGGGCAAGACCGTCGGCGTCGTCCGCATGCACCCGACCACCGGCGAGGAGACGATCGACAAGGCGACGGTGCTGGCCGTCAGCCAGGGCGTGGTGCTGAAGATCGGCGACCGGGTGGAGACGTCCCCGCCCGGCCGTCTGGTGTTCTACGATCTTCCGGCCGACCTGCGTGCGCAGCCGACGATGCTGGCGACGGTGGCCAGCGACGGCGGCGGGCGGAAAGAACTCGGCCTCGGCTATCTCACCCGCGGGCTCGGCTGGGCGGCGGACTACGTCGCGCAGTGGGACACGGCCTCGTCCCGCATCGACCTCACCGGCCGGGCGACGCTCACTAATACCACCGGCGTCGACTTCCCCGGGGCCGACGTGGCGCTGATCGCGGGATCCGTCCGCCGCGAGGAGCAGCCGGTGCCGGCGGCACCGCCGGAGGCGATGGGCCGCATGCGCGCGGCGCCGATGATGGCGGATGCCAAGGCGATGCCGGTGCGCGAGACGTTCGCCGACCTGCATCTCTACCGGGTGCCGGGCAAGGTCGGCCTCGCCGACCAGCAGACGCGGCAGGTGACGCTGCTGGCGGCGAACGGGTTACCGGTCACGCGCGATTACGTCAGCGAGGCCGGCATCGCCGCCTTCCGGCAAGGCGGCGAGCCGCAGCCGACGCACCCGGAGGTCCGACTGCGCTTCGCCGCCGGGCAGCCGGGTAGCGGTGCGACGCCGCTGCCGGCGGGGATCATCCGCGTCTACGCGACCAGCGGGGAAGGACCGCCGCGGCTCGTGGGCGAAGACCGGATCGACCACACGCCGGCGGGAGCGCCGGTCACCGTCAGTCCGGGCGAAGCGTTCGACGTGACGGTGCTGCGCCGGCAGACCGACTTCAAGACGGCCGGGCTGCCGGAGAACGTCTCCGAAAGTGCCTGGACCATCGAGGTGAGGAACGCCTCCGGCAAAGCGGCCACCGTTCGGATCGTCGAGATCGCGCCCGGCGACTGGACCGTGCTGAGCGAGACGGCGCCGCACGAGAAGCAGACGGTCGACCGGCTGGTCTGGCAGGTGACGGCGCCGCCGAATGGCTCGGCGCAGCTTTCGTACCGGGTACGGGTGCAGCTGTAAGTGCGGCCGCGGTGGGGCTCTTCTTGACGACGTTCGGCCGATGCACCTATTTCAGCTGTTGGTTCTCGTGAAAAGGTGCTGCGTCCCGTGGCCAAGCTTTCGATCATCGTCGCGCCCGATCCGCGTCTGAAGCGCCGGGCCGAGCCGGTCGCCCGCGTCGACCGGGAGGTGCGCCGGCTGATGGACGGGATGCTGGAGGCGATGCACGCCGCCAACGGCATCGGTCTCGCCGCGCCGCAGGTGGGCGCCCTCCAGCGCGTCATCGTCGTCGACATCTCCCAGCCGGACGAGCCGGCCAAGCCGTGGCGGCTTGCCAACCCGGAGGTCGTCTGGCGCTCGGCGGAGACCGCGTGCACCGAGGAAGGCTGCCTGTCGCTGCCCGAGCAGTTCGCCGACGTGACGCGCCCGGAGCGGGTGCGCGTGCGTTACCTCGATACGGACGGCATCGAGCGCGAGCTGGAGGCGGACGGCCTGCTGGCGAAGTGCGTGCAGCACGAGATCGATCATCTGGAGGGCACGCTGTTCGTCGATCACCTGTCGTCGCTGAAGCGCAACATCATCCTGCGCCGGCTGACGAAGATGAAGAAGCTGGCGGCGGCCGAGTAGCGGCGGTCGCTTGTCCCGCTCACCCGCTCCCGCGACCGCCGCCTCCGTCGCCGCCGCGCGATCGGCACGGCCGTTGCGCGTGGCGTTCATGGGCAGTGCTACCTTTTCGCTGCCGACGCTGGCCGCCCTGGTCGAGGCCGGGCACGACGTCGCCGCGGTCTATACGCAGCCGCCGCGGCCGGCGGGTCGGGGACAGCAGCCCCGCCGCTCGCCGGTGCACGTATGGGCCGAGGACAACGGCCTGCAGGTGCGCACGCCCGCCAGTCTGCGCGCCGAAGGCGAGCAGCGGGCGTTCGCGGCGCTGGGCTTGGACGCGGCGGTGGTCGCCGCGTACGGCCTGATCCTGCCGACGCCGATCCTGGAGGCGCCGCGGCTGGGGTGTCTGAACGTGCACGGCTCGCTGCTGCCGCGCTGGCGCGGCGCCGCGCCGGTCGAGCGCGCGATCCTCGCCGGCGACGACGAGACGGGAATCACCATCATGCAGATGGACGCCGGCCTCGACACCGGGGCGATGCTGCTCGTCGGCCGTGTGCCGATCGGCCCGCGCACCACCGCCACCGAGCTGCACGAGAGCCTTCCGGTGCTGGGCGCAGCGCTCCTGCTGCAGGCGCTCGACGGCGTCGCCGCCGGCACGCTCCCCGCAGTGCCGCAGCCGGCCGACGGTGCCACCTACGCCAAGAAGCTGCTGAAGGACGAGGGGCGGTTGGACTGGGCGCGGCCGGCCGCCGAGTTGGAACGCGCGGTGCGGGCGTTGAACCCGCAGCCGGGCGTCTGGTTCGCGCACGCGGGCGAACGCATCAAGGTGCTGGCGGCGGAGACGGCGGAGGCCGATGGCGGCCGGCCGGGCGAGGTGCTGGACGATCGGCTCACGGTCGCCTGCGGCACCGGCGCACTCCGGCCGCTGCTGGTGCAGCGGGCGGGGCGGGCGCCGGCGGAGACGGGCGCGTTCCTGCGCGGCTATCCGTTGCCGGCCGGCACCCGGCTCGAACTGCCGGCGGGCTCAGCGGGCGGGGGCGGAGAGCGCGGCGAGCCGTGAGGTCGCCTCGGCGGCGACGTCCGGCACATCGTTGCGCTGCGCCAGATCGCGCGCTGCGCCGAGCCATCGACCGGCCTCGGCTTTGTCGTCGCCGAGCTGGGCGCTGCGGCCGGCCCGGAGGTAGAGGTCGGCTGCCTCCCGCTCGCGCCCCTCGGCTTGCGCCGCCTCGGCGGCCAGCGCGAGCGCGCGCGCCATGCCGCGGTAGTCGAGCGCGTCACGCCTCCGATCGGCGGCACGCAGCAGCACCTCCCGCGCCGCCGGCGGATCGCCGCGCAACAGCGCCAGTCGCCCCTCAAGTTCCTCCTTGTCCGCCGCGATCGGCCCTTCCGCAGACGGAAGCCGGGCGACGGCTTGCGCGAGTGCCGGCTCGTCGCGCTCGTCGGCGGCGACGAGGCCTCGCACGAAGCTCGCGCGCGCGCGTGTCTCCGTGCCGGCGTCGGGCATGACGACGATCGCTTCCGCCAGATCGGCGGCGCCGCGCCCGTCGCCGACGCGGTAGAGCGCGGCCGCTTCGACCAGCAGCAGCTCGGGCCGGGGTACTCCGCCGCGCCGGACCACCTCGGCGCGTGTCGCCTGCGACGTCGCCAGTGCCGTGGCCGCCGACCCGGTGCGCAACTGAACCACCGCGAGGTCGTAGCCGAGTGCGGCGATCGCCGACAGGTCGTCCCGCTCACGGGCACGGTCGAGCGCCTGGGCGTAGAGGGCCGCCGCCTGCTCGGGACGCTGTTGCTCGAACGAGAGCCGGGCGAGCCGCTGGTCGCGGGTGAGCGCCATGTCCTCGGGTGCCGAGGGCGCTTCCGCTGCCCCGCCGCACTGCGCCGCCAGCAGGCCGAGGACAGCGATCGCCGCGCGGCGGGGCGCTCTCACGGACGCACCTCCAGCGGCGGCAGCGGCGCCGTCCCCGCCACCGCCTCGCCACCGCCGCCTCCCCCCAGCAGCCACAGCGAGCGGACCTGCAGCAGCAGCCGCTCCAGCTCCAGCGTCGTCTGCTGCGTCTGCGCCAGCAATGCCGGCAGCGCCGGCGTCGTCTTGCTGAGGTCGGCGGTGATCAGTTTGAGGGAGTCCGCGGTGGCGCCGGCGGATTGCACCAGCCCGGGGATCGCCTCGGACTGCTGGCGGACGGCACCGCTCAACGCCGAGACGTTTTGCGCGGTCTTCTCCAGCTCGCCCAGGATCGGCCGCATCTGCCCGACCAGCGCGTTGGCGCTCGCCATCGTCGCCTCCAGGTCGCGCACCATCCTGTCGTCGGTCAGCAGGCGGCCGACCACACCCTCGCCGCGCTGCAGCGCCCCGGCGGTCGATTGCAGGCTGGCAAGCATGCGGCGGAAGTCGCCGTCCGGGCTCTGCATGCCTTCGGCGAAAGCGGCGAGCGCGGTGACGGCGCGCCCGGTCTGGTCGATGATCGGCAGCACCCGCGCTCGCAGATCCTCGATCAACTCACCGATGTTCTCCGTCGGCGCCCGATCGACCTCCGCCTGGACGACGGCAAAGCTCCAGTCCAGCGGTTCGCCCTGGCCCCGGCCGATCTCCAGGTAGGACGCGCCGGCGATGCCGAACTGTTTGCGGATGAAGGCGCGGGAATCCCGGCGGATGAAGGTGCGCATCCCGTCCTCGATATCGGCCTCGGCGTAGAAGCTCTGCCCGGGATCGATGACGACGCGGCGGATCTGGCCGGCCTTGGTGCCGAGGATTTCCACCGGTGCCCCGGCGGCGAGGCCGAACAGCCCCTGCTCCGGCAGGACGACGCGCAGCGTCGCCGTCGGATTGAACCACGCGCGCAGCACGCCGCCCTGCAGGATGGCGAGGAAGAAGGCGGCCAAGGCCAGCAGCACCAGCGCGCCGACCGCCTCGTCGGCGTACTGAACCCGGCCGGGCCGCTTCATGCCGCCGCCCTCGAAGGCGGATGCAGCGAACCGCCGCGCAAGCGGTGGCGGCTGTCGGCCGGCACGCTGGCGTCGGCGCAAATCGCCGCGTCGGGGGAAAGCCAGACCACCGCCGCGTCGCGGTCGCGGGCGGCGCGGACGGCGTTGATCAGCGGCTCCAGGACGGCGGCGCCCAGTACCCACGTCGGATTCTGCAGCAGGATCAGCTTCGGCCGGCCGAGGAACGCGCGGACGCACGCGGCGCGCTGCAGATCGGCCGGGGATACGTCGGCGGGGCGGCCCAGCGGCAAACCCGGAAGACCGAACGTCGCCGCCAGCCGGGCCGCCTCGTCGCGCAAATCCGCCTCGGCGCGCCGGGTGTGGTAAAGCTGCGGCAACAGGACGGCATCGGCGACGCCGAGCCCGTCGATCCAGGCGCCCGCGGCGAAAATCTGGCCGATCCGCCCGCGCATCGCCTGCGCATGCAGGTCCGGCACCTGCGTCCAGTCCCGGCCGAGGAAGCGCACGCAGCCGGCGACCGGCGAGGCGAGGCCGAGCAGCGCGTCGCAGAACAGCGTCGACTGCGCCCGGTCGGCAGCCTCGATCAACGCCAGGTCGCCCGGGAACAAGGCGAGGTCGATGGGCGCCGATGGCCCGCCCCCCGGCTCCAGCAGCATCCGCGCACCTTCCAGCGCCAGGACAGGCTCGCGAACCGCGGCGGCGTCCACCGCTACGACACCAGACTGAGCGCGCCGCTGACGACGAAGATCGCCAGCACGCCGCGGACGAAGCCGTTGCCGGTCAGCCTGCCCATGTCCGCTTCCGTTCCGGTCCGCGTCAGCACGCTCAGCGAACTCGTCACGCCGACGACGAAGCCCAGGGCCACGGTCTTCAGGGGCAGCATGACGTACTCCGCCGGCCCCATCGCCCGTAGCAGGCTGTCGAAGAACATGTACAGCGACAGGTTGATGGCGCCGAGCGAGTGGCCGATCATGTAGCCGACCAGCAGCGCCGCGATCAGGAACACCATCCCCAGGCAGAAGGCGCTGGCGGCGAACGCCATCACCCGCGGCACCACCAGCAGCAGAAACGGCGCCATCCCCTGCGCTTCCAGCATTCGCAGTTGCCCGCCGAGGCGGAGCTGCTCCAGCTCGATCAGCATCGGCGCGCCGCTGCGGCCGATGAGGATCAACCCGACGATCAGCGGGCCGATCTCGCGCACCAGAACCAGCACCAGCACCCGGCCGATCAGGTCGGTTTGGCCTGCCATCTGCAGCCAGTACAGCGCCTGATAGACCATCGCGAGGCCGAACAGGACGCCGGTCAGGAGCGCGGCGCGAACCCCGCCCACCGCCGCCTGCGACATCGTCCGCATGAACTCGCGGCGGACCGGGCGCCGCCAGGTGCGCGGGCGGCAGGCGGCCGCCAACACCGCAGCGGAGAATCCGGCCGCCTGTGCCAGCCCGCGAAGCAGCCGGAGCGGCGGCCGGCCCACCGACGCGAGCAAGCGTCGCAGCCGCATCGGTCGCGTCCGAGGCCCGGAGAGGGCCGTGGTCGAGGACCCGGCCGGGGTCACGCGACGCGGCCCTTCAGCAGATAGGTCGCGAGTTCGCCGACGCGGTCGACCCAGAAGGCGCCGCGGCTGCGGAACAGGTAGCGGTCGCCGATCAGCCGGCGGGTCGACTCGGTCACCTGGATGGCGCCGGAAGGCGATGAAGCCGCCATCGCCGAAGCGACCCGCACCGCATCGCCCCAGACGTTGTAAGCGAACGCGCCGAAGCCGACCGCACTGCCGACGACGGTGCCGGTGTCGATCCCCATGGCGAACGCGAAGCCGTCGTCCGCCCCGCCGGCGTCACCGAGGCAATGATCGCGGATCGCCAGCGCCGTCTCGACGATCGCCTCGGCCTGCCCCACCGGATCGTCCGAGAAACCGCCGACGACGACGATCTGGTCGCTGAGGATTTTCAGGTAGTCGATCTCGTGCCGGGCGGTGATCCGCTCCAGGGCGCGGACGATCCGGTCGATCGCCGGCTCGCCGGTCTCCGGGGACGCCCGGGCGATCGACTCGGGATCGAGCAGGCGCAGCACGAGGACGGTCGTTTCCGGGAACATCGCCGACACGGTCGCGTCGGCAGCGACGCCGCGGGCCGCCAACCGGGCGGTGAAGCGGGCACTACGCTCGCCGGCGACCG
>Ga0209573_1002064_pt1 | contig 27243 bp, 19 predicted proteins | sample TNRBio252014_DNA_FD_185870 | JGI IMG/M metagenome (GOLD analysis project Ga0209573, IMG submission 185870) | Wastewater treatment Type I Accumulibacter community from EBPR Bioreactor in Madison, WI, USA - TNR Reactor_6/25/2014_ DNA (SPAdes)... | ecosystem: Engineered > Bioreactor > EBPR >... | reverse complement strand
TGCCTGTTTTGCAAATAATGGATTGTTTCCGTTTTTAGAACCGCAAAAAACTGCAAGTGATTGTATTGCCATACGTAGTATATTGCAGCAAAGGGATAACTTTTTTGATTATCTTCAAAATTCGTTATTTAACTTTTCGTCGGTAACAATTGACTAACAGAAACCAGATTGTATGTCACCTATTGTCCTTTTTTCATTTGTTATTGGTTATTTTTTATTGTTGCTGGGCGTCGCCTGGTATACTTCTAGGAATTCAGATAATGAGTCTTTTTTTATAGGTAACAGAAACAGTAACTGGATGCTGGTTGCATTCGGGATGATCGGTACTTCGCTGTCTGGTGTCACTTTTGTAAGTGTACCGGGTGGAGTAGGAAGCGGTAACTTCTATTACTACCAGATCGTTTTAGGTTACTTGCTGGGGTATATGGTCATTGCTTTTGTTCTGATCCCGCTTTATTACCGGATGAACCTGACGAGCATTTACACTTACCTTGAAAAGCGATTTGGTATTAATGCACATAAGGCAGGGGCTTTCTTTTTTATTCTCTCCAGGACTGTGGGAGCCACGGCCAGGCTTTACCTGGTAATAAGTGTCCTTCAAATTTTTATTTTTAATAAACTTGGAATTCCTTTTGAAGCTACTGCATTAGTTATTTTGTTATTGATCTTACTGTACACATTTGAGGGAGGAGTAAAAACTATTATTTATACTGATACCCTGCAAACTACGGGAATGCTTGTAGGCCTCGTTGCTTGTATTATTGTTATAATAAAGGCATTGGGGACTGATTTTGGCGGTGCTATGTCTATGATGGCTGATAAAGGGTATACACAAATATTCAACTGGGATGTAAAGGCGGGATCTTTTGCTTTGAAACATATTGTTGGAGGAATGTTCATTGCTATTGCGATGACTGGGCTTGACCAGGAGATGATGCAAAAAAATATTAGTGTAAAAACACTAAAAGACTCTCAAAAAAACATTATGACCTTCACCGCAGTGCTGATGGTGGTGAATTTCCTTTTCCTGGTACTGGGAGGAGTGCTTTACCTGTATGCGGGCTCAAAAGGCATCAATGTGCCTCCTGATGACCTGTTCCCAACGATTGCATTAAGTGACACGTTCAGCGGGGTGATTGGCATAATATTTATCATAGCATTGATTTCTGCCTTGTTCCCAAGTGTGGATGGTGCTATTACATCACTTACCTCCTGTTTTTGTATTGACATTCTTGGTATCAGCAAAAAAGAGGGAACAGAGAAAGAAAAAAAGAGAATACGACTAAAAGTGCACTTTACTTTTGCCCTTGTCTTTTTTATTATGGTATTGATATTTAAATGGATAAATGATAAACTAATAATCGATTTCATTCTGAAATTTGCCGGAATTACTTATGGACCGTTACTCGGATTGTTTGCTTTTGGCATTCTCACCAAACGGGAGCTGAAGGAAAAACTAATATGGGCTGTATGTATCATTGCTCCGCTACTGGCTCTTATGTTGGATATGCTGAGCAACCCGGCATGGTATGAGGCCAAGTTGCATATGTCACTAGGCTTGCAGGATATTTCTGATAGGCTTTTCAACGGGTATAAGATTGGTAATGAACTTATCCTCATAAATGGAATATTTACTTTCGCAGGCTTGTGGCTCATTTCCAAAAACCTTCCCTCTCGAAGCTAAAATTGCAAGCTGTATAAGTTTATCTTTGCAGCAAATTTTAAGGATTGGAACTCGTACACCCATCAGTACAGGAGTATGCAGCAAAATATTCTTCAGCTGAAGATGAGTTGCTGAAGGAAGTAAATGATTTTACAATACAAAATCACCCGGAAGCTATTATGCTGAGCGGGCATTTGCAGGGTAAAACACTGGAAATGATTAGTTGCATGATACAACCCCGAAGGATTCTTGAGATCGGGACATTTACAGGCTATAGTGCTTTGTGTCTCGCCAAAGGACTTTCAGCTGACGGGCAATTACATACTATTGAGCTAAGGGAAGATGATGCAGCAAAAGCCAGGTCCTTTTTTGACCGGTCTGTGTACGCAGGTAAGATAATATCTCATACAGGTCAGGCGTTAAATATTATTCCCGGCCTCAGCGAAGCCTGGGACCTTGTGTTTATAGATGCCGATAAACCTGCTTATATTGAATATTTTAACCTTGTTTTTCCCCGGTTGCGGAAAAACGGGTTTATTTTAGCTGATAATATCTTTTTTCATGGCCAGGTACTGGAGGAAAATGTGAAAGGGAAAAGTGCTAAAGGCATACAGGCTTTCAATGAATTTGTGAAGGAGAGGACAGATATAGAAAAAGTGGTATTAACCATCCGTGATGGGCTCTTCCTGATACGGAAATTATAAATAACGAACTATCCCATGCAAAACAGCAGGAAATTTCTGGTGATTATTTTTTTGTTTGTTGCTTTCAAAGCTGCTGCACAAAACTCTGAAATAATCCGGAGTTATATTAACACCTACAAAAGCATGGCTATTGCTGAAATGCAACGAACCGGGGTACCTGCTTCAATCAAACTTGCACAGGGAATTCATGAAACCATGGCGGGTACCAGCCAGTTGGTCTTAAAATCGAATAACCATTTTGGGATCAAATGCAAATCAAACTGGACAGGACAATCGGTGAGTCATGATGATGATGCAAGGGGCGAATGTTTCAGAAAATACCCCTCACCAGAAGACTCTTACAGGGATCATTCTGATTTTTTGCGTAATAACCAGCGTTATGCATCCCTCTTTGCATTGGACCCATCAGATTATGAAGGGTGGGCCAATGGCCTAAAAAAAGCGGGTTATGCTACGAATCCAAAATATCCGCAGGTGCTTATAAAACTTATAGAGGACTACCAGTTGCAGAACTATACATTGATAGCCCTGGGAGCTAAATCATCAGAAAGCGATTTAGTGGTAAAGGATCAGGCTGATTCTGTTTATAAAGGTATTGGAGGTTTTAAATCTATGGGGAATGTTTATGCAGATAAACCGGAGATTGAGAAGATAGTTCCTCAGGCTGCTCTTTATCCTGCGGGTGAGTTCAAAATAAATGAGACCAGGGTTGTTTTTATCAAACAAGGAGCTTCATTCCTGTCAATTGCGCAGCAATATAATATACCACTTGCCCGGTTGTTTGAGTTTAACGAGATCTCAGAAACTGAAACATCAGATAGGGATCAGTTGATCTTTTTGCAAAGGAAACGTAAAATAGGTAGTATTGAATTATATACGGTGCAACCGGGTGAAACTTTGCATGATATTGCACAAAAACAGGGGATACGACTAGAAAGTTTATTGGAACTGAACTGGCTGAAAGAAAATGACCGTCCTGCTCCCGGGGAGCAATTGAATTTAAAAAAGAAATCATCAGCAATGCCAAAATTAGCGTTAAAGGGAAACTATTCTTTGCACTCTGATAGTAAAACACAGTCAACCAACCAACAGTTTAAATAAAATGTATGGCAACCATAAAGGTTCATGATAAATCTTTTGAGACTTACCTGCCGGAAGAAGTAATCCAAAAACGAATAAAGGAGCTTGCTGATAAGATCAGTAAAGATTATAAAGGAAGAAAGCCTTTATTTATCGCCATCCTGAATGGCTCATTTATGTTTGCTGCTGACTTGTTTAAGCATCTTACTATTGAAGCCGAGATTTGTTTTATTAAGCTGGCTTCCTACAAAGGCATGAAGTCTTCCGGGAATGTGGTTACTTCTATTGGCCTGGAAGATGATCTTTTTGGGAAAGAAGTGATAATTGTAGAAGATATAGTAGATACGGGAAAAACACTTCATAATTTTCTTCCAAAACTTGAGCATCAGCAGCCCAAATCAATGAAGATTGCTACCTTATTGCATAAATCAGAAGCTATTGAATACCCGCTTAGTCTTGACTATGTAGGCTTTGATATTCCAAATAAATTTGTGGTAGGTTACGGTCTTGATTATGATGGACTTGGTCGAAATTTAAAAGAGATTTACCAACTGGTATGAATTCAATAAATCTCAACCATTTTTTTTGTATTTTATCAGCCAATGTATCCAATTGAAGGCTGCTTGTCATATATTAGTCTTTCTGCTCCTTAGTTCTTCTTTATTCGCCCAGCAATATTATGTTCGGGGCGAAGTAAAGGACGAATCAGGTAATGTTTTGCAAAATGTTACTATCAAACAATTCAGGACGGGTTATATTTTCAGGAGTGGTTCATCGGGTACTTTTGGAATAGTCTCTAATCAGCAAATTGATACTTTCAGTTTTTCAATGGAAGGTTATCGTACTGAAAGACTGGTGGTGGATGCAGAACAGTATGTAAGAGTAAAACTAAAATTATTGCCTGCGTCTGTAATGAATGCCCGAAGGGATAAGTTATCATCTTTCACAAAAGATCTGGGTAAGGACGAGCAAAAGAAATGGTTTGTTGGTGATGAAACGTATGCCAGCCTGCTGGAGAATCATTTTGTATCAGCAAAACGGTTTCCCAATACCGGAATGTCGCTGAATGTTGACAGGGCTTCATATAGTAATATCCGGAGATTTATCACATTAAATTCATTGGTTCCTCCTGATGCAGTTCGTATTGAGGAAATGCTGAATTATTTTAACCTCAATTATCAAACGCCGGCCGGTGAAGATCTTTTCCATTTGAAAACTACACTGAGTACCTGTCCATGGAATCAGGATAACCAGTTGTATTATATTAATCTTTCTTCCCGGAAACTGAATCTTGATACACTTCCCCCAAGTCACCTGGTGTTCTTAATTGATGTATCAGGATCAATGGATATGCCTAACAGGCTCCCGCTGCTTCAATCTGCTTTTCGTTTGCTGGTCAATAATCTCCGGGATAAAGATTCTGTAGCTATCGTTGTTTATGGAGGAGTTACCGGTGTGATGTTAAACACTACCAGCGGTGGCGAAAAAGAGAAAATCCTGAAAGCAATTGATGAACTGACTCCAGGCGGCTCTACTCCTGGAGAGTCAGGTATTAAGCTGGCCTATAGTGTGGCCCGTAACCATTATATAAAGGGAGGAAATAACCGGGTGATTCTGGCTACGGACGGAGATTTCAATGTGGGCTTGAAAACCGAAGCAGAACTGGATGAAATGATCACCGCACAACGGGAATCGGGTGTTTATCTTACCTGTCTCGGTGTTGGAATGGGAAATTACAAGGACTCAAAGATTCATTTACTGGCAGAGAAGGGAAATGGAAATTTTGCCTACCTGGATAATTATAAAGAAGCAGAAAAAGTATTGCTGAAAGAATTTACGCAGACACTCTATTCTGTAGCAGATGATGTGTATATGAATGTAGAATTTAACCCCGAGTATGTAAAAGAGTATCGACTGGTTGGTTTCGATAATAAAGTAGGAGCTTTAAGGGATTCATTGTCTACTATAGAAGGAGGTGAGATCGGCTCAGGGCATTCAATGATCGCCATGTTTGAAGTAGTGCCTACAGAAATCAACAAGGGAGCAATTAAGGATAACTTTACTACCGGGAAGTTTGCTGATATTAAATTGCAATACAGACTTCCAAATGATAAAAAGCAGCAACAATTTATCCATAACAGCCGTTTCGAGTTTATCCCATTTGCAGAAGTGGATAAATGTTACCATTTTTCAGCATCCGTTGCGATGTTTGGTTCTTTATTACGCAACTCACCATTTGTAAAAGATATTGGCTGGAATGAAGTGATAACTATGGCCCAGGTATCTTCAGGCAGTAATGATTTACTACAAAAAGAATTCATAACCCTTTTGCAACATGCAAAGACACTTTATTCAAAAATCAAGAAAAAAAAGGGAACTGGCACAAACTGGTAATCATGAAAACATTTCTCTTATCTTATCAAAGAAATTTTTCTCATTTTTATCAGGATGTGGTTTGAAATTTGGAGAGTGGCTCAACTTTTCCAAAGTTGCCTTCTCCTCAGAGCTAAGATGTTGAGGGGTCCATACACTTACCTGTATAAGCTGATCCCCTTTTTCATATGAATTTACAGCAGGAAATCCTTTGCCTTTCAGCCTGAATATTTTTCCGCTCTGTGTACCTGCAGGAACTTTTATTTTGGCTCTTCCATCAATTGTAGGTACTTCTACCTGGGTGCCAAATACCGCATCGGTAAACGAAAGATGCAGTTCATAAGCAACATTTAATCCTTCCCGGTGCAATTCTTTATGAGGCTCTTCTTCTATCAGGATAATCAGATCACCTGCCATACCACCTCTTTCTCCTGCATTTCCCTTACCGCTTACATTCATTTGCATACCTTCCTGCACACCAGCCGGAATATCAATACTAACTGTTTCTTCACCGTACACTCTTCCTTCACCTTTGCAATTAGTACATTTAGCAGTTACAGTACTTCCTTCTCCGTTGCAGGTGGGACATGTTGTTACGGTTTGCATCTGGCCAAGAAAAGTATTTTGTACTCTTCTAACTTGTCCACTGCCACCACAGGTACTACATGTCTGCACACTACCTTTATCTTTTGCTCCGCTTCCACTGCATGTTGAGCAAACTACATGTTTTTTAACTTTAATATTTTTTGTAACACCTTTTGCAATTTCTTCATAGGTCAATTTTAATTTTACCCTAAGATTGCTACCCCTTACACCACGGCTTCTTTGTGCACCACGACCACCTCTTTGACCTCCGCCGCCAAAGAAACTTCCAAACAAATCATCTCCGAAAATATCACCGAACTGGCTGAAGATATCATCCATATTCATGCCGGCACCACCACCAAATCCTCCACGACTATTGCCACTTACTCCTGCATGACCATACCTGTCATACTGAGCTTTTTTATCCGCATCACTCAATACTTCATAAGCTTCTGCTGCTTCTTTGAATTTTTCTTCTGCTGCTTTATCTCCCGGATTTCTATCCGGATGGTATTGCATAGCTACTTTACGGTATGCTTTTTTAATTTCATCCGGGGATGCTGTTTTACCAACTCCTAATATTTCGTAAAAATCTCTTTTTGACATACTGGTTTGAAAATTTGAAAACGGCTCAATGACTCAGCAGAGCCATTACGTAATTTTCATGTTGAGTAATTTATTTCCCTACCACCACTTTTGCATGGCGGATGATCTTATCCTTAAGATAATATCCCTTCACCACTTCATCCACCACTTTCCCTTTCATGGCTTCTGTGGCAGCAGGTATCTCCGTTATAGCTTCATGAAGATCAGGATTAAATTCCTGTTCTACTGTTTCCATCGCTTTTACTCCTTTTGCCTGCAGGGTGGTCCGAAGTTTATTAAATACCAGCATTACACCTTCTTTAATGATTGCCGGATCATTTGATGTTTCCAGTTGTTTTTGTGACCGGTCGCAATCGTCCAGCACCTCTAATAAATCGGTTATCACATCCTTTCCGGCGGTTTGTATAAGCTCCACTCTTTCTTTAGCACTGCGACGTTTGAAGTTTTCAAACTCAGCTACCTTCCGCAGGTATTTATCTTTTGACTCTTCCAGTTCAGCTTTCAGCTTTTCCAATTCAGTTTCTTCTGCTACCGGCTCATTTAGGTGACTGGTGCCACTCATGCTTTCGTCAGTATTGATATCCATACCACCACTATTTTCCGGGAGGATGGTTTCCTGCTCCTTCGTGTCTTTTTCTGTCATTTTTGTACAAATTGTTTGCAAAGGTAAGGTTGTCAAGAATACTGCCAACCGTGGATTTGGGACAAAATGACCTGTATCAGCAGGTCAGGAAGTCTGAAAGTCAGCATGTTTGAAGAGAAGGGATCATGCGGCCATTAGCAATAGCACCCGCCTCTTTTCTGTCTTTCTTCTATCTTCGCCGCTTTATGAGCAAAGTTTACCTGAAAAGAAAAATTTCACCACGGGTTGTTAATGGGCATCCCTGGATATTCAATAACGAGGTTGAAAAGACAGAAGGCGAGCCGGTTGGTGGAGAGGTGGTTGAAGTGTTCACTCACGATAAAAAGTTTGTAGGCAAGGGATATATCAATCCCAAATCACAGATATTGGTAAGGCTGCTTACACGTAGTAAGGCAGAAGAAATAAATGAGCAGTATTTTTTTGACCAGATCAGGAAATGCTGGGAGTACCGGAAAAAAATAGGGTATACTGAAAATTGCCGGTTAGTTTTTGGAGAAGCTGATTCATTACCACAATTGATCATTGATAAATTCAATGACTACTTTGTTATTCAAACGCTGGCATTAGGAATTGATGTATGGAAACCTGCGATTGTAAAAGCACTAGAAGCCCTGTTTCAGCCCAAAGGAATTTATGAGAGAAACGATGTACCTGTAAGGGAATTAGAAGGATTACCGCAGCAAAAGGGGTTTTTATCGGCTCCATTTGATACACAAATTATCATCAATGAGAATGGCCTTAAATTTTATATCGACATAGAAAATGGACAAAAAACGGGTTACTTTCTTGATCAACAGGATAACAGGCGGGCTATTCAGCATATTGTAAAAGAATCTGATGTGCTGGGAGCTTTCACTTATACGGGTACATTTGAAATTCATGCAGCACATTATGGAGCTAAATCTGTATTAGGTCTTGATATTTCGGCAAACGCTGTAGCGCAGGCAAACAGGAACGCTGAACTCAACGGGCTTGATAGCATATGCAGATTTGAAACAGCCAATGCATTTGATGTATTGAAGCAATGGGGAAAAGAAGGGAGGCAGTATGATGTAGTAATGCTGGATCCGCCGGCATTTACAAAAAGCAGGGAAACAATACAGAAAGCAATTACCGGGTATAAAGAAATAAATCTTCGGGGTATGAAACTTGTTAAACCTGGAGGCTTTTTAGTGACATCTTCCTGTACCAATCTTGTTAACCCTGATTTATTTTTGCAAATAATTGATATGGCTGCAAAAGATGCCCGCAGAAGAATCAGGCAGGTTACTTTTCAGGCGCAGGCTTCAGATCATCCGATTATCTGGGGTATGGATAACACACAATATCTCAAATTCCTGATAGTTCAGGTTCAATAACTATAACTGAGAAATAATTAACGGGAAACCTGGAATTTTCCGGACTCAATGATTTTTCCTGACATATCTATAAGGTGATAGATATAAATGCCGCGGGTATAATCATTAAGGTTGAGGGTAAACTTGTCAGGGATATTTTGGGTTTCATACATTTTCTTACCCAATACACCATTATAGATCTGAACAGTTAACCCTTTTTTGTAATTGGCTTGTAAATCAAATGTGATGTAAGATGTAGCTGGATTTGGGTACAACCTGACAATCCTGTCTGCATCATTTCCGGGGTTTGGTCTTGAGGACTGACCTTGCGAAGAGATGGCAATCAGGAGAATAAGGGATAGTATGGCTAGAATTCGTCTCAACGAAACAAATTTACTTTTATTATTCGAAAAGTAGGCCTAATTTTTTGAACGTACAACGTAAAACTACGATTGAAATTTACAGTCTATAAATCAATAAGTTAGAGGTTCTGAAGTAAAATTATTAACTAAACCTTAGTTCAGTCTGCTAAGTACCGTATTGATTTTCTCAAAATCAGGCACACCGCCTGCGCTTTCTAATACCTCAGCATATTGAATGATGCCTGATTTATCAATTATAAAAGCTGATCTTTTTGAGACACCTTTCATATTTAGTATCCAATCTTTATAGAGGCAGTTATACGCTTCTGATATTTCCTTATTAAAATCGCTAAGCAGCGGAAAATTAAATTGTTGTTCCTCTTTGAATTTGGCCAATGTAAAAACTGAATCAACAGAAATGCCAAAGACTTTGGCGTTTGTATCGTTATATGTGGCAATATTATCCCGAACAGAACACAACTCTTTGGTGCAAACACCTGTAAAGGCCTGCGGGAAGAATAGCAACAGCACATTGTTTCCTTTTTGTTCAGAAAGTGTAACCTGTTTTTTATCACTATCGTATAATGTAAAGTCCGGGGCTGCCTGGCCAACTTGAATACTCATGGTTTTGTGGTTAAATAAAAATAATAATGTTATATTCGGTATACCCTCAAAGAAACAAGCAACTGCTGAAATAGTTGTTGCCAAAATTCTCTTTTTTCACCTAAAACACTTTGTTTATGAGAAAGCTTTTAGCAGAATTGATCGGGACATTTTCCCTGGTTCTTTTTGGTTGTGGTGCTGCCGTAATATCAGGTATTTCTGTCACAGGGCCATCAGGAATTGGCTTGCTTGGAATTTCATTTGCTTTTGGTCTTGCGGTTGTGGTTATGGCTTATGCCATTGGCGGTATCAGTGGTTGCCATATTAATCCTGCCATTACTATTTCAATGCTGGTAGCAGGAAAAATAAAAACTGGTGAGGCAGTTCAGTATATTATCGGGCAACTGATCGGTGCTGTTTTGGCTTCAGGAGTATTATACCTGATTCAGAAAGGGTCGCCGGGATTTATAATGGGTGAATGGGCACTTGGCTCAAATGGATGGGGTGAAGGTTATCTTGGGGGTTATAATATGACCTCAGCTTTTATTACGGAAGCGGTACTAACTTTTCTTTTCCTGATTGTTATTTTCGGAACCACTTCAAAATGGGGTAATGGGACTATGGCAGGTCTTGCCATTGGTTTAACATTGGTGCTGATTCACCTGGTGGCTATTCCTGTTACAGGAACATCAGTAAACCCCGCCCGTAGTTTTGGCCCGGCAGTTTTTGCGCAAGGCAGGGCATTAACTCAATTATGGCTTTTTATAGCGGCACCCATTGTTGGAGGTATTGCCGCTGCATTGGTTTGGAAAGGATTGTTTGAAACAAAAGAGGAATAGTTAAGTATTAAAAAGTGAAACCTGGCAGAGTAAAAAGATTACGCTGCTATTTATTTTACCAAATCAAAATTTGGGACAGAGAAGATAACCTTCATTTCTTTTCAGGAACCCGATATAAGAAACAGATAGTTCAAAACCACCACGACCATAACTTGATGGTTTAAGTTTTGAAATATTTACATCATAGCTTAGCGCTACTGAGAAGGGAGTATAGTCAATTTTAATTACAGGAATCAATGCATCATTCCAGCGAAGAAAACTACCTGCATGTAAGGTGTAAGCAGGATTATCAGGGTCTTCACCAAGTTTTAAACCATACATGATACCAGCCATTGTTTCAGCAAATCCGCCTTGTCTTGAATGATCGGCTTGCACAGTAAGGTAAGCATAATCAGATACACTGAGTTTAAGACCGCCTGAAAAAACCCATTTGGGATGCAGTTCTATAGTAGCATTTCTGTAGAATGAATTGTTAGGCCTGTTAAAGTGATGATAAGCAGCACCAATGTAAAAGGTATTATCCGGGTTGAAATTTAGATTGGAATTATAGCTCATCCCCACACTACCATCCAGATAGCTGTACTGTGAGTTAGCCAGGTTTTCTCCCAGACCACCATTGTCATACTGACTGTTTGTAGTCATTTTTGAAGGATCGAATCGACGTTGGACCAACCCTCCCATGAAACCTAAAGAAAGATAACGGTTATTTTGCGTACTCAATGATTTGTGATAATTCAAGGCGGGTAGTACATGGGTTGATGTCCATCCAATAGTCCCGGCCCTGTCATACAAGACTTGCATACCCACTGTAACGAAGTCGTTGACTTTACCTACCGGTAATTTGTATTCAGCATTCATAGATCCGGTTCTGTAAGCGTTTGTTACACTATTCCATTGGTCTCTGTAAACCGCCTGTACCCGTACATCGCCGGTAAATATTCCGGCCAGAGAAGGATTTCTCCAAAGAGGTGCTTCTGAAAATTGAGAAAAATGAATATCCTGTGCCTGCACAGCCCATTGTGATAAGCTTATGGCAAGCAGTACACCCATTTTTTTTATAGTCACTCTCAATTTCATAATTATAATATCAATGCAATATTTCCGTTTAGCCGGATTATATCACCATTATCACAAAAAACTTCAGCCTGGTATACATATACATCAGCTTTTGGTTTCTGACCTTTATAAAACCCGTTCCATCCTGCGGAGGCATCATTAACCGGAAAGTCTCTTTTTTCAAATACTACTTCGCCCCAACGATTGAAGATCCGAAGGGTCTTTACTCTCTCAAGGCCTTTTCCTCTTGGATAAAATACATCGTTACTTCCGTCACCATTTGGTGAAAAGGTATTTGGAATAAATAAATTCCCGTTTTTACATATAACAGTAATCTGTATCGAGCCAATATTACTGCAGTTGTTATCATCTGTGAAATACACCTGGTATGTTGTATTAAACTTTGGTCCGGCGTCGGGAGCAGGGCAGGTAGTGCAACTTAAACCGGCAGAAGGAGACCATAGCCAACTGACAGTATTAGGTGAATAAGTAGCAGGAATTGTAACTGGGAAGCCAGCCTGTATAGTCATTTGCCCGGGCATATTGACAACCGGCAAAGGATTTACGATAATATTTTGAAGGGTTGTGTCTTTGCAACCGCTGCTGTTTGTGGCAATAGCTGTTGCAACAAAACTACCGGTAACTGTATAGGTCTGAGCCGGCGGATTTTGTAAAGTTGATGAATTCCCATTGGGAAATGTCCATTGCCAGGTAACGATTGATGTATCAGGTTGAATAAAAACGCCGGTATGCAGTATCGATGAGTTTATGCAAATAACTGAATCGCCACCAATATCAATCAGGGGACGTTGTATCACTTTTATTAGTGCTGGCTTTGATAATGTATCCCGGCAGCCAAGTTGTGTTTGAACGATTAATTGGACTGTATACAATCCCTGTGCAGTGTACTGGTGTGAAGGGTTCTGTAAAGTGGAGCTACCCCCGTCACCAAAATCCCAGTTGTAAATAGTAACCGGATCATTAAAGGTGGTAGAGTCAGTAAAGTTTACCATACCAAAATCACAGAAGAAAGTAGTATCTGCACCAAACTTAGCTTCAGCGCCACTAACAAAAACGGTATCAATTCCCTGTAGCGGTATTAAGCAACCCGAAGGATCTTCCATAATTATTTTTGGAAGAAAATTGCCGAATGATGCATAAATATGATTGGCGTTGGGAGTAGTTGTGGTTTGTGTAGTGCCATCACCAAAATCCCAGAAATAGGAAGTCATTGGTCCCGGGGTTAACACTGAAAGTGCGACCGGTAATGGTTTGCAGCCATCGATTGGTAAGTAGTTGATTCTTGAACCTGCCGTGTCATAAACACGGATAATTTTTATTATGGAATCCATGCATCCGCCAGGACTGGTTACAACCAGTTTGACAGGATAAACACCAGGAGCGGAATAAAAATGAATTGGATTATTCAATGTTGAATTCCCCTGGCCCGGACCGAAATCCCATGAAACGGAGCTATAGAACGTAGAGGTATTGGTAAACTGTACTTCCAGCGGTGTACAAGAAGTAACGGAATCACTTACCGTAAAATTCGGAATGGGTAGGTCAACCCGTATGAAACTTGTCTTAGTTATTGAGTCAGCACATCCGAAAGTGTCCTGTACTGTAAGCTTAACGGTGTATAACCCGGTAGCGGCATATGTATGCGTTGGAGAAGAAATAGTTGATGTATTGCCATCGCCGAAATCCCAGAAACTCGTAAATCCAGCCGGGGTTGTGGTATTTGTGAAAGTAACAATAGCGCCGGGGCAGGTCAGCGTATCAGCGGTAATAAAATCAGGGGATGGGTTTGTCGCTGTCACAAGGTCAGGTATAACAATGCTATCCATACAGCCACTTGCATCTGTGATAATAAGTTTGACAGAGAATGTACCTGCAGTATTGTAAATATGTTGAAAAGGTGGAGCTGCAAAGTTTTGAATAACACCATCACCAAAATTCCATTGCCAATTGGTTATATTATTTAGCCCATCGGTAGTTGAAAGATCATTAAACGTGGTGATAAGACCAGTACAACCAACTACATTACTGGCAGTAAAATTGGCTGTAGGTCCGTTGATGCGGATATAATTGTTTTTTACAATAGTGTTTGTACAACCATTAAGATCTGTAATAGTAAGAGTAACTGAATAAGTGCCGGGGTTGGTATAACTGTGAGCTATGACGGGAGTAGTGCCAATGGCAGTATTGCCATCCCCAAAGTCCCAGCTATAGTTAGTTATGTTTGCCGGATTAAACCCGATACCGTTGAACACCACATTACCTATTTTGCATAATGTAGTTTGAGGAGTTGTGAAATCTGCTCTTTCGTCCAGCGCATTAACGACCTGCACAGTAGTATCCGCACAGCCACCATTTGTTACTATCAATTGTACATTATAAGTTCCCAACGCCGGGAATAAATGGACCGGATCTTGAATTGTCACAAGCGGACTGCCATCACCAAAATTCCACTCCCATGTGAGGGGGGCTATTGACTGATCTGTAAAAGTAAAACGAACCCTGTTGCCACAATCAGGGGTAACCAGGAAACGGGCAATTGGAGGTAAAACATAAATGTAATTCGTTCTTGTTATGGTGTCAGGGCAACCATTGTTCACGGCAATTAATCTTATTGTAAAGTAACCCGTATCATTATAAGAGTGAGTGGGATTTTGTAAAATAGACGTACCACCATCTCCAAAATCCCAATACCATTCATCAGCCGGCACAGACAGGTCTGTAAATTGTACAGGTTCAGTTGCACAAACAGGATTTGGAGCTGCAGAAAAGTCTGCAATAGGTTTATTGCCTACACGTATTGCAGCAGGAATAGTCAGTGTATCACGACAGCCGGTACTGGTGGTAATGATTAACCGTACTGTATATGTTCCCTGCACAGTATATGTGTGAACAGGGTTCGGTAAAACGGAAGTGCCACCATCACCGAAATCCCATTCATAAGAAGTAACTGCATCTACAGCAGTAATGACAGGAACCGGAGCAATAGTGAATGGTATACATCCCCGGTCTGGCAGGGCAGGAATGGTTATGTTAGCTCTTTGTATGGTGACGAAATCAGGCCGGACAATAGTATCTGTACAACCGAAACTATTTGTCGCTATCAGTGTAACTGTAAATATTCCGTATGTAGTGTAGGTGTGAGCCGGATTCTGAGCTGTGGAGGTACCGCCATCGCCAAAGTCCCATAGCCAGCCAACTGCGCCACTTGTTGAAAGGTCCTGGAAATTTACTGTAAGCGGTGGCTCACATCTGGAGGTGACAGGAGCTGTAAAATCAGCTACAGGTCTGGGATTAACAGTAATATTCTGCTCAACAGAATCAAGACAACCCGGGTAAGTATTATACAGCTTAACAGTATATACACCGGGAGCAGTATAGCTATGTGTAACGGTGATTCCACTGGCAGTGCCACCATCGCCAAAATTCCAGTCCGAACTGGACGGAAGCGGAATTGATGTGTTGGTAAAGCTTACAATTTCATTGATACAAATATTTGGCGGATAAGAAAAAGTAGCACTGTACCCTCCGATTATAATGGGATTACTGATTACAGTATCCTGGCAGCCCGCAGAACTGAAAGTTACAAGTGTTACTATATATGTTCCATTGGCTGTGTAAGTATGTACGGGATTTGCTGCGGCAGAAAAATTGCCATCTCCAAAATCCCATAAATAAGTTAATACAGGCGGACCTGTAGAAGTATTAGTAAATGAAATAGTAGCAGGAGCAGTGCATACTATAGGCTGTGTATTTGTAAATCCGGCAGTGACACCCGGGGTAACGGTTATGAAATTTGGCCGGCTAATAGTTCGGGTACAGCCTTTATCGTTTGTAACTTTTAATGTTACATTAAAAACACCAGCAGTCGTATAAGTTACCAGCGGGTTTTGCAAGGTAGAGGTAGTGCCATTCCCAAAATCCCATTCCCAGCTTACATTAGTGTTACCGGCACCAGCAGTTGAAAGATCGGTCAACTGAACCCTTAAAGGGAAGCAACCACTTGTAATATTTGCGGAAAAATCCACAACAGGCGGTTCATACACCGTAACATAATTTGTTCTTATCAATGTGTTACTGCCGCTGAGATTAGTAACTGTCAGGGTAACTGTATAGGTGCCCGGCGTAAAATAACTTGCTGTTGGGTTTTGAAGAGTAGATGTATTACCGTTTCCAAAATTCCAGTTCCACGATGTAGGGTTGCCAGTTGATTGATCCTGGAAATTTACAATTAACGGGGAGCAACCTGCAAGGGGAGATCCTGTAAAATTTGCGGCTGGCTGAGACCGGGCAGCAAAAGCACTGCTGAGTAAAAAAAAGAAGATAAAAAATCTTCCCGTGGCTGTATGATGGATCGGTTTCAACAGGTAGCTGGTTTTATTAAGGGAACTATTACACACAAAAACTATTCCTAATAACGATTATTCTTCTTTACCTGTCCTCTTTTTTATGCAAAAGATTTTTTAGCTAAATAAAGCAGGTCAGGTGGTTGGTGAATATGACACTGATCAGCATAATTTGTTTAACGAAAGGGGCGGACTAAAGCAAACATGGGCAATTACAATTTATCAAGCCGCATGTTTTTTACTTCAGTACCATTGGTTTGGGTAGCCTCTACATAAGTCCAGCTGTTTCTTGTAATTAACCAGCTTCCATTTATCAATGATAATGGATAGGATGCTGCAGTAAAATTAGCCCAGGTGGTCATTGTGCTGGCATTACCATCCCAGGTGCCTGTTTTTTCAGTAGTTCCATTCTTGATAGCATCAACGGTCTTATTACTATAGTACTTGAATCTGTAATTGGTAAAATCGGCTGTAATATCTGAGCCATTAAGGGTAAAACTGGTAATAGTCCACTGCCCGTCAGTCATCGCCCTTATAACAAGGTCTTGCTGTATATCTTCCACTGTTTTTTTGCATCCTGTCATCAACAGCACTAAAACAGCTATCAGAGTGAATTTTTTCATATTTCCGGTTAAAAGTCTACACAAAATAGGCATAATGTGCAGCTTATCCAACAGGTAAATTACAGCCTGGTCTGCCCGTATTATACTGCTGTTAACAGCTTCTTCTTTTGGTTTTCAGGATAATGCATTTAATTTCACAGCACATTTGTGAAAACTAATGAAAAGAGCATTACTGGTATTCTACGGGTTTCTTCTTTTTTCATCAATCGGGTATTCTCAAAAACCGGAGGAGTTGCTGAATCAATGGTATAAAAAATCACCAATAGAGAAAGTATATCTTCACTTTGACCGGGATAATTACCTGGCCGGGGAAACCCTCTGGTTCAAGGCTTATTTGTATTCAGATTACCAGCCGGATACAGTAAGTTCTGTATTATATGTTGAGCTTTTTAACGGGTCTTCAGTGGCAGTGGGCAAAAAGATATTGCCTGTAGTGCTGGGAGTTACAAATGGTCAGTTTGAATTGCCTGATTCACTGGCTACAGGTAATTATTCTGTCAGGGCATGGTCTCCGACAATGCTGAATAATGGAACTGATTTTATATACAGAAAAAATATTTTCATTTTCGGAAAGAAAGTCAAAGAAGCCAGTAACGCCAAACAAAAAGAGATAAGGCTTGAATTCTTTCCGGAAGGGGGAAATTTTATCAGCGGCCTTTCTAATACAATTGCATTTAAAGCAACTGATGAGAAAGGTATGCCGGCTCAGGTAAGCGGTTATATAAACAACAGTAAGAATGAAAAGATAACTGCTTTTAAAACATATCATGACGGCATGGGAATATTTGAACTTACTCCAGAAAATAATGCAGTGTATTTTGCTGCGTTGGATGTGGATGCAGGTGCAAAAAAATATCAATTGCCTGCTTCAACTGACAAAGGAATCGTTTTTGCCATGATCCCTCACCCGCAAGGCGGTTTTTTTGAGATAAAGCAGGGTGCAAGCGACCCTTCTTTAAAAGCGGCTTACATGATCGGGCAGATTCAGCATCAGGTAGTGTTTCGTCAAAACTTTGCTACGGCTAAGGAAGAGATTCAGGGAATCATTAATACTGAAAAATTAAATTCCGGCATTTTACAGGTAACGGTTTTTAATAAGGATAATATCCCGCTTGCTGAAAGACTATTCTTTGTCAATAATAAGGAATATATCCAGGCAGTATCATTACGGACAGATACACTCAGTTTTTCTTCAAAAGGAAGGAATCATTTTAAAATACTAATGCCCGATACAATACAGGGCAGTATATCAGTATCTGTAACAGATGCAGATTATAACCTTCATTCTTCAAGGGAGGAATCTATTTATTCAAGCCTTCTCCTCACATCAGACCTGAAAGGATATATACATAATCCGTCCTGGTATTTTTTGTCTGATAATGATTCTGTAAGAACGGCACTTGATCTGTTGATGATGACGAATGGCTGGAGAAGATTCAGGTGGAGTGAACTGGCCGGGAAAGTCAGGAATCCGCTTGCCTATACGGATCCTGCTTATATAACTATATCAGGAAAAGTCAGCATGGAAGGAACTAACCGGCCGTTTGCGGATAAGCCGTTAGTGGCTCTTATCTCAGCAGAAGGCATGAGCAGAAATTTTCAGATGATTAATACAGACAAGAACGGGTTCTTTAAACTTGATTCACTTATTTTTTTTGGGAATAGCCGGATTTTTATTCTGGACATAAGAGGCAAAAAAAGTCAGTTTATAGACGTTAGGCTAAGCGGGGATACAACAGAAAAGTGGTATCCATTGCCTGCATCAGGCAATAATCCTCCCGGTGAACACCAGGAGCTTAGGAAGATGCAAAACATATTGGCTGCAGATTATGCGGCTATACAAAAGGAAAAAGGGATACTGCTGGAAGATGTGTTAATAACAGTAAAAAAGAAAACTCCGACTGAAGAATTAGCTGAACGATATACGAGGGGAATGTTTAGCGGAGATGCTATCCGGACACTTGATATGGTCAATACCAGCGACATCGTAGTGCAGAATAATATTTTCGATTACCTGCAGTCAAGGGTACCCGGATTATCTGTTGTAGAGCCTGATTATAGTACATCATCGCTTCCAAGCCTCGACAATCCCTTTGATGACCCCACCGGGTACAGGTTATATTACCGGCAAGGACCATCAGCCAGTTCTTTGGGAAATATTCCAATGGTCATTTACCTGGATGAAATCGAGACCAGCTCGGCAGTTGTGGCAACTATCCCGGCTAATCAGATAGCTATGATAAAAGTATTCAGCTTTTTCCCGGCAGCACCGGGTGGTGGTGCTGGGGGTGCGTTGGCCATATACACAAAAAAAGATCAGGATATTACCAATTCTTCCAGAGGGGATATGATTACCTACAAAGGATTTTCAGTAGTAAAAGAATTTTATGCACCAAATTATAAAGTGGAGCCTGAATTGATGAGCAAAACGGACAGCCGCATTACCCTGGATTGGCGTCCGAATATATTTATCAATAACATCAACCCTGTGATACCTGTAAGTTTTTATAACAGCGACCGCACTAAAAAATTCAGGGTGATTGTAGAAGGAATGACTACGTCGGGAAAGATGATCAGCCTGGAAAAAATAGTTGAAGCCGCTAATTGATACTTAACTTTCTTTGACATACTAAAAAGCCCTTGTAACAAACAAGGGCTTTTTAGTGTAATTAATCCAATTTATTTCGCCGGAAATCCCGGGTCTGATTTTACTTCAATCATTTGAAGAGTATGTCGTTTGCTGTGCGCAGCAATAAAAATGTATAACTGGTAACAATCGATCCAGCCGAAAGGCATTTGTACCACATGGTTACGCAAATCTTCGGTGGAATTTTTTATATATTTTATATGTTCTGTGCGACTCATTTTGAAATCGGCTATTGCCGCATCTAAGCTGGCAAAGCCGGTATTTTTTGGCTGTATAGGTTCAGGTGCCTGAAATTTCTGTGTCCTGTTCTGAACCATTGCTACAATTTGTTCATCTGTAGCTTTAATCTCCGAACGTTTTTCAGGGTTAGCTGCCGTTTTCATAGCACCTTCAAACATGGCCCACAGTGTCTTTTCCGCAGCTGCTATATGATACATGCATTCTGTTACCGACCACTTATCCGGGGCAACTTTAAAATTCAATTGGGCTTCAGATAATCCTTTGGTGGTGTTAACGGCATCTTTATAAGTGTCCTTCATCAAACCGGATGCATACTTTCTTTCTGATTTTGAAATGGAATTGTCGTTAATTGTTCCGGCAGAACCTGTAACGACCAATAATAAAAGTAATAATCGGCCTGTTGTTCTTTTAAGCATGGCAAACATTTTTTAAATGAACTGATCGGACGGGAGTCATCATGGGGGCGGGAAGATGTAAAAGGTACAAAAGAATTATACACGATAAAACTTTGTTTTTCCCCGTACAAGGGTGCAAATTACTAATCCTGTAACTTTCGGGTATGAAAATTTCGACTATAACCGGTTTTTTGGAGTCTTTGGCAAGCACTTCTTTGCAAGAGTCATATGATAATGCCGGTCTTATTACGGGGGATAATAATTGGGACTGTACAGGAGTTGTTTGTTCATTAGATGCAACAGAGGAAATTGTGAACGAGGCCATTGAAAAAAAATGTAATCTCATTGTAGCACATCATCCGATTATTTTCGGAGGGCTAAAGAAGATAAATGGGAAGAATTATGTGGAGAAAACAATCATTGCTGCTATTAAAAATGATATTGCCATTTATGCTATACATACTAATCTGGATAATGTAAAAGAAGGGGTGAATGGAAAAATTGCCGCCCTGTTAGGCCTGCAAAACCTGAACGTACTTTCTCCAAGGGAGAATGTACTAAAGAAACTTTTCACTTTTGTACCGCTTGCACAGGCAGAGCAGGTGCGGACCGCTGTTTTTGAGGCGGGTGGCGGTCATATTGGTAATTACAGTGAATGTAGTTTCAATACGGAAGGTGCAGGAACTTTTAAGGCCGGGCCGGGAACGGATCCTTTTGTGGGGAGAACAGGGGAAAGGCATTTTGAAAAGGAAGTCAGAGTAGAAATCATTTTTCCTGGGTTCCTTGAAAATAAGATTGTGGCAGCCATGAAGACCGCCCATCCATACGAAGAAGTGGCGTATGATATAATAAACTTAGCCAATACTCACCCTGGCATTGGATCAGGTATCGTTGGGGAGCTGCCATCGGCAGTTGACGGAAAGCAATTTCTATCCCTTGTAAAGAAGGTATTTAAATTGCAGGTAGTCCGGCATACACCGGTAATTGGTAAGCCAGTTAAAAAAGTGGCTGTTTGTGGAGGAGCTGGTAGTTTTTTGATTTCCAAAGCTTTAGCGGCAGGAGCAGATGCATATGTTACTGCAGATATGAAGTATCATGAGTTTTTTGATGCTAATGGCCGGATGCTTATCACCGATGTTGGTCATTACGAAAGTGAGCAGTTCACAATCAACCTGCTGCAAGAAGTTTTAGCGGAAAAATTCCCTACCTTTGCCGTCCTTAAAACAGAAGTGGAAACCAATCCTGTCAGGTATTTTTTATAAGCCAACCGGAACTGGTAAAACCACTGATAACAAACCTGCCTTCCGGCAGACTTCAAAAGGAAACCTTAAATTAAAATATGGCACACGTTAAAGAATTTTCAGTTGAAGAAAAACTTACTTCCCTCCTTACCCTTCAGAAGATAGAAAGTAAGATGGATGAGATCAAGATACTGAAAGGAGAATTACCAATGGAAGTGGCAGACCTCGAAGATGAAATAACCGGTTTGCATGCCCGACAAACCCGTATCGAGGAAGAAATAAACGGTGTAACAGAGTTTATTGAGCAGCGAAAAAATGCTATCAAAGAAGCTGAGGCATTGATAAAAAAATACGAAAAGCAAAGCGAAAACGTAAAGAACAACAGGGAGTTTGAAGCCATTAATAAAGAAGTGGAAATGCAGCAGTTGGAAGTAAAACTGGCTGAAAAGCATATTAAAGATGCTACGGAAGAAATAGCAGAAAAAGCTGTCTTGCTTGAGAAAGCTAAAAAGAATATTGCTGCCAAAGAAGGAGTACTGGCTAATAAAAAGGGGGAACTGGAAAAAATCATAGCAGCTAATGAAAAAGAAGAAAAACATTTTGCCAAACTGGCTACCGATGCCAAACAGCATGTAGAACCCCGTTTGCTGGCCAGTTATGAGAAGATCCGCCATAGCTACAGAAATGGGTTGGCAGTGGTACCTGTTGAAAGAGATGCCTGTGGTGGATGTTTCAATGCAATTCCCCCGCAAAAGCAAAGTGAGATCCGCCAGCATAAAAAGATCATGATCTGCGAAAACTGCGGACGTATCCTGGTCGATGAAGAGCTGAATAACAACGTGGAAGTGAAATGATCAACTCGTTAAGCTGATCTGTATATTTATATTGAAACAAAAGTTCCGCTTTCCGGCGGGACTTTTTTATTTCCATAATTTGTCGTTACTCTCTCTTTTACAGTAATCAAATCTGTATTAATCTGTATTATCTGCAGCTAAAATCCCTAATTTGCTTTTCAAATGCTGACCCGTCTTTCTATAAATAATTATGCCATCATTGATGAACTGGAAATTGATTTCCCCGGCAGTCTTAATGTTATTACAGGAGAGACTGGTGCCGGTAAGTCCATTATTGTTGGTGCTTTGGGATTGATTCTCGGAAACAGGGCTGATTCAACTGCACTGGTGAATAAAGAAAAGAAATGTGTGGTGGAAGGAGTGTTCAAAGCAGATAAGAAAAAGGCAGTGCTTGCATTTTTGAAAGAAAATGAACTGGATGCGGATGATGAGTTGGTGTTAAGGCGGGAAATAGGAGTCAATGGTAAATCAAGGGCATTTGTAAACGATACTCCTGTGAATCTTTCACAGCTCCAGGAGTTGAGTTCATTATTGGTAGATCTGCACCAGCAGTTTGATACATCAGAGGTGGGTGAATCAGGATTTCAGCGGGAAGTGCTGGATGCCCTGGCAGGACATTTTTCGGTTATTGATGATTACCAGCAACTCTTTAAGCAATGGCAATCGGTGAAAAAAGAGTGTGAAGAATTAAAAAAGCAGCAACTGCAATTTGATAAGGAGGCTGATTATAACCGTTTCCAGTTCACAGAACTGGAAGAAGCAGGGTTCAGGGAAAATGAACTGGAAGAAATTGATGCAGAACTGAAATTGTTGAATAACTCCGAAGGTATCAAAGCCGCATTAAATAAAACCTATTTTGAACTCAGGGAAAGTGAAAGCCCCGTAGTGCAGCAGCTAAAAGTATTGCTGAACCAACTGAATATCTATGCTTCTTATCATCCGGACCTGCCTGCTCTGCTGCAACGGTTACAATCAGCACAAATTGAATTACAGGACATCGCTGAAGATATAGACCGCATCAGTGAGCATATCAATTATGATCCTGAAAAAATAGAGCGATTGAATGAACGGCTTTCAATGGGATACAAGCTGCAAAAAAAGCATGGTGTCAGTTCCACTAGTGAACTGCTTGACATTCAAAAACAATTAGCAGCTAAACTACAGGCAGTACTCAATATTGAAAATGCTATTCAGCAAAAAGAAAAAGAAAGGGATAAACTTTTTGCTGATGCCATACTGCTTGCCAAAAAGATAGCTGAAGGCCGGAAAAAGCAGGTAAAACCGCTGGAGGATAAAGTAAATAAGCTGCTGGTACAGGTAGGAATGCCCAATGCAAAACTTAAAGTGGATATAAAACCTGTTGAATTGAATTTTTTCGGAGCAGATACAATCGATTTTCTTTTTGATGCTAATAGAAGCGGGCAATTTCAGCCGGTGCGCAAAGTAGCCAGTGGCGGTGAACTCAGCCGCCTGATGCTTTGCATTAAATCGTTAGTAGCACAATCTGTTGATCTGCCCACGATGATCTTCGATGAAATTGATACAGGCATTTCCGGTGAAGCAGCCAGACAGGTAGGTATCATCATGAAAGAACTGGCTGAAAGCCGGCAGGTGATCTGTATTACCCACCAGCCGCAGATCGCAGGTAAGGCAACAGCACATTTTTTTGTTTATAAAGAGATCGTAAAGAATACTGTCAAAACAAATATCCGTCGTTTGTCTACTGAAGAAAGAATTACCACTATTGCTAAAATGCTAAGCGGCGAAAAGCCAACTGCCGCAGCTATGGAAAATGCAAAGGAAATGGTGATGAATTAACCCTTTACAGTAAGTATTGCTTTTACTACGTATCACTACTTTACATAACTCCTATCTGTTTCGGAAATACACGGCCATGCCAATCCCTGCATGGTTATTGTAATAATTGATGTGACCCTTCAGCTAAAAACAACTAAATCCGAACTTATGAAAACAGCAAAGCAAGTCCTGTTTATATGTGCACTATGTTGCCAGCTGGTAATTACTGCACAGGTGCAGTGGTACCAAAACCAGGATGGGCACAATCAGCCCAATGGTACATATGCCAATTCCATTGAATCATTATCAAAACATTCCTTTGTTGCCTGTTACCTCTGGCGGATGGATAATGATAATTTTACCTGGAAGATATCCAAGTCGCATACTAACGGAACAGAGCAACGTTCTTTTTTTCTTAACGGTCCTTCTGGTATGGCTGAAATAAAAACAGGGTATCGCAATTCCATTTATATACTCTTTCGAAGTTTTCCTTTCGCTCAGGATCCGCAATACACTGTCTATAAGCTGGACAGTAACCTGGTGATAAAAGCACAAAAAAATATCAGTTTCCCTGATGCATACAGCATTTTCAACCTGAATGTGTTTGAACTGGATGCAGTCGGTAATGTGTATCTCGCCGGTGATGGGCAGTATCCCGATGGTCCGGGATTTAGTCCTGCTTCCTTTGTGATGAAGACAGACAAAAACCTGGTGACAAAATGGAGCCGAATGGATTCGGTGCAAACATCGTACAGCCGCCTGCATATTGAACGTAACGGTACAGTAAGACTCATCGAAGATTTCTTTGGATTCTTTCCTGATATTAAAGTGCAGAAAATAAGTGCCGGCGGACAGCTGTTGCAAACAAAGACTATACAAACCGATGAAGGAAGGCAAAGTCTCTCTTCTGCACTGGATAAAGATGATAACCTGTTATTATATGGCGGAAAAGCAAGTGGTGAATCGCAAAGTATGTATTTGTATAAACTGTCGAGATATACAGGTAATGTGGTATACCGTAAAACACACTTCACAGCACCCGGCACACAGCTTGATGACCTGAAGCTTGATGAAGATGGAAACATATTTGCATTGGTAACACAATATTTTACCAATGGCAGTATGTGCCGGATCAGCCGCATCAGTGCCGGCAGCGGAAATATTTATTGGAGCCGTTCCTTTCCTTTTGCACAGGATAGTTGTGTGCTCACCAAAATTGTAAATGGTAACAATGACCGTTTTTATGTTGTGGGAGAAAGAAGAAGCGGTAACTATTTTTCCAAAGGATTTGCCCTGCGGATGAAAAAGAATGGCAGCACAGATGGTCATTTCCCTTCGCCGGACAGTGTGGGCTTTCAACGGTCTCATTACTTATTGCAGGGCATTACCGACAAGGATGATCAGCTGATCGCTATCGGTAATACCAATGACCTGGATACACTCGTTGGTGCCGGTACCTATTACCGTTCTTTTGCTGTTCGCTTTGGCGGCAACCGTCATCATCATGGATGTGATGATGCAGAAAGGCCTGGTATTGAATCGGCGGCGATGTCAATAGATGCAAAAACAGATTTACCATTGACCGGTAAGCCTGTTGTATATCCCAACCCGGCGCAGGACCAGTTAACCATAAGTAATATTGACAAAGAAAATTACAATAATGTGGCCGTGTACAATATGCTCGGCACCTTGCTGTTTCAGCAAACAATAAACAGCAATACGGCCCGACTTGATGTAAGCACACTGAGTGGGGGTTTATATGTGCTGGTACTGCGTTCATCACTCACCCGTAAGGAACAGCAGTTGAGATTTGTGGTGAAGCGGTAAACTTATCTTAATATAGATTTAATAAAAGGAGGGCCACCGGCTCTCCTTTTATTTTTGAGATAAAAAAATAACTGTGTTCAAGTATTTTTTCTGTGGTAAATAAAAAGAACCCCTTAAATAGGAAACTACATGTTTATTGGCCGCTACTTGCTACACCCATCGTTCTGATAACCGGCCTGCCTTTTTCAACCATTTTCTCTGTAACGGTAAAGAAGTATAGTCCATCTTCTTTCTTAAAAAAAGTCTTTTCCATTATTTGCGGAGCTGCAGAAGGGTCTGATCCTTCCGGGAGCCTGATTGATACAGGAGGGTTGCTGGCCGGGTATTGAGCAGAGGTTGCTATCTGTGTTGTCACACCAACAGAAGTTTCAATAACAAGGAAACCCCTGATCTTATTTCTGTTGACAGGGTCAATGCCAATATGTTCAAAAGAAACTTTAAAGGCATTGTTATGAGGGATAAATGACACAATGTTTTTGCCATCATACAACAGGTTATAGGTTTGATCGGCATTAGGGTATTCAATAACATTGTGATGCTGGATATTGGTCACCTCAAATTGTTTATTGTTGTAGCCAATTGTAGCTGCCATTGAATTGGGCAGCTCATACTCAAAAGCAATGGCAAACAAACCTTTAATGGGTGGCTCAGCCCAGGGTTTTAATTTTGTGCCGTCATCCATTTGTTGCCTCCACCAAAAACGACCGGATGCATCACAAACAACGTTCAGGTTATATTTTTTTTCGTTGCCTCGGGGTTCATTCCACCATACCTGTTCGGCAGGGTGTATTTCAGGATGACGGCAATGACCCTCGTCCCAAATCCAGGGGCCATATACGCAGATCTTTTTACCGGTTCTGTCCAGGTTCATTTCGATCAGTTTTGACCTGTACCCCGAGGATGGGTTTTTTTTATCTGAAATTTCTGCCTCAATCGTTTCGAATTTACCCGGGCAGCCAGATTCTCCGGATTTGGTAAAGCTTCCGTAATACTGTGTCTTCATCAGAGTTGTATAATGTGGTGGATGGGCATCGGTGAGCATATACTGGTAGGGAGGATCGGGTTTGATGAAGAGGTTGACATCATAATCTTCAAAAGTTCCGGTAATATTCACTTGGTTAGTTTTTGTAAGATTACCAGCAAGTGTCCTTTTGAAATACACGACCTTGCGATGGTCGTTCTTTTGTTTCTGAGGATACCAGAAGTTGAAGAAATCAGGAATTAGCAGATTGTTTGAGGCCCGTTGAAAACAGGCCGAGCCAATCTCTTCAACACCCCTGTAATCATTACCTATAATGCCCATTTGGTTGTTCATAGCCCTTTCCCATAGCGATCTGCCTTCTGCCGTTTGTATTCCTAAGGAATTGATGATTGTGTTGGGGCCATTTAAAGCCAACACACTTG
>Ga0209573_1002063_pt1 | contig 27245 bp, 24 predicted proteins | sample TNRBio252014_DNA_FD_185870 | JGI IMG/M metagenome (GOLD analysis project Ga0209573, IMG submission 185870) | Wastewater treatment Type I Accumulibacter community from EBPR Bioreactor in Madison, WI, USA - TNR Reactor_6/25/2014_ DNA (SPAdes)... | ecosystem: Engineered > Bioreactor > EBPR >... | reverse complement strand
GCGGCGGATCGCGCCGGCATCCAGCAAGGCTTGCAAGCCCGCTATCACCGTTTCCGCATCGCTGCCCAGTTGCGTGGCGAGCGCGTGATACGGCTGGGGGGTCAGCGGCAAACCCGCCTGCGTAGCCAGAATCAGCGGTCTCAATGCCTGCACGCTAACTCCCCTCTCCCCTTGTGGGAGAGGGGCCGGGGGTGATGGGTGTTTGGTGGGCGACGTTGAACCTTCAACCCGGCCCGCTCCCACCGCAAACCGCGCCTCGATGAAATACTCGCGTTCCTTGGGAAAGTTGAACACCGGCAAACCGGTCGCCGCTGCGATGCGCTCGACCGTATCGTTCATGCCGGCAGGGGTTTCGGTCGCCAGCACGAACCACATATTAAAAGCGTGGTTGCGCCGGTAATTGTGCGCGACTTCCGGGAAATCGTTGACGAGGCTGGCGATGCGCTCGAACTCTGCTTCCGGCACCTGCAACGCCGCCAGCGAAAACGCGCCGCCCAGCCGTTCGATCTGATACAGAGGCCCGAAGCGGGTCAGCGTGCCGTCCGCCAGCAACTCCCGCAAGGTTTGCAGCACAGCGTCTTCGCTGGCGTTCACCTGTTCGGCCACGACCGCGAATGGTCGTTCGCACAATGGAAAACCGCCCTGCCAGCCGTCAATCAGGCGGCGGCTCAACTCGTTCATGCCGCGCTTCCAACGGTTGAAAAACGTTGCGTTAATTCAATGCCTGTTACCTCACCCCCCCTACCCCCCTCTCCATGTATGGAGAGGGGGGAGGGGTCGATGGTCGGGGGGTAAGGTATTGTCAGCGGCAGGTAATACGCGCCCCGTTGCCGGAAACAGCGGGTGCTGAATAGGACGTTGCAGGGGTAAGCCGCCAGGTTCCGCTCGACCCGCAACTGCTCGATCCGTTCCAACACCTGTTCGCGCTGGCGGCCATGCATCATGCAAAACAGGTTATAGGGCCAAGCCGGCAAGCGCCGGGGCCGGCGATAACAGAGATTGACACCGGATTCCGCCGCCAGCATCCGCCCGACCGCGCTCACTTCGCCATCGGGAATATCCCAGACCACCATCGCGTTGGCGCGATAGCCGAGTTCGCGGTGGCGGACGATGATGCCCAGGCGTTTGATGAAGCCCTGCCGCAAGCCCTGTTGCAGCCGTTCCAGCACGGTCTGTTCGGACAAACCCAGCGATTGCGCCAGGGCGTGATAGGGTCGGCTGACCAGCGGCAAGCCCGGTTGCAGGGCCGCAAGTACCGTCCGGTCAAGCTCGCTCAACTTGATGATTGCCGAACCGTCAGCCACTGCCGTCCGGGACGCCGCTGCCGAGGTTTCGCGTCCGCCGTCGCGCAAATCGAACCCCAGATCAATATGGAATTCTTCCAGCAACGGCAGATCGAGCACCGATAGCCCGGATTTGACTTCGATGTCGGCCAGCACCGCTTGCAGGCGCGATGCCGTGGCGGCGGTCAGCACGAACCAGAGATTAAAATCGTGCGCGCGCTGATAGTTGTGATTGACTTCAGGATACTCGTTGACCCGTTGCGCCACCGCTTCCAACCGCGCCGACGGAACCGCCAGCGCCGCCAGCGTGCTAACACCCAGCCGCCGGGTGGCGAACACCGCGCCAACCCGGCTGACCTTGCCCTCGTCTTTCAACCGGCGCAGCGCCGCCAATACCCCGGCCTCGCTCCACCCCAAACGTTCGGCGATCACCCGAAAGGGATAAGCCGTCAGGGGAAAATCGCGCTGAAACCGGTTGAGCAGATCAAAGTCGGCGTCGCCCATTTTAGAAGCCGATGCGGTGGGCGCGGGAGGTGAAGAAAATGCCGCTGGGACTGTCCGCCGGCAGTTCGGCCAGCTTGGCGAAACTGGCGGTGTCGTAGATCAGGACCTTGTGGTCGTCGCGCGCCGAGGCCCACACCGTTTCACCGCGCGGGGTAAATTCCAGGTGCAGCACCGCCTTGCCCGGTTCCAGGGTCTGGACGACCTTCCCGCTCAGCGTATCAATCACCTGCACGAAGCCGTTGTCCGGGAACGCGAAATTGACCCAGACCTGCCGACCGTCGGGCCGGGCGACCACGAACACCGGCTGACCGCGCACTGCGATGCGGGCGGTTTCCTTCCAGTGGATCGTATCGGCCACCAGCACTTCATGACGACCGATGGCCGGCAGATAGACCTGATGACCCGCGACCGCCCAGCCGCGCAGATGGGGCATCTTGTAGACCGGCAGCTTCTCCTCGCCCCGGCCGTAGTTAGCGAGAATCCGCTTGACGCCCTGTTCCGGTTGCCAGGTATCGAGCAACGCAATGCCGTCCTCGCCGAACAAGCCCGCCATATAATGGCGGCTGTCCGGCGTCACCAGCCCGTCGTAGGGCGCTTTGCCGATATTGCTGAATTTCTCGACTTTGGGCGCTTTGGGATCGCGCAGATCGGCGATCCAGACCTGATCGGCATCGAACAGGGAGTAGATGAAACGGTCGCCCGGCAGATCGGCGATGCCGACCACTTTCGACAGCTTGTTATCGCCATACGTGGCGGGAATGTCGGCCACCGGCTCCAGCGTGTCGGCGGTGAACACCTTGAGGCCGCCCGGTTCGTAATTGGCGACCGCGACCAGCCGCCCGTTCTGGGAAATGGCGCCGCCGATGCTGTTGCCGCCCTGGACGATGCGCTTCTCCAGCGTTCCACGCAAAATGTCCACCTTGCTTAAGCCACCGTCGCGCCCGAACACGTAGGCGTAACGCTGATCGCGCGAGAACACCACCGAGGCATGGGACAGATCGCCCAGACCTTCCACCCGGCTGATGATGCTGTTAGTGCTGGTGTTGACGATGAGGACGCGCCCGGCGCTGCGTTCGATGATGACGCCCAGATCGCCGGTGCCGCGCAACGTTGGTTCCGCGCTCCATGCCAACAACGGCAAGAAAGCCAGTATCGCCCAGCACCAGGCCCGTAATGCCTTCAGCATTGTCGCTCTCCCCTCACAGGAGGTTCAGGTTATTTGCTTTCTTCCGGGAAGCCACGCAGCAGTTGCGCCACGATCCAGTCGGCTTCGGCTTCGTTCAAAAAGGTTTTCCAGGGTGGCATGGCGGTGCCGGGCCGGCCCAGCAGAATGGTGTACTTCAAACCGTCAAGCGGTTTGTCGCGCAGGTTTTCGGGCAATAGCGCCGGCCCCAGGCCGCCGCGCAGGGTCAGACCATGACAGGAACCGCAGTCCTGCCGCACCATGCGGATCAGCTCCCGACTGCGTTCCGGGGACGGCGCGGGAGGTTCCTGCGCCAGCGCCATGGAGCCAGCGCCCAATCCGCCCAGCGCCAGAACCGCGAGTCCGATTCTAATGCTCGGCAAAAAGAAAACACCCTCGCGGCTCGGCTTCGTAGCAGGGGGCGAAAGCTGAAACAAGCGCCGGCGAGGGTGTGTAGCGAGTAAGTGCTGCATGGTTGTTGTCTTTGTGCCAACCCGTCGCAGCAGACGGGAATTCGTGATCGGCTTTCCGCCAACCGCCGCCCCAAACGAGCGGCGGCTGGAGAAATCCACCTTTCTACTTGGCCATCCCCAGAATCCAGGTCACTATGGCGGTAAGGTCGGCATCGGGCACAGTCGGATTGGGCGGCATCGGCACTTGGCCCCACACGCCCACGCCGCCGGCCTTGATCTTCTTGGCCAGCATGGCTGGGGCATCGGCCTGGCCCTTATACTTGGCGGCCACGTCCTGATAAGACGGACCGACCAGTTTCTTGTCGGCCTGATGGCAGGCCAGGCAGTTGTACTTCTTGGCCAGTTCTTCGCTCGCCTGTGCCGTCGGCGCAATCAACAGAGCCAGCGCCAGCGCGCTGAGGTACTTGATACGCATGATGAATCTCCTTTTTCTTCTCAGTAAACGTCGTGCTGAGTGTTATAAACGTTGAACTTGCCGGTCGGGGTGATCAGCTTCGGATCCTTGATGACGGTCTTCAGCTTCAGGGTCTTGTCGTCCACCACCACGATGGCCGATTCCTTATCCTTGGCGCTCCACACCGAGAACCAAACCTCGTCGCCGGCCTTATTGTACTCCGGTTGCACCACCCGCTTGGCGCCATCGTCTTTCAAACCGGCCCATTCGGCGATCGGCAACACCTGATAGGGCTTGTCCAGATCATCCACATTGTACACCGCCACCGACTGGCTGATCTTGGCGTCCGGGTTCAGGGTAGTGTCCACATACACGTTCTTGGATGTGGGATGAGTCTTGATAAACAGCGAACCGCCACCCTGACCTTTGAGGGTACGCACCACCTTCCATGCCTGATCTTTGTGTTTCTCTGGGTCGGTGCCGATCAGCGCGATGGTTTCATCGCCCAGGTGGCCCGTCGCCCAGACCGGTCCAAACTTGGGATCAACGAAGTTGGCGCCACGGCCCGGATGTGGAATCTTGCCGACCTCCACCAGCCCCGCCAGTTTGCCTTCCTTGGTGTCCACCACCGCGATCTTGTTAGACTGATTGGCGGCCACCATGAAGTAGCGGTGGCTCGCATCCAACCCGCCGTCATGCAGGAAGCGGGCGGCGCCGATTTCGGTGACCTTCAGGGCGTTGATATCGCCGTAGTCCACCAGCAGAATCTTGCCGGTTTCCTTGACGTTGACGATAAATTCCGGCTTGTCGTGAACGGCCAGAATCGAGGCGACGCGCGGCTCGGGATGGAATTCCTGGGTGTCCACGGTCATGCCGCGAGTGGAGACGATCTTCAGCGGCTCCAGGGTGTCGCCCTTCATGATCACGAACTGCGGGGGCCAGTAGGAACCGGCGATGGCATACTTGTCCTCAAAGCCCTTGGCCTTCGAGGTCTCCACCGAACGCGCTTCCAGACCAATCTTGATCTCGGCGACGTTGTCGGGCTTCTCCATCCACAGGTCGATCAGGTTGAGGCGGGCATCGCGGCCGATGACGAACAGATAGCGCCCGGACGCCGACATCCGCGAAATGTGCACCGCGTAACCGGTCTTGACGATGTTGATGATCTTCTTGGTGTCGCCATCGATCAGCATCACTTCGCCGGCGTCGCGCAACGTCGTGGAGAAGATGTTGTCAAGATTATAATTGTTCATCTTCTTGGTGGGGCGCTTCTCCGGCGGCACCAGCACCTTCCAGGTCGCCTTCATGTCCTTCAGACCCATTTCCGGCGGCGTCGGCGGCTCCTGTTGGACATAGCGCGCCATCAGATCGACCTGCTCGGCGGTCAATTCACCCGAGGTCTGCCAGTTGGGCATGCCCGCCGGCGAACCGTAGGCGATGAACACCTTGAGATATTCGGTGCCCTTTTCCAGGGTAATATCCGGCGTTAGCGGCTTGCCGGTCGCGCCCTTGCGCAGCACGCCATGGCAGCCGGCGCAGCGCTCGAAATAAATCTGGCGGGCCTTGGTGAACTCCTCCTTGCTCATCGCCGGCGCTTTGGGATTGACATTCTGGTGCATTTCCACGCCGGCCATCGGCGAAGCGCCAGCCTGATACTTGAGCTCGGCCCCGGTGACGCCCTTCTTGGCGGCTGGATCTTCCGCCAGCGCGAGACCGACCGCGAGCGGCAGCGCGGCGAGAGCAAAAGTGACTTGTTTTAGTTTTAAGCGGAGATATGGCATGGTTCGCTCCCCATAAGGCGTCGGGCTGCGTCGCAGCCCCGGTTGTCGTTTGCACTGCTATTTAAGTACGGCAACCGTGGCCCGCGCGCCTTGATTTACATCAAACTTCCGTGACTTGGAGCAAAGAGCGTGACAAAACCGGGCTGCCCACCAAATGGAGGAGTGGGAAAGCGCGCGGGCAACTCCATCAACATCGGGTGGGTGCTCGCCAACCTGCCGCTGTTTCAGCAATTGCGCGAGAGCGAGATCGTCAATCTGGCGGCGAGCACGCGCGAAGTCGGCTTGGGGAAAGGGCAAATTTTGTTTCAGCGGGGCACCTTGCTGGACGGTTTCTACGTGGTGGTGCATGGCCAGATCAAGCTGGCGTTTTCCTCGCCGCAGGGCCACGAGAAGGTGGTGTCCATCGTCGAGCCAGGGCAAAGCTTCGGCGAAGCGGTGATGTTCATGGAAAAACCCTGTCCGGTGTTCGCCCAGGCTCTGGCCGACACCCGCCTGCTGTATATCGCTAAGCAGGGCATCTTTGCCGCCATCGATCGCGACAGCGCCTTCGCCCGCCGTATGCTGGCTGGGCTGAGCATGCGCCTGCGCGGCCTGATTCGAGATGTGGAGGATTATTCCATGCACTCCTCCACCCAGCGGGTGCTCGGGTTCCTGCTGCAATTGGCGGGCGCGCCGGTCAACGGCCCGATTGAATTCGAACTGTCGGCCAGCAAGCATATCATCGCCTCGCGGCTGAATCTGACGCCGGAGACGCTATCGCGGATCCTGCATAGTCTGACCGAATCCGGGTTGATCGCGGTGAAAGGCCGACGAATCGCCGTGCTGGACATAGCGCGGCTGCGTCAGTTCGACGACCTCCCCTCCCCTTCAAACCCTGCTTGCGCCAAAGGCCGCTGAGCGTTCAGCCGCCGGATCCGAACGCCTCCCGCACCAGTCGCTCCATGGTCTCACCCCAACGCTGACGGGGCCGTTGCTGCCAGAATCGCGCGTCGGGCCGGCAATCAAATTTTTGATTGTGGATCGCCAGAACCGCCACCACCAAGGCCAACCCAAACGCCAGCGGTGCGTTCGGGATGCCGGCGAACGGCAGCACCAGCAGCATCAAAACCGTGAACGCGGCAATCCAGCCCCAAGGGATGTGCAGGTAGCAATCAATTTCGAACTGGGGACCATTGCGGCGGACGATCACCCGCATCGGCCAGTCATCCTGCGTCAGGTAAGCGCGCCGGCGAAACTCCAGAAAGTTTTCCCGCTCGGCGGCGATGACAAAATTCTTCAGCAAGAGCGCGTTGCGAAGCTTTTTAAGCTGGGCGTCACCGCCCCGCGCTGTGGCCCGCGTCAGCCGCCCCAAATGGTGGATCGTTAACTCGTCCGCCATGCCTTACTCATCCATCGCGATCACCACCTTGCCGGTGGACTTGCGCGCGACCACTTGCTCGATCGCATCGACCGCCCGCTCCAACCGATAGACGGCCGATACATAAGGCCGGACCGCGCCTTCCAAGTACCATTGCAGCAAGGTGCGGAAACTTTCGGTCATGACTCGGGGATTCAGTTCCGCGTAGGCCGGCCAGTTGAGGCCGATGACGTCCACGTTCTTGACCAGCAGGTGATTGGCGGGGATTTGCGGCACCGTGCCGCCGGCAAAACCGATCACCAAAATTCGCCCCTCGAAAGCGATGCTGCGCAGCGAAGCCGCGAACAGATCGCCGCCCACTGGATCGTAAACCACGTCCGCGCCACGCCCGCCGGTGAGTTCCCTGATGCGTTCGCGCACGTCCTCATGGCTGCTATCGATCAGATGATCCGCGCCGTGTTGCCGGGCAACTTTGAGCTTGTCGGCGCTGCTGGCGGTGGCGATGACCGTGGCCCCCAGTTGCTTGCCGATGGCGACCGCCGTCAATCCCACCCCCCCGGAGGCGCCATGCACCACCAGCGTCTCGCCGGCCCGCAGCCGCGCCCGATGCCACAAGGCAACGTGCGAGGTGCCGAACACCACCGGAAACGCCGCGCCGTGCTCCCAGGGCATCGCCGCCGGCATCGCCACGCAGCGGTTGGCGTTCACCACCACCTGCTCGGCATAGCCGCCGTGCGGGGTGATGGCGATGACGCGATCACCGACCTTGAAACTGGTTACACCCTCCCCGGCTTCCAGCACTTCGCCGGCTACCTCAAAGCCGGGACTGAACGGCGGTTGTGGCTGCACTTGGTACTGGCCCCGGGTGATCAGGCTGTCGGCGAAATTCACCCCGCAGGCCTGAACCCGGATGCGGATTTGGCCGGGACCGGGGCGCGGCTCCGGCACCTCCTCCAGCCGCAGGCCGGCGAAACCCGTCAGCTCTCGACAGACGATGGCTTTCATGGTCGACCCCCAAATCGTTCCCGAAAAAAACGGGGGCGCGGCGGCCGCGCCCCCGTTCTTTCACTTCATCACTCGCCGATGATCTTGCGGACTACGTCAGTCATCGAAATCACGCCGACCGGTTGACCGTTCTCCGTGACCACCAGCCGGTGCATCCGCCGACCGGTCATCTGACTGACCGCCTCGCTCAACAGGATGCCCGCGTCGCAGGTGGCGCAACCGGGGGTCATGATCTCCCGCGCCAGCATCGCCCGCGCCTGCGCCGAGGTCCGGCCTTGCCGCGCCAGCACCATGTCGGTCTGCGACACCACGCCGACCGCCTTGCCGCCGTCCATGACCACCACCGCGTGGATTTCGTTATCTACCATGACCTTCGCCACCTGCCCGACCGTGTCGCCCGGCGCGCAGGCAATGATGCCGCGATGCATCAGATCCTTGACCTTGGTGCCGTCGTCGGCGATGGTGATCGCCTCGGCCTCGGCAATGCTGGGCAGCGGCGTAGATGTTGGATACGGGTGCGGGGTGTTATGGACATCGCCCTTGGGCAGAGTCGGATGCGCAACCGCTACCGGCGGCTTGCCGCTGGCGCCCAGGCCAAATTCGGTCGCGCCGATCAGCACCGCCATGTTGCCATGTGGGTGCTTGTTGTCGTGCATGAGCTGATGAGCGACCGGCAGTTCCGCGTAGGTGAACGACCGCGACAGGCACGGATCGAGCAGGCCGCGCACCGCCAGTTCGTTCATCTGGTAGGACTGCTCGGCGTTGGCGAAATGCGAGCCTTGCAGGCGCTTCTGCCGCATCCACAGGTAGCGCAGGTCCACAGTGGCGTTGTAGCCGGTGGTGCCGGCGCAGACCACCACCATGCCGCCGGTGTCGCACACGAAGATCGAGGTCGGAATGGTGCTTTCGCCAGGATGCTCGAACACGAGGTTCGGCGAGCGTTTTTCGCCCAGCACCTCCCAGAACGCCGAGCCGAACGCCCGCACGCCCTTCAGCCACTTGGCGTAGCCGGCGTTGTCCTTCCAGTGCGGCAACATGCCCCAGTGGTCGAACTTGTTGCGATTGATACAGCCCTTGGCGCCCAGCTTCATGCAGTAATCGAACTTGTCCTCGCCCGACACCATGGCGATGGGGGTCGCGCCCGCCGCCTTGGCGATCTGGATCGCCATCGAGCCGAGGCCGCCAGCCCCGCCCCAAATCAGCGCCGCATCGCCCTTCTTGATCGCATTGGCGCCCCAGCCGTGCAACATGCGCCAAGCGGTGGCGCCGACCAGCACGTAGGAAGCGGCTTCTTCCCAGTTCATGTGCTTGGGCTTGGGCATGCACTGCTGGGCCTGCACCTTGGTGAACTGGGCGAAACTGCCGTAGTTGGTCTCGTAACCCCAGATGCGGAAGCTGGGCGAATACATCGGGTCGCCGCCGCTCTTGACCCAGGAGCAGTTGCGATCCCAGGTGCCGCAGTGGACCACCACCTCGTCGCCGACCTTGACGTGGGTCACGTCCTTGCCGATCTTGTAGACGATGCCAGAGGCGTCGCTGCCGCCGATGTGGAAATCTTCCTTCTCGCCGGCCTTGTTGCGGGCGGCGATGACGTTGACCGGAATGCCCAGCGCGGCCCAGACGTTGTTGTAGTTGATGCCCGCCGCCATCACATAGACCAGCACCTCGTCGTCGGCGATGGGTGGCACGTCCACCACTTCCTGCTGGAACGCCTCGGTCGGCTTGCCGAAGCGCTCGGCCCGGATCAGCCAGGCGTGCATTTTCTTGGGAATGACGCCCAACGGGGGCATTTCACCGAGGTTGTAGAGTTCTTTGGCCATTTTCTTTCCTCTCTGTCGGGGTTGCTGTTTGAGTTGAGGCGCCGAGGCACTGACGGGAAAAGCCTTTAGCCTTTGGCCGTTAGCCTTTAGCCTTGATTTCCTGAATCACGCGGGCGCGCAGGGCTTCGTATTCGGCGATGGGCGAGCGGCGCGGCGCTTCGGCCAGGGCGGCGAACAGCGCGTCGTCGCCGCCCAACAGGCCGATGCCATAACGACCAAACTCCTCGCGCAAATGCTTGACCAGCCATTCGGCTTGACAACGCTGGCGGCGGGCGTCGAACTGGCCGCGCGCTAACAGCCAGTTCCGGTGGCTGTTCAGCGCATCGGCCAACTGCTCGATACCGCTGCCCAGCGCGGCGCTGGCCAAAAGCGCCGGCACTTGCCAGCCTTCGGGGTCCATTTGCCGCCGTAGCGTATTTTTCAGTTCAGACAGGGTCTTGCGCGCCGCCATGCCGATATCTTCCTTGTTGACGACGATGACGTGCGGCACTTCCATGATGCCGGCCTTGAGAAACTGGATGCTGTCGCCGGAGGCGGGCTGGGCGACGAAGCAGGTGGTGTCGGTCATCTTGGAGACATCAATCTCCTTCTGGCCGACGCCCACCGTCTCGACCAGCACGATGTCGAAGGCCGCCAGCATCGCCAGGCTCATCGGCCAGACTTCGGCGCTGAGGCCGCCGAACTCGCCGCGACAGGCCAGCGAACGGATGAACACTTCGCGATCCGCGCCGCTGGCGTTCATCCGCAGCCGGTCGCCCAGCAGCGCCCCGCCGGTGATGGGGCTGGATGGGTCTACCGCCAGAATGGCGACTTTCAATCCACGCTGCCGCCAGACATGAATCAGCGCGGCGGTCAGCGAGGATTTGCCCGCACCCGGCGGGCCGGTGATGCCGATCAGATGCCCACCGGCATCCAGCTTCTGCGTCGGCAGCGCATCCAGAAACGCGGCGGCGCACTGGCGGGCTGCTGGCCGGCGGTCGTCCAGCAGGTTCAGCGCCCGGGCCAGCGCCAGCCGGTCGCGCCCGCTAACGGCGACGGCCAGCGCTGCCGGATCGGGAAGCGCGAGGGTCATACCACCGCAACCGGCTTCAGGTCGTTGGCTTTACGAATTAAATTGAGGATGTCCACCATGATCCCGTTCATGTCGATGTCCTTGGGGGTGTAGACGGCGGCGATGCCCCGTTCCTTCAGCAACTTGGCGTCGCTCTCCGGGATGATGCCGCCGATGACCACCGGCAATCCCTTCAGCCCGACCTGGTCCAGTTGGTTGAACACGTCCTCGACCATTTCGACGTGACTGCCGGACAGCACCGACAGGCCGATCAGGTGGACGCCTTCCTCCAGCGCCGCCTTGGCGATCTGTTCCGGGGTCAGGCGGATGCCTTCGTAGACGATCTCGAAGCCAACGTCGCGGCCCTTGACCGCAATCTGCTCGGCGCCGTTGCTGTGGCCGTCCAGGCCCGGCTTGCCGATCAACAGGCGCAACGGCCGACCCATTTCCTCGCCCGTCTTGATGACCTGGGTGCGAATCGCTACCGCCCGCGCGCTGCGCGCATCGTCGTTGGCCGGTATATCAATGCCGGTCGGAGCGCGGTATTCGCCGAAGATGTCGCGCAGGGTCTGCGACCATTCGCCGGTAGTGACGCCCGCGTGCGCGCACAGAATGGACGCCGGCATGATATTGGCGCCGCCGCGCGCCGTCTCGGCTAAATTGGCCAACGCCGCCTTGACCTCGGCGTGATTGCGTTTCGCCCGGAAGGCGTTGAGCCGTTCGATCTGCTCGCGCTCGGCGCGGGGATCCACCTTCATGATGCCGCTGTCCTTGCCGCCGGTCAGCGGGGAATCCTCGGTTTCCTTGTAGCAGTTCAGGCCGACGATCTTGAGGTCGCCACGTTCGATGGCGCGCATCCGCTCGGTGTGGCTGGTCACCAGTTGCCGCTTGACATAGCCGGATTCGATGGCCTGCACCATGCTGCCCTGCTCCTGCACCCGGGCCATTTCCGCCGTCGCGCCGTCCACCAGCGCCTTGACCTTAGCGGCGATGACCGGCGAGCCGTCGAAAATGTCGCCGTATTCCAGCAGATCGGTTTCAAAGGCCAGCACCTGTTGCATCCGCAACGCCCACTGCTGATCCCACGGGCGCGGCAATCCGAGCGCCTCGTTCCAGGCCGGGAGCTGAATGGCGCGGGCGCGGGCCTTCTTGGACAGGCTGACGCCGAGCATTTCCAGCACGATGCGCTGGACGTTGTTTTCCGGCTGCGCCTCGGTCAGGCCCAACGAGTTGACCTGGACGCCGTAGCGGAAGCGGCGCATTTCCTCGCTCTCCGCGCCGTAGCGTTCCTGGGTCAGCTTGTCCCACATCTCACCGAACGCCCGCATCTTGCAGGTTTCCTCGATAAAGCGGATGCCGGCGTTGACGAAAAAGGAAATCCGCCCGACCACTTGTTCGAAGCCGTCCGCGCCGATCTGGCCAGAATCACGCACCGCGTCCATCACCGCGATAGCGGTGGACAGGGCGTAGGCCAGTTCCTGTGTCGGGGTCGCGCCGGCCTCTTGCAGGTGATAGCTGCAAATGTTGGTCGGGTTCCACTTCGGGATGTTCTTGACCGTGTAGGCGATGATATCGGTGGTCAGCCGGACCGATGGCGCGGGCGGGAAGATATAGGTACCGCGCGACAGATATTCCTTGAGGATGTCGTTCTGGGTGGTGCCCTGCAATTGGGCGGGCGATGCGCCCTGCCGCTCGGCGGTCGCGACGTACAGCGCCAGCAGCCAAGCGGCGGTGGCGTTGATAGTCATCGAAGTGTTCATCTGCCCGAGCGGAATCTGGTCGAACAACGCTTCCATGTCGCCGATGTTGCCGATGGGCACGCCGACCTTGCCGACCTCGCCGCGCGCCAGCGGATGATCGGAGTCGTAGCCGGTTTGGGTCGGCAGGTCAAAGGCGACTGACAGGCCGGTTTGGCCCTTGTTCAGATTGGTGCGATACAACTCGTTGGATGCCTTGGCGGAGGAATGGCCGGAGTAAGTCCGCATCAGCCAGGGTTTATCGCGTTTTACTGGGGTGGTCATGGGAGCCTCGTTGGATTGCGACATCCGTTTTGGAATTTGCTAGGCATTTAGTCAATCCAGAATGACAACTTTCCTTGGTTTCGCCAAGGAGTTACGCTCAATATTATCAAGTAAATCGCGTGGCCCGATACCATCGGGAATCCGCCTGCCCTGTATCGGCTCGCAGCCGTTGGGGGTTAGGTCATAACCCCCAGGGCTGGATTAGTAACGTTGCTTGCCGCCGCCCGATGGTCTTCTGGGGCCGGACGAGCGTCCGCCGCCAAAGCCGCCACCGCCGCCGCCAAAGCCGCCACCGCCGCCGCCAAAACCACCGCCGCCGCCACCCCCACCCCGATTGTCTTCGCGGGGACGTGCTTCGTTGACGTTCAGCGATCTGCCCTTCAGGCTTTTGCCGTTCATGCCGTTGATAGCGGCCTGGGCTTCCGATCCGGACAGCATCTCCACGAAACCGAAGCCTCTGGACTCGCCCGTGAATTTATCCTTGAGCACCGTAGCCGATTCAACTTGGCCGAATGCCGCGAAAGCCTCCCGCAAATCATCATCGGTAACTTCCCGCGATATGTTACCCACATAAATCCTCACATTGTTCCCCTTATCATGATTCAGGCTTGGTGATTCGCCCAACGTTGAACACAAGTGATAGGCAGGGTGCTTATCACTACTTGATGGCCCTTCGGTCAGGGGTTTGGAACCGATTTGGTATTCCAAAACCTGACCGATGGGCATATTTCGGTGTAGTGTTTTAACTTTTACCGAAAATTTCTAATTATGCAACTGCTCTAGCGTTAAAATTCAATAGGTTAGCTTGAGCCAATTCCAATATGGAATCCCGAATAAAAGAGCTTGCATTAATAATTTCCATACCAATGAGATCGCCTTTTTCATTAAGTTCGACAGTAATATCAGGACTCAATTCTATACTTCCTGCTTCCGGCTCATCGGAAACAGAAAGATGGAGAATATCATTTTTTCAAAGTAAACGATTCGGGCATTGCTCATTTTAAAAATCTCCCGCTATTGAGCACGGAAGTAGACCCCAAGCTTTATTACATTTTATCTGGGCTACGGTTGTTGGCTCAGTTTTTCCTGAACCCATAAATTAATAAGTGTTTCAGGGCTAATTCCATGCATCTTGGCTATTATTGAAACCCGATTTGACATATCAATATCCAAGGCAAAATACTTACGTTCCGATGTGATGTTTACAGAGAACTCCACAGGTTCAGTGCGATCCCATACTTCCGCCAGATCGTGCTTATCCCAAAACTCACCCATTTCCTGGTAACTCGCAGCATTGGATATAGATGATTTATTTATGCTCATATCGATTCCGCTCCGAGTCTGTCATATTTCTTGCAGATACAATCAAAGCTTCCCCGGTCTTTTTATAAACAAAGAATACAATCAAATATCGCCCAGCGTAGGTCTGACCGAGAGCAGCATATAAATTCTCATCAGGAATATGGCCTTTTTCAACAAATCTAAATTTAGGCTTGTTTTTCAAAACCTCCAAAACTTCGGATTCCATAACATGGTGCTTCCATGCCAGTTTTTCAACAATGTTTTCAAGCCAAATTATTCCTGTTATTTCCAAATCTCACCTCCTCAATCAGCCAAACACGATACGCATCGTGTACCGGACTCATCGCATCATTAACCATAGTACCAGCCAGCGTTTAAGCCCAAAAGTAAGGTGCGCAGTGCGTAACCTAAACGTGGCTATGCTTACTCACTCTTTAACTACAATGCACCCCGAAATAAGGTCATGCAACATTTGTTTTTTATCTTTCCTATGGAGTAAAATTTTTGGCAGAAAGGCCCAAATTAAAAATGCAATTATCAGAAAAACCAGAACTATCTGATGATTAAAAACGATTTTGTTTATTTCACTGTAAGAACTAGCCTTAAATGGGCCTAATACATGAAACAGATATACATACAAAGCAAAAGTTAATATAAAGAAAAGCTCTTTAAAAATATTTCGAATTATACTTCTAATATAAGAAACAGGTTTAAAGTTTATATCAAAGACCTTGATCTTAAATATCTTCTTTCCCAAGGTTCCTTCTAAATTAGAACCTTCTAATAATCCACCATAAATAACAGGAAACACCAACATAAGTATTCCACCTACTTCACTACTTATTTTGGCTTCATTGGCTGTATATAAAAATATAAAAATCAAGACACCATCAATTAAAGAAGCAAATAACCTCTTCCAAATACCAGCATATAAAAACTGAACATTCTGCATAAAATAAAATAAATCTCACTATGAAATAACTTATTCCCCTCTCGACCGTTTGCAGAAGAGAGGGGCTGTTCCTCACCTCACGCCGGTCGCCGCTTAATCAGCAACCGCCGTTCGATCTCGAAGATCTTGCTGCTGAGCTTCTCCTTGCTCAGCTTCTGTTTATCGTTCTCCTTGATAAACAAATCCGCGCCGTAGGTTTCCAGCGCGGCGGCGGCGCTGATGTTCTTCACGCCGATGAACTGGAAAGTCACAATGCCGGCGGAATCCGTATTGGGCAGCGTTTCGGTCGCCACCACCCTTGAGAGCGCCGCCACCGTGTCGCCGGACACCGCCGGTTGGGTATGGTAACCCTCGGTGAAGCCCAGCTCCCACAGCGCGTTTTCGCTGACATCGCGGCTGGCCAAACCCTCCAGCCAAGCGAACACCAACCCGCCGTAAACGATGGGCTCGCCGCTCATCTTACCGGACAGCCCGGTGCTGTACACCCGGTCGAAGTGCAGCGGATGGGTGTTGCCGACCAGATAGGTCCAGGCCATGTGCTCGTCGGTGATGGTGCGGCCGTTGGCGTGGACGATCAAATCGCCGAGCGCGAAGTCCTCGAAATAGGTGTTGGGACCGGTCAACTGGCTCGGATAACCACCTGCGTTGAGCGGCAAATCCACCACCGGATGTTCCACCCACGGGAATTCGACCGGAGTCGTCGGCGCGGGGGTGGTGGGCAACCGGTCGCCGCGATAGCCGACCATGATCTTGCGCTCGTACTGTAACACCACTTGGTTGTGCTGGTTCACGCCCAAGGTGCGAATCAGGACGATACCCGGCTTATCCTCGCCGCGCGCCTTGCGGTCGACGACTTTGGTATAGCCACGCAGGGTATCGCCCGGATAGACCGGCCGCAGGAACTGCACGTTGTAATAACCAAGGTTCGCAATCGCTTTCTCGGAGTCATTATGCACGCCCAGCGACAGCACCACGTTGAACACCATCTGCGGGCTGGCCGGCAAATCCGGGAAACCGTGCGCCTTGGCGTATTCCAGGTTCAGATACAGCGGGTTGCACTGCATGAACACCCGAGCGAAGTCTAGCATCGGGCCACGCTCGAAGGTGTAGCCGCGCGGATGGACAAACACCTGCCCCGGCACGAACTCGTCCAGATAGCGGCCATACTGCGGCCGCCGCGCCCATTCCAGATTCACCGCCACCGAGCCGGCGACTTCGGCCTGCTCACTCAATCGCATTGAGAAACTCATGGCTTACTTCTCCACCTCGGCCTTGGACTTGGCGTTATCCACCAGCGAACGGGCGATCACCTTCAGCGCCAGCGTTTCCTCGGCGCCCTCGAAAATGGACAGCACCCGCGCGTCAATGAAGTAGCGGCTGACGGACACTTCCTCGGCGTATCCCATGCCGCCGTGAATTTGCAACGCTTCGCGGGTCACCCATTCGGCGGTCTTGCAGGTGAAGAACTTGACCATGCTGGCTTCCATGTCGCCTTCGCCTTTGTCCATCAACCGGCCCACCGAATAGGTGAACTGCCGGCCGATCGCCAGATAGGTCGCCATCCGCGCCAGCTTGACCTGGGTCAACTGATAATCGCCGATGGGATAGCCGAACACCATGCGTTCCTGCGCGTAGCTCAGCGCCTTCTCGTAAGCGGCCTGCATCAGGCCCACGGCGCGAGCGGCGGTCTGGATGCGCCCGCCGGAGAAGCCGGCCATGGTGAAGTAGAAACCCTTGCCCTCGCCCTTCGGCCCACCCAGCATGTTTTCATCGGGCACGAAGATGTTGTCGAAAAACAAATCGAAGGAGTGCATCCCGCGATAGCCGATGGTGGGAATCGCCTTGCCGGTCAGCTTGCCGCCGCTCTCCTGGGTAAACTCGAAAGCATGGCCGGGAGTGCTCGGCTTCTCCAGCAGGAACATCGAAAGACCGCGATGCCCCAGCGAAATATCGGGATGGGTGCGGGCCAGAATCAGCAGCACGCCCGCCTTGCCGCCGAAGGTACACCAAGTCTTGGCGCCGTTCAGCAGCCAGCCGCCCTCGGTCTTGGTCGCCTTCAGTCGCATGTTGGCCACGTCGGAACCGTAGTTTGGCTCGGTGACCGCCACCGCGCACAAGAGATCGCCGGAGGCCAGTTGCGGCAGCCATTTATTCTTCTGCTCCTCGGTGCCGCCCTTGAGCAGCGCCTTGGACAAAATCTCAGGCCGGGTGATCAGGCTGCCCGCCGCGCCCAGTGAACCGCGCGTCAGTTCCTCGGTCACCACGATCATGCCCAGGTTGTCTTCCTGCTCGTCGCTCTGGATGCCGCCGAAGCGTTCCGGGATGGAAATGCCGAAGCAGCCCAGTTCCTTGACCTGCTCGATGATGGCGTCGGGAATGTCGAGGTCGTGGCGGTGAATCTCCTCCGCCAGCGGCATCACCACTTCCTCGGCCACCCGCCGGAAGGTCTCGCGCATCATCTCGTGATGGTCGTCCAGCAGATAGGCGCCGGTCACGCCGTCCTGGGCGCGCATCAGTTGCCCCAGTTCGGCCACCCGCTCCGCCGGCAATTGCGCTAGGCAGAATTGCCGGACGGCGGCATGATCCACGGTGGCGCTCAGCCAGTTGTCGTTCAGCCCGAAATCGGCCGGGCGGGAACTTAACCGGTTGCGGACGGCCTGCAAAGCCTCAGCGGTGAATAGCAGGGCAAAGCGTTCTTCCAGCGTCAATTCGCTGGTGGAACCGCCGCCAGCCTCCCGCGCCCGTTTGGCGTAATCCAGCGCGAAGCGGCCGCCGGTGACCTCGGCGCAGGACAGCGCCAAGTCATAGCTCACCAGTTGATGCTGGTCGAGCAGGGCGGCGGAGATTTTGCCATCGGCTTTCTGAGAGCGTTCCTTCAAGTCCGCCAGCGAGTAATCAAGCGCCTTCTGGACGGCGGTCAACGCCAGGGCGGCCTGCTGTAATTGTTCTGCCGGACTTTGAATCGGTGCGGACATCGGGTTACCTCATGGGGTGTCGGTTAGTCTTGAAAACCCTGAATTTAGTATGCTCTAGCCGCCAAGTTTATGCGTAAATAAGGCTAAGAGCACAGGGTTTGAGCGGGGGTAGCGGGAAAAAATTTCCAGCCGGCGATAACCGGCGCGCGCCGCGCCAGCCCGTCGCCGATTTCCCTTATAATGCGCGCACCTCGTTCCTTCTCCAATCTCCGTCAGGGGAAGGCGCCGTAATAGCAGGCGCATCCCCCTTTTTTGAGAACTCTGCCGTGGCCATCACCGAACCCGCCGCTTCCGAACTTCGGCATTACGCCGGCCTGCTCGCCATCGAACTGGACCCGCAACGCTCCGACCCCGCCGGTACTCCGCCCGAACCGTTGAGCGTGTCCGCCGCCACCGCCCTGGCCGGCCACTTGACCAAGGACTTAAACCCTATTCTCGGCGGTATCGAACATTTGGGCTTGATTCTGCCGGGCGCGCTGTACGATCAAACCGAAATTTTGCGGCCAGGATTGCCGCTGCTCGGGGTGCTGGCCGAGCTATACCGTGGCGGCTCGCCCGGTTCGACGTTCGTCCCGCGCCTGATCGCCCTGGGCACGGAGCGTGGTTTCTTTCCGGTCGCCGCTATCAACCCGCTGCGCCGGCCCGGCTCCGGTCCTTTGTTGCTGCTGCCGTTCTGCTTCGTTGGACCCGGCGACGACATCGCCCGACTGGCGCGGGTCATGGAGGACAACTTGTTGCAAAACGGCCAGGTATCGCCGGCGACGGGCGAGGCGGTGCGGCAAGCGTTCGGACTGGCGGTGCTGAATCTGTCGTTCGCCACCGTCGGTGATCTGTGCGCCCTGCTGCGGGTGCAACTGGAAGCGAATGATTTTCTGCCGTTGTGGGAATTGCTGGAGCACGCCTGGTTTGAGCGACCAGGGGTTCGCGCTGTCGTGCTGGAAGCCGGTAATCGCTTCCTGGTCGCCGGGGATCACGCCCATACGCCGTTCTACACCTTCGACGACTGGGCGCAATTTGGACCAGGCCGAGCCTTGCCCGCCACCGAACTGGACGAGGGTTATCGGCGCTGGGCGCGGGCGCAGCGGCAATACGCGCTGGCGCTGGAAGCCTATGGCTTGCACGTGCGGCGGGTGCTGGCCAACCCGCGCCTGGAGGAAACGCTGGCGACGGTGGATGATGACGCGGCGCTGGCGGCGTTCCGGGACATTCCCTGCCTGTCGGGGGACTACCTGGTCGAGCGCATCTTTCACAACGACAGCGAGCATCCAGAACGACAGATGCTGGTCACCCACCAAGCCGACGCGGAACTGGGGACGCTGGCCTACACCGTGACCACCCTAGACGCCGATGGCCAACTGGTGCGGTTGGAACATCATTACCCGCTGCAACCGCAGGGTGCGCGAGTCATCGCCGACCAGTTGATCCAGCGCTGCGTCGAACAAAATACCGAACGGCAGGTGTTGCATCCAGGTCGGCTGCTGTACTCGGAAACCGGCCGGAGCCTGCGCGCCGCCACGATGGCTGACGTATCCGCGCCGACCGCCAAGCCCCATTAGCGGCGTGGTTGGGGACTGCCTTCGAGTCCCGACCGAATCTCCATTGACGCTCTACCCTGCCCTATCGTGCGCCGCCGTCGCTTTCCGTCTCGCTTTCCGTCTCTTTTCCCGCCGCCAGCCGGCCGCGGCGATGCGCTGGCTGGCGTCCTGCTGGCCCTGATGATCGCCGCCTCGGTGGCGCCGGGCGTGTCGTTGCTCCCGGCCGGGTTGCTGGGCTGGACCGCCGCGCTGTTGCTGAGTCATCGGCTGGGCCGGCGGCAACGCATCCAAGGCGGCTGCCTGATCGGCCTCGGCGTCGCCGGCATCGCCTGGGGCGCGCTGCACGACGTCCCGCTCGACATCACTCGGATACTGGCCGGTAATCAGGGACTGGTCAGCCTGCTGGCGGCGGTCTCGTTCCTGCGGTTGGTGACCCGCCCGGAGGCGGCGCAACGCGACGCTCCGCCGCCGCGCGGGCGCAAGGCCCTGTGGCGGACCCTGATCGGCGTGCATCTGTTCGGGGCGGTGATCAACCTGTCCACCGTGGTCATCCTCGGCGATCGCATGACCACCCGCGGTCGTCTGGGAAAACGTCGGGCGCTGGCTCTATCGCGGGGTTTCGCGGCGGGGGCGTTCTGGTCGCCGTTCTTCTCGGCGATGGCCGCCGCCCTGACCTACGCACCGGGCGCGCAACTGGGAATCGTCGTGCTGGCGGGATGGCCGATGGCCGCTATTTCCCTTTGGCTGACCGCCCGCGACCTTGATCCTGGGAATCCCGGTGGTGGAGCGCCGTTCATCGGCTATCCGATGCGCTTTAGCGCCCTGTGGATTCCGGGGCTGCTGGTGGCCATCGTGCTAGCCCTTCACGCGCTGGTTCCCGGCTGGTCCATCCTGGCGATCATTACCTTAAGCGCGCCGCTGCTGACCGTTGGCATTCTGTTGGCGCGGCAGAGGCGCGGCGCGTGGCCGCCGTTGCGGGATCATGTTGGACGCGGGCTGGCCAGCACGGTCAACGAGTTGGCGCTGTTTCTGGCGGCCGGAGTACTGGCGGCGGGCCTGATCAGCCTGACCGGGCAGTTGGGCGACTGGTTGCCCTTTACCCGTTTCGGACCGCCGCAGGCTGGTTTGTTGCTGCTGGTGATGGTTGGCCTCGCCACGCTTGGCGTGCATCCGATCATCACCATCGCGGCCTGCGGGGTCTGGCTGGCCCCGCTGCATCCGAATCCAAACTTGCTGGCAATCACCCTGCTAATGGCCTGGGGGATCGGGGTGCCCGCCAATCCGCTGTCCGGCTTGCACCTGATGATGCAGGGCCGCTACGGGATCGACGGCTACGCCTTCCTGCGCTGGAACGCCAGCTACGTGTTGAAGTGCCTGGGCGCGGGGGTGGGATTGCTGTATCTGTATGGAATGTTGCTGGGCGTTCCGGGTGGTATTTGCCGGGGTGGTTGATGGTAAGGGCAGCCATGCCGTCCCCGAGTTCATACAGAATACCCCGATCATCCATCGATCCGCCCAAAACGGTTCCTGCTTGAACCCGTCGCTCATGGCACCAGCAAATCGCCGCCCTCCATGCGCAGCACCTCCACCCGCCAGCCGACCAACAACACGCTACCGGTTCGGCGAACCAGGCCCGTGTCGGTAAACTCAAACAGATACAGCCGCTCCAGTCTCAACCGGCCATCGCGGTCGCGGCGCCACCACAGCCGTTCCAGCGCTACGGTATCGTCCAACAGTTGCACGCCGCTCTGCCGGCAGGCGCGGGAACTGGCGGCGCGGGCCTGTTCGCGGGCGCCGAGGCTATCCCGCCAGAACAGTAGGCCGAGGCCCGACGCCGCGAAAAACCCGATCAGGAACCAAAAATTCATAGCAATGGCTTCAGCCGGGACAAAATATCGTCGCGAGCTTGCGCCAGCAACGATTCCCGGTCCAGGCTGTCGAGAATGTCCTGCACCACCCGCTTCGGCCCACCCTCGCCCCAGGATTTGCCCCGAATGAAATACTGCTCGGCCGCCTTGCCGACCACGTAAGTCCCGTACCAGGCCACCGCGCCCTGCGCGCCGGCGGTCACCACCGTCGACAGTCCCAGGCTGATGCCCTTGAGCGCCGCCGCCGCCAGGTTCATCACCCAGACCGTCCCCATCAGGAACGCCAGTTGGATGGAAATGGTCTTGAGCAGCGAACCGGCCTCGCCCCGGGTGATCGGCAGGCCGTATACCCGGCTGAGATGGAGGATCATCGCCGCGTCGGTAGCGACCGCCGCCACCAAGTCGGCGACCGGAATCGGGTTCAGCGCCACCGCCACCCCCTTGCCCAGGCAATAGTTGCGCACCACCTTCTCGGCCAGATCGCGGCGGATGGCGACGATCTCGCGGGTCAGCCGGTCGGAGAAGCGGCCGGCGAACAGGCCGGCGTTGAGCGCCGCCATGGTCTTGCCCTCGGCCTTGAGGATGTCCCAGATCCGCTCGCGCAGCGCGGTCACGTCCGGCGCGGGCCGGCGGCGGGTTTCGGTTTCGTTGCCCTCGGCGTCCACCAGGATCACGATGCGCTCGGCCGGCTGGGCGGCGGCGGTCAGAATATCCTGCGGCTGAATCAGCCCCTCGGCGCGCTCGCGCAGAGTGCGCAGCAGCAGTTCCCGGTCGACCTGGGTATAGCGGTCGATCTTGTTCAGCACCAGCACCAGCCGCTGGGCCGCGCCTTTCACCTGCCGCAGCGCCTTCAGTTCGCTGTCGGTGATGTCGCCATCCACCACGAACAGCACCAGATCGCTGCGGGTGGCGACATCGTGGGCCAGTTGCTCCCGCTCCTCGCCGGCGACTTCGTTGATGCCGGGGGTATCGATCAGAAACACCCCGCCGGCATCGTATTCCTGCCAGCGGGCGTGGGCGGCGCGGGTGGTTTCGCCGTGCAACGGGCTGGTGGAAAACTTGGCCTCGCCCAGCAGCGCGTTCAACAGCGCCGACTTGCCGACGCTGACTCGCCCGAACACGGCGATGTGGATGTGGCCGTGTTCAATCTTCTCCAGCAACAGTTGCAATTGTTGGTAGTCATCGGCCAGCGCCGCCCGCACTGGCGGCGGCACTCGCTGGTCGTCCAGCAGTTCGCGCAGGCTCTCGCAAGCCAGCGCCAAGTGCGCATCGCCGCTAACCGGTCGCGGATTCGGCACGCTCGCCGTCCCGCTGCCGCGCCCAAACCAGTTGGGCCAAGCGTTTTGCACGCGCTTCCAGATTTTCACTCAGGTTATCCTCAAACATCCGCAGGGCGGGGCCACTCACCAGATCGCCACGGCTTTCCAGGGAGCGGGTCACCGCCTTCCCCAGACTCTCGAATATCAGCCCATAGACCACGGCGTGCATCATGCCGCCCACCACCGTGCCCATGCCGGGAAAAGCCTTGAAGATGTTGCCGACCAGGGCCAGCAGCAGGTTGAGGCTGCGCTTGATCTGATTGCCGGCCAGATCCAGGAACCGTTGCATGTCGATCTCGCGCGCTGGCACTTCGTACAGCGCGCACAGTTCCTTGATCAAGTTGAAGCCCAGATAACCCTGAATCAGCACATCCGTTCCCGGACTGACCGCCGCCAGCGCGCCGAATACCGCCTTACGGGAATAACTTTGGACGATGGCCTCGGCCTTGGCGCGGCGATGCTCGGCCACCGCCGCGTCCAGCTTTTGCTGGGCCAGCACGAATACCGCCGTGTCGCGTAGCGCGTCCAGCACCTGCGGATCGGTATCGAGATAACGCTGCAAGGCGCGGCGCAAGTCTTCGACTCGCGGCGCGCGTTCGCGCAAGGTGGTCTCCTCGCGGCCGTCGTGATAAATGCGGGTCACTTCCTCCATGCCACCGCACTGCACCGGCGCGATCTCCAACTGTTCGCCGACCCGTTCGGCCAACCGCTGGCGCACCAGTTCCAGTTCCTGCTCGGTGTAGCGATCCATCTTGTTCAACGCCACGATCAGCGGGCTGCCCAGGTCCACCAGCGTCCGCAGCGCCTGATACTGGTCGCGGGTCAGATCGCCCTCGCAGACGTAGATCACCACATGGGCGCGCAGGGCTTCGTCGCGGGCGGCTTGATCGAGCGCGCCATTGGCCTCGTTCAACCCCGGCAGGTCGGCCAGAATCAGCCGGTCGCCAGCAGTGCTGGTCCAGGTGTAATAGGTCACTTCCCGGGTGGTGCCGCCCCGCGCGCTCACCGCGATGTCGGTTCCCGGCAACAAGGCGCGGATCAGCGAGGATTTGCCGGCGCTGATTTCGCCGAACACCGCCACGACGATCTCGCCCGCCGCCCGCCGTCGCCGCAATTCCTCCAGTTCGTGGCGGATGGCGTCAACCGCAACCCCAGCCGCTTCGCTGCGCTCCAACCGCTCGCGCAGGGTCGCCTCGTCCGGCGGCTTGGCCGGGACAGTGGCGCGGGACTTGCCGGCGGGACGGCCCCAGTGCAACACTCGCCAGACCCCATAAGCACCGCCCGCGCTCAGAACGCCGAGGATCAACAGATAGATGACCCAGAACGTGGTCGGCGCGCGTTGCAGGCGATCCCATACCGACAAGCCGAGATCGGTGATGTACAGCACCAGCACCAGCAGGGCCGCGACGCCGATGCTGGCGCCGACCGCCAGCAGCAGGCGGACGGGCAGCCAGGCCCGGGCGGCGGGTGACAGCGGCAGCTTAGGCAGGGACGGCATCGGCGGCGAACAACTCGCGGAAGGCGGGCGGCACATGCTGGATCACGCGCCGTGCGTAGTCGAAGAACACGATGCCCGTCTTGGCCCGCGCTACCTCGCGACCGCTGATCTTCTCGGTCACCCGATAGACGAAATCGCAGCCATGGGAGTTGAAATCGGTCACGGTCACCGCGATTTCCAGCCTCTCGCCGGGAAACGCCTCGGATTTGTAGACGATGGCGCTGTCGGCCATGATCAGGCCGATACCGCAAATGTTCAGTTCGCTGAATCCACAGTGCTTCAGGAACCGAACCCGCGCCTCGTGCAACAGGCCCAGCAGGGAATCGTTGCCCATGTGCCCGCTGTAGTTGACATCGGTGATCCGCACCCGCAGTTCGGTGGCGAACGGAAAATGCTCCGGCAGGTCCAGTTTGATTCGCGCCATGCGCCGCCTCGATAATAATAATGGGAAATTTACTGGCTAAATTAAGGTGTTAATCCAAGGGCCGTCGGGTAGTGAAAAACGGTTGCGGCGGAAATTGTAAACGATTATTGGGATAAAAGCGGGACGCCCGCGTTTCCGGGGAAGCCATCATGCTGATTGCCTACGACATGCCACTCTGGCGGCCACCCTCCGAGGCCGACAGTTTCATCCTGCAAGCCACGTTGGGATGCAGTTTCAACCATTGCAGCTTCTGCGCGATGTACCGGACCAAGGCGTTCGCCATCCGCCCGCTGGAGCAGGTTCGGGCCGAAATCCGGACGGTGGCGCGGGCTTATCCCAGCGCGCGGCGGGTCTTCCTCGCCGATGGCGACGCCCTGGCCGCGCCGACCGATCACCTGCTGGCGATTCTCGCCGCGCTGCGCGCCGCCTTTCCCCGGCTGGAACGGGCATCCAGCTACGCCCTGCCCGCCAACCTGCTGAAAAAATCGGTGGATGAACTGACGCAACTGCGAGAGGGTGGTTTGACGCTGCTGTATTACGGCATCGAAACCGGCTCGGCGGACCTGCTCAAGCGGATCACCAAGGGCGCCACGCCGGAGGCGATGGTCGCCGGACTGGCCAAGGCCAAACAGGCGGGCTTGCGGGTTTCCGCGACGGTGATTCTCGGCCTGGGCGGCCAAGCGTACTGGCGGGAACATATCGACGCCACCGCCGACTTGGTCAACCAAGTGGAACTGGATTATCTCTCCACCCTGCAACTGATGATCGATCCCTCGATCCACGACGAATTTCATCGCAAGTTCCGCGAGCCGTTCCAGGAACAGGACGATCGTGCGCTGCTGGCGGAACAGGCCCGGCTGATCGAACGGTTGAATCCACTAAAACCCCTGGTGTTCCGCTCCAACCATGCATCCAACGCCCTGGCGCTGGCCGGAAACCTGCCCCAGGATCGCCAGCGGCTGCTGGCGCAACTGCGGCTGGCGTTGGCCGGCGAGACGCGGCTGCGGCCCGAGTGGCTGCGCGGGTATTGAATCAGGCGGCCATCCGGGTGCTGCCCTGGCGGACGGCGGTGACGATCCGATCCTCCAGTTCGATCCGCGTCGCCAAGTGCTCGCCAAGCCGCGACAAATCCTCGTTCAGCGCCGCCAATTCCGCTTGGGATGGATGGCCATCGTAGCGGTCGTGGAACGCCAGCGCCGCCTGGGTGGTGCCGGCGATGCGAGCATAGAGTTGCCGCGCCAGATCGCGGGCGCGGCAATAGGGTGAATCAGCCGGCTGTTCCTCCAAGGCCTGGAACACCTCGAACGGTCCCAGCGCCAGATAATCCACCAGCGCTTGCTGAAACCGGTGCAGGAGGTGCCGCCGCACCGGATCGGCCCGGGCGAACGACTTGAGGGCAGCGAGTTTATGATAGAGCACCAGACTTTCCTGACGGGCAGTCAGCAACTTGGTCACCAAGTCGGGCAGCGCCTTGCTGTGAACCGGGTCGGCAGTACTTGCGGCGTTCATGAGACATCCTCCAGGTGGCCATGCCTATCTTGCTTTTATAATCGCGATGGTTTTCGCGAAAAGTGACTTATCCTAAGTCACTCGGACCCAGGTTTCCAACCTTCGGCCCAGGCGCGGTTTCAAACCGGCTTGACCACCACCTCATTACGCAGATAGACCGGCAACGCCCGCTCCGCCGCCACCCATGCGCCGCGCCGGGAAGGAGCCGCTGCCAGCCGGGCGACATCGCCGGCGCGCGGGTAACCATCGCCCCGCCAGCCGCTGACCGTCAGCCGCCGCGTCAGTGCTTCGGCATGCGCCGCCCAGCCACTGCCCGCGCCGAACCATTCGCCCGGCGGCGCGGTCGCGGTCTCTGGCGCGCAGCACCGCTCCTCGCCCAGCGGTGTGGCGTCCTCGCCAGCGACCACGTAGACACCCCAGTAGACCTCGCCCATGCGAGCATCCAGCGCCGCCGCGATGCGCGCCCGGCCGCTGTCCCGCGCCGCGCCCAGCGCCAGCGCGGCCAAGGTGGACACCGGAACAACCGGCCGATCGGCGGCGAAAGCGATGCCCTGGGCGATGCCCACCGCGATCCGCACGCCGGTAAAGGCGCCTGGCCCCCGGCCAAACGCGATGGCGTCCAGTTGCATCACATCCAGTTCTGCTTCGGCCAGCACGGCTTCGATCATCGGCAGAATCAAGGCGGCGTGGCGGCGCGGCGCCCATTCGTGGCGTTCCAGCACGGCGCCATCCACCCACACGGCGGCGGAGCAAGCCTCGGTGGCAGTGTCCAGCGCCAGCAAGTTCACGGATACGCCCCCACCCCGGATTCAGTATTCATAAGTTCATCCCGTTTTACTTCAATGGTTCGCTCATCGGGATGATTTGTTGTACCTGCAACTCGTCCGGCTTATCGCGCTTTTGTTCGTGCGGGATCGGCTGGATGGGTTGCACCGTCGGGGCCGGCTGGATCGGCCGCATCGTCGGGGCCGGCTGGATGGGTTGCACCGTC
>Ga0209573_1002062_pt1 | contig 27275 bp, 27 predicted proteins | sample TNRBio252014_DNA_FD_185870 | JGI IMG/M metagenome (GOLD analysis project Ga0209573, IMG submission 185870) | Wastewater treatment Type I Accumulibacter community from EBPR Bioreactor in Madison, WI, USA - TNR Reactor_6/25/2014_ DNA (SPAdes)... | ecosystem: Engineered > Bioreactor > EBPR >... | reverse complement strand
CCGCGATCTTCGAGCTGATGCAGTGCCTGCAGCACCGTCGACACCGACAGCTGCCGCTCGCGCGACAGACGCCGCACCGACGGCAGGCGTTCGCCCGGGCGCAGATTGCCGCCGGCGATGATGCTGCTCAGATCCTCGGCCAGTCGTTCGTAGCGCATGAGTTCATGTTGCATGGGTTTCACCAATACAGTTGTCGCGAATCTTGATCGGTACAATTCGTAGTGATGCGAACTGTGCTGGTCACAATTCTGCCAAGTTGTGACTGTTTTATCAAGGCCCGCTGGCCTACACTGTGTCTCATCAGAACAGAAACACGGGAGTTGGCCATGGACTTTGATTTGTACAACAGCGAGCTGTATCTCGCCCATAACGCACCAGTCAGACTGATGTCTGCCAAGGGCGTGCGTATCGTCTGCACCGCTGGCCGGGTCTGGCTGACCGTCGAAGGCGAAGCCGGGGATTTCCTGCTCGCCGCGGGTGAGAGCCATCTGGTAGAGGGTCATGGTCTCGCCTTGCTGGAGGCGATCGGCGACGGGCGCGTCCGCTTCGAGTTGGCGGTGAAGCCCTGGCAGCGGCTGCTGCTCGCCCCGCTGCAAGAGATCTGGCAGCGGCGTCAGCGCTCGCCACAGCTCGACCGCCGCCTGCTTCACCCCGGGTCGCCTCTTGCCGGCTAGGACGGCCGGGGGCTCGATGGCCGGAAAGCAGACGTACGTGAGCGTCTGGCGCAGGGGCAGGGCGGCGGCGAAATCGCCCGCTTCTTCAATTTGCCGCTGGCAGAGATCGAGGCGGTGATTGGCGAGCTGCCGTCGCCGTCCTGAGCGCGTCGCCCCATCACCTGTCGGCGCTGGCGTGCATCCACGTCGTCCGCTCGACGCCGACGTTTTTCCTGGCGTCGCTCAGCCACATCTCGCCATCACTGATCATGCAGGCGATGTTCATGCCGCGTTCGGCCAGCGCCGCGAGTTCGCTCGTCGCTTCGCGCGGTAGCTGGAAAATGCTCAGGTTCTCGCAGCGGGCGAGTGCATTGCCGATTTTCGTCCACCAGATGCCGGCCTTGTTGCCACCATACGCATAGACGACCACCTGCCGCGCCCGGCCGCAGGCCTTGCGCAGGTGTTTTTCATCGGGCAGGCCGACATCGATCCATAAATCAATTTCATTGGTCGGCGATTTTTGCCAGAGATCGGGTTCGCCTTCGGTGGACAGCCCGCTGGTGAACTGCAGGCTGTCGCTGGCATGCAGGGCAAAGGCCAGGAGGCGGACCATCATTCGTTCGTCGGTTTCGGAGGGATGGCGGGCGAGGGTCAGTGCGTGCGTGGCGTAGTAGCCGCGATCGGTATCGGAAATGGTCAGTTCAGCTTTGAAAATGGTGGCTTTCAGTGCCATGCGCGGGCTCCCTTTAATGTGATCGTCGCGTACGCGACTCACGAACCTCCCTTCTCCCCCTGCGGGAGAAGGGTCAGGGAAAGAGGGGTGGTCATGCCTTCAATGGTCTGGGGTATCTCGACTGTCATGACCGTGAAGGCCGCCAGTGTGCGCGAAAGGCGAGGCTCGAACAAGTTGCCGATCGACCAGGAGGTGGCGCACCGGCATTGCCGGGAGCGCAAGGCGCTGCCGCTGGCGAGCTTGCCACGTCGTCAGAAAAAACCCTGATTGACCGCTGTTTACTGCCGCACCTATACTCGTCGTCATACGGCTGTTGAATGGTCGTGCCCGGGAGGGCGCTATGGGCCGCGCAGGTGGCGGCTTCATGCGGTGCGTGGGCGGGCTGGCGGCGGAGTGTGTAAATGGCATGGTTCAGCATTCAACGTAGCGCAGTGCTTTCACTGTTCGCCGGTCTGGCCTTGACCGCCTGGGCGGCGCAGTGGGCGGCCGGCGTCGTGGAAAGCGAGGCCCGACAGGAATTCAAACAGGCGTCGGCGATACGGGTGTTGCAGGTCGACAAACGACTCGATGCCTACCACGGCGTCCTGCGCGGACTGCAGGGCTTCTTCGCCGGCTCGGCCGAAGTCGACCGTGGCGAGTTCCATCGCTATGTCGCCCGTCTCGAACTCAAGAAGCGCCTCCCCGGCTTTCAGGTGGTCGGTTTTGCGCGCCGCGTTGCGCTCGCCGAGCGTGCTGCGTTCCTTGCCGCTGTGCGTTCGGATCGCCGCCTCGTTGCCGAAGGGTATCCGGCATTTGCGCTCCGCCCGCAGGGTGAGCGGTCGGAGTACCTGGCCATCGAGTACACCGAACCGGCACAAGATAACGAAGCCGCTATGGGTTTTGATCTGCTCAGCGAAAACGCGCGTCGAGATGCCATCGAGCGCGCGCGCGCGACTGGCGCAGCGGCGGCCACGGCGCCGCTGACCCTGGTTCAGGAAACCGGCCGGCAGACCAGCTTTTTGCTGATCGTGCCGATTTATCGTAATACGGCGTCGATAGCGACGGTGGAAGAGCGACAGGATGCTTTACATGGCGTCGTTTACGCGGCCTTTCGCATGGAGGATCTGGCCCGCGGCATTTTCGGAGACGATGCGCAGCACCTCGACCTGTCGGTCGACGATGTCGGTCTTGTTGGCAGCGCCGCTGGCGGTGTTGCCGACGCGCAGCCCCTGCTGCGCTTGAAGCCCGCGGCGAGCAAGTCCGAGGGCGCGTCTTACAGCAGCGAAAGACTGCTCGATTTCGCTGGTCGACAGTGGCGCCTGCGCATCGATGCCAGCGACGCGCAGGCGGTAGTCAAGCGTACCTCGACGGTGGTTCTCGCTGGCGGTGCGCTGATCAGCATCCTGATGTTCGCCCTCCTGCAGTCCTTCGCCGGATCGCGCGCGCGCGCGCTCGAACTGGCCGACGCCATGACCCACGAACTGCGCGAATCGGAGGCTCGTACCCGAGCCGTGCTCGACAACACTCTCGATGCGATCATCACCATCGACGAGCAGGGGCTGATCGAAAGCTTCAATCTGGCCGCCGAGAGGCTGTTCCGCTACACCACTACGGAGGTACTCGGGCGCAATGTCAAGATGCTGATGCCCGCGCCTTACGCCGACGCCCATGACGGCTATCTCCGTGCTTATCGGCAAACCCGGGTGCGCAAGATCATTGGTATCGATCGCGAAGTCCTTGGCCAGCGTGCCGACGGCAGTTGTTTTGCGATGGAGTTGGCGGTGACCGAGGTGATCGTGAACGACCGCCGTCGTTTCATTGGGCTGGCGCGCGACATTACCGAGCGCAAGAAAATGGAGCAACTCAAGAATGAGTTCGTGTCCACGGTCAGCCATGAGCTGCGCACGCCGCTGACGTCGATTCGTGGTTCGCTGGGTCTCCTCGAAGGCGGCATTGGTGGTCAACTGCCGGCGCCGGCGAAAGCGCTGATCGGTATCGCCGCCAACAACTGCGATCGCCTGGTCGACCTGATCAACGATATTCTCGATATTGAAAGAATTGCCTCGGGCAGGATGAACTTCCAGTTCGCCACGCAGCCGCTGCTGCCCTTGATCGAGCAGGCGCTGGAGGCGAACCAGGGTTTTGCCGTACAGCATGAGGTGCGCCTCGAACTCGTCGCCCGCCCTGCCGAGGGCAGGGCGCGCATCGACGCCGACCGTTTTCTGCAGGTGCTTGCCAATCTGCTGTCGAACGCGGCCAAGTTTTCGCCGCCTGGCGAGGCGGTCGAGGTCTCCTTGCTGCGCCGCGGCGATCGCCTGCGCATAGAAGTTGCCGATCATGGCCCAGGCATCCCGGAGGCGTTTCGGGCGCGGATTTTCGAGAAGTTTTCGCAGGCCGACGGGTCGACGACGCGCGCCAGGGGCGGTTCGGGTCTTGGCCTGTCGATCTCGAAGGCGCTGGTCGAGCGCATGGGCGGCGCCATCGGCTTCAGCAGCGAGCCGGGTCAGGGCGCCCGCTTCTGGTGCGAGTTTCCCGAGGTCATGGCCGAGAGCCCGTCAATGATCGTGCCGCTGGCGAGCGCCGACGCGCCACGGGTACTCGTTTGCGCAGACGATGCTGACGTCGCGCAGCTCCTGGCGACGGTGTTGAAGCGCGCCGGATACGAGGTCGATCTGGCAGCAAGTGCGGCGCAGGCCGGAGAGTATCTCGGCAGCCGGCAGTACGCGGCGATGACGCTGGATATGGGCCTGCCCGACGACACCGGCAGCGACCTGCTGCGCAGCCTGCGTGCCGCCAAGGGCGGTTTCCAGGTGCCGGTAGTGGTTATCTCGGGAGCGCACGATCTGGCGACGCCAGCGCTCGGTGGCGCTCTGGCGGTGGTCGACTGGCTTGACAAGCCGGTCGATGTACAGCGACTCACCGCCGCGCTGAAGCGGGCGATGCACGGGCCGGCGTCGAGGTGCGCGCGCATCCTGCATGTCGAGGACGACGCCGATCTGGTGCACATCGTTGCCGCCCAGTTCGGTAGCCTGGCAGAAATCATTGCGGCGCGTACGCTGTCCACAGCCAAGGACGAGCTGGCGACGCGGACTTTCGATGTGGTCATTCTCGACCTTGGCTTGCCGGACGGCTCGGGGCTGGAACTTCTGCCAGTGATCCAGGGACTGGAGCATCCGCCACCGGTGGTCGTCTTTTCTGCCAGCGACACCGCGACCCGAGTCGATGTGCAGCAGGCAGTCGCCGCCAGCCTCGTCAAGTCGCGTACCTCCAACGAGCGACTGTTGCAGATTGTCCGTGAGTTGACGCAGCCGGCGCAAGCGGCTGAAGCAGCCGGAGCCCGGCGGCGGCTGATGACGGCCGGCGGGGAAGATCAGGAGACGCATGACCATAAGGAGAACGAAGATGAGCGCTAGCTTGCAACGGATTCTTTACGTCGAGGACGAAGTCGATATTCGCACGGTCGCCAAGTTGGCGCTCGAAGCCGTCGGCGGTTTCGAGGTCGAGGTCGCCGCTTCCGGCGATGAGGCGCTGCTGCGCGTGCGCGACTTCGCGCCCGATCTGCTGCTGCTCGACGTCATGATGCCGGGCATGGACGGGCCGGCGACCTTGCGCGCCTTGCGTGCGCAGTCGCAAACGGAGTTCGTGCCGGCGATCTTCATGACCGCGCGCGCGTTGCCCGGCGAGGTCGCGGCGCTCAAGGCCGAGGGCGCCTTGGGCGTGATTACCAAGCCTTTCGATCCGCTGGCGCTGGCCGATCAGCTGCGCATGTTCTGGGAGGCTCGCGATGCCTGAATTGCCCGCCGCTGCTGCCGCCCAACTGGCGGCGCAACTGGCCGAACTGGGCGAGGAATTCCAGCGCTCGCTGCCGGAACGAGTGGGCCAGATCGAGGCCGCAGTGATGGCTCTCGGCGCGAGCTGGGAGGATTGTGCGGATGGGGAGGGTTGGCGGTGTGGCGAGAGTTGGGAAGCGGCGCTGCGCGAACTGTCTGCCGCCACGCATAGCCTCGCCGGCGCCGCCGGAACTTTCGGCTATCCCGCGCTCGGCGCCACGGCTCTCCAGATGGAGGCACTGGCACGCCAGCTACAGGCCGATCCGGCAGCACGAGTGGTGGGCAGTGCCAGTGCCAGGGAGACTTTCGCGCGCCTTCTGGCGACGCTGAAGGCGCCGGTCGGCACGGCGCCCTTGCTGATCAGCGCGGCAGTGAGCGCCGCAAGCGTCGGCGGTTTGGCGACTGCTCCGGCGCTGCGGCCGGCGCCTGTGCTGGTCGTCGGGGACGACGAATGAGCGCCAGCGCCGTGCTCGCGATGCTCGCCAAGCGCCTGGGCCGCAATCGCGTCGAGCTTGGCGGCGCACTCACCGGAGACAAGACATGAACGACAGCATGCCGGCGGGCAAACGCATCCTGGTCGTCGAGGACGATGCACTCGTTGCCCGGTCCCTGGCGCTGCGCCTGGCCGCGCTCGGTTACGCTGTCGTCGGGCCGGTGGCCTCTGGCGAAGAGGCGGTGGCGGCGGCGGCGCGTGAACGGCCCGACCTGGTGTTGATGGACATCGTTCTACCGGGCGCCGTAGACGGCATTGACGCGGCGCGGGTGATTATCGACGAGCAACGTGTGCCACTGCTCTATCTGACCGCCTACGCCGACGAGGAGCGCTTCGCGCGTGCGCGAATCACCGCGCCGCATGCTTATCTCATCAAACCCTATAGCGACCGCGAGCTGCAACTGGCGATTGAGCTGGCACTGCAGCGGCACCAGCACGAGGCCTTGTTGCTTCTCGAAGCCGAGCACCAGGAGCGCCGTATCGACGAATTGGCGACAACGCTGGCGGCGCTCGTCGAAGGTTCGACCGACTGCATCTCCGCCAAGGATTCCGACGGCCGCTACATCCTCTGCAACCGTGCCGTGGAAAGTTTGCTCGGCCGGCAGCGCCAGGACATTCTCGGCCATCGTGACGAGGAGTTCTTCCCGGCCGGGCTGGCTGCACGCCTGCGCGCCGACGATCAACGCCTGATGTCGGCGGTGGCGACCGAGACCTGCGAGGAAGAAATCAGCGCCGCCGCAGGCGGCGAGCGCACCTACCTGACGACCAAGGGCTGTCTGCGCATTGCCGGCGAGACGGTGGGCGTCTTCGCCATTGCCCGCGACATCAGCGGACGCAAGGAAGCCGAGCGGCGTCTGCGCCGGCTGAGTGGTTTTTTCAACGCCGTTGCGCAGATCAACCAGGCGATCATGCACGCCGAATCGGCCGCGGCCTTGCTGGTCAGCGCCTGCAAAATCGTCGTCCGCCACGGCGAAGTCGACGGTGCCTGGGTCGGCCTGCTCGACGCCGACGGCTGGATCGAGGTCGTCGCCGATTCCGGCATGGCCGGCGAATACCTGCGCGGGCTGCGCATTTCGATCGACGCGCAGCGGGCGGAAGGGCACGGCCCTAACGGCGCTGCCATGCGCGATGGCCGCCCGGCGATCTGCAACGACTTCCTGAACGACCCGCGTACGGGCCCCTGGCGGGAACGTGCCAGGGCGGCGGGCATCGCCGCTGCGGCGGTGTTTCCGATCCGCCGCGCTGGCGCCGTGGTCGGCGTCTTCAGCCTCTACGCTGGCGAAGTCGCATATTTCGACGAGGAATTGATCGAACTGCTCGGCGAGTTGGCCAGCGACATCTCCTTCGCGCTCGATAAATTCAGTGCCGATGAGCGTCGGCAGCGTGCCGAGGCCGAGTTGCACAACGCTCTCGCTCGCCTGCACGAGGTCTCGGCACGGCTGATCGGCGTGCAGGAAGAGGAGCGGCGGCGCCTGGCCCGCGATCTGCACGACGACATCGGGCAGAACCTGACGATGATAAAAATCGTGCTGCTCGGCATGCGACCCTGGCCTGCGGGCGGCGACCGGGACGAAGTTCAGGAAGCCGCCGACATCGCCGATCGCACCCTGCAGCGTGTCCGCGCCCTGTCGGTCGAGCTACGCCCGCCGCAGCTCGACGACCTGGGTCTGCTGGCGGCGCTGCGCGCGCATCTCGACAACACCTGCCGCCAGGCCGGAATCGAGGCCCGCTTTATTGCCGACGAAGGCATGCCGCAGCCGCCGGAGGAGATTGCCATCGCCTGCTTCCGCATCGCCCAGGAGGCGCTGAACAATGCCGTCCGCCACGCCGGCGCGAGTGCGCTGGTGCTCGAACTGCGGCTTGCAAAAGGCTCGCTGGTGCTGTCCGTGCGCGACGATGGCCATGGCTTTGATGCCGCAGCGGCTCTTGACGGTGCGGCGCGCGGCAAGAGCCTCGGTCTGCTCTCGATGCAGGAACGCGCGGCGCTCGTCGGCGGGCAGCTGGAGCTGCTTTCGGAGCCGGCGCGGCGCGCCGGCAGCGAGCTGCGAGTGACGCTGCCGCTGCCACTGTCCGGAGCGCGTCAATGAGTGCGTGCATCCGCGTCCTTCTCGCCGACGATCACGGCCTGGTGCGCGCCGGCATTCGTTCGTTGCTGGGCGCGGTCAATGGCGTCGAAGTCGTCGGCGAAGCGGACGACGGCGCTGGCGCCATCGCGCGCGTCGGCGAGTGCCTGCCGGATGTGCTGCTGATCGACATCGCCATGAAGGACATGAACGGGCTGCTGGCGACCGCCGAAATCCGTCGTCTCTATCCGGCGGTACGGGTGATCGTGTTGTCGATGCACAGCGATGCCGAGTACGTGCTGCAGGCGCTACAGGCCGGTGCCACCGGCTACCTGATCAAGGACGCGGCGCCGATCGAACTGGAACTCGCGCTGCGCGCGGTAATGCGCGGCGAAAGCTGGCTATCGCCAAGCATTTCGCGGCAGGTGGTCGACGGCTATCTGGCCCGTCTCAACGGTGACCCTCCGGCCGCTGATGCCCTGACGCCGCGCCAACGCGAGATCCTTTGCCGTATCGCCGCCGGCAACGGGGTCAAGGAGATCGCTTTCGATCTCGGTATCAGCACCAAGACCGTCGAGTCGCACCGCGCCCAGATCATGGAGCGGCTGGGAATACACGAGGTCGCTGGCCTGACCCGCTACGCCATTCGCAATGGACTGGTTTCCGCCTCCGCTTAGGCTTGTCCGCGCCTGAGGCGATTGCCGACCGGGATTTTTCTGGTCGAGTCTGGGGGATTGCCCGATGGCGCCGGGCCGTCGCAGCTGCCAGACTGACAGCCATCTTCAATGCTGTGGATGGCTGTCATGCGCGTGATCAAGGTGTTGTTGGTCGATGATTCTCCCGACTTTCGCAAGCTGCTGGGCCGCCTGCTGCGCGGGCTGGGTTTCGAGATAGCCGCGAGCGTCGGCTCCGGGGAGGAAGCGCTGCAGCTGCTCGCCAGCGAACACCCCGATGTCGTCATTCTCGATATCGCGATGCCCGGCTTGAGTGGCCTTGAAACCGCGCAGCGCATCCGCGCGCTATCTGCGGACGTCAAGTTGCTGATTCTTTCCCTGCACGCGACCCCGGAGTATCAGCAGGCGGCGTCGGCGATCGGCGTCGATGCCTACGTCTGCAAGTCCAATCTGGTGCCTGAATTGCCGCGCGTGCTGGCTGAGCTGAGCGCATGAAAGCCGACTTCGCGCCTGGCTCACCGGCGTGTCTCGCCCAGCCGCCGGATGCTGCTGAGGAAACGCGCAGCCTGCTTGCGCTGACGGCCGCCGAGGCGCGCTACCGTGGCGTACTCGAAGCGGCCGCCGACGCCATTTTTCTGGTCGATGCGGGCGGCAACATCCTGCTCGCCAACAGCAGCGCCGAACGGATGTTCGGCTATCGTCCGGGTTCCCTGAGCGGACTATGCATCGACCTGCTGGTTCCCGAGGCCAAGCGTGCGGCGCATGCTGAGCACCGCGTCCGCTTTGACGCGCAGCCGCGTCACGGCAGCAGGCGCCTCACGCATCTCGCCGGACAGCGTCGCGATGGCAGCGTCTTCCCCGCCGAGATCAGCCTGAGCTACATCAACGAAGCTTCCGGAACGATCGTCACCTGCGCCGTTCGCGACGTCAGCGAACGCGACCGCCAGGCGCTGGCACTGCGGCGGCTGAATGCCTCGCTGCGTCTGATCCACGATTGCAACGCGGCGCTGGTGCGCGCCGGCAGCGAGAGCGAGATGATCGCCGGCATCGTTGACCGCCTGCATCGACAAGGCGGCTATTCCGCGGTGTGGGTGGAGCTTGTCGATCGCGAGCAGGGCGAGGCTCGCCTGGCCGTCGAAGCCGCCGCCCTGGTCGCGGCGTCTTCTCTGGACTCGCTGGATGGCGATCTCTGGCGTAGCGGCTTTCGCCGCCAGTTGGCGCTGCCTGCCCTCGAGCAGGGGCAGGCGCGAAGCTGCCTGTTTGCAGCGGCCGACGGCCTTGCCGAATGGAGCGCCGACCTTGCCGCTTGCGGGCAGTGTGCGGGGATGGCCCTGCCGCTGGTCGGGCGTGGCGTGCCGATCGGCATCCTCAACCTGCTGACAGCCGCTCCAGATGGCTTCGATGAAGACGCCTGCAAGGTGCTCGAAGAGCTCGCCGACGACCTTGCCTACGGGATTTTCGCGCAACGCGCCGAAGCCGGCATGCGGCTCCTCAAGCGTGCCGTCGAAGCGTCGGCCAACGGCGTCATGATCACCGATGCGCTCCAGCACGATCACCCGATCACCTACGTCAATCCTGGCTTTGAAGCGATCACCGGTTATAGCGCCGGCGACGTGCTCGGCAACAGCGGTCGTTTCCTGCTCGCTGGCGACCGCGATCAGGTGGCGCTCAACGAGTTGCGTCAGGCGCTGCGCGAGCGCCGCGGTACGCAGGTGACCCTGCGTTGTTTCCGCAAGGACGGGTCGCCGCTGTGGGCCGAACTGAACGTCTCGCCGGTGTGCTCGGCCGATGGCACGCTCGGCCACTTCGTCAGTGTCTTCCACGATATCAGTGAGCGTCGGCGTTACGAAGAGGAGCTCGAACACCAGGCCAACCATGACTCGCTGACCGGATTGCCCAACCGCAACCTGCTGCGCGACCGTCAGCAGCAGGCGATTGCCTATGCCGAACGGCACGATTCGAGCCTGGCTCTGCTGGCTGTCGATATCGACCAGTTCAAACGGGTCAATAACAGCCATGGGCACGGCTATGGCGACCAGTTGCTGCGTATCGTCGCCGAGCGGCTCGCCGACAGCGTGCGCGACGGTGATACGGTTGCCCGTCTCGGCGGTGACGAGTTCGTGATCATTCTCGCCGATCCGCTGGGCGATGATGAAGTGGCGCGCGTCATCGCGCGCATCCTGGAAAAAGTGGCGCAGCCGGTCGATCTCGATGGGCATGCTCTGGCGATCAGTTGCAGCATCGGCGCCAGTCTTTTCCCGCGTGACGGTCGCGATCCGGAGACCCTGTTGAAGAACGCCGACGCGGCCATGCATCGCGCCAAGGCCCGCGGCCGCGGCTCCTTCCACTTCTACCAGGCCGAGATGAATGAGCGGGTCGCCGGGCAATTGGCCATCGAAGCGGACCTCGGGCGCGCGCTCGAGCGTGGCGAGCTCGAGCTCCACTACCAGCCGCAGCTCGATCTGCTCAGCGGCAAAATCGTCGGCGCGGAAGCGCTGTTGCGCTGGCGGCATCCCGTGCGCGGGATGATTGCCCCCAAGGATTTCATTACCCTTGCCGAAGACACAGGCCTGATCGTGCCGATTGGTCAATGGGTCATCGAAACCGCCTGCCAGCAAGTGCGCGCCTGGCGGGACGCGGGCCTGGCGACGCCACGGCTGGCGATCAATCTGTCGGCGCGACAGTTCGAGAGTGACGATCTGGCCGAACAGCTGGCCGCCGCGGTCGTCCGTGCCGGGCTGGACGGCGGGGCCCTCGAAGTCGAACTGACGGAAAGCCTCGCTCTGCAGGACATCGACCGGGTGACCGCGATCCTGAAGAAAATTCGCCAGGCCGGGGTGACGATGGCCATGGATGATTTCGGTACCGGCTTCTCGTCGCTCGCCCATCTGCTGCGCATCACCGTCGACCGAATCAAGATCGACCGCTGCTTCGTGCGCGACATTCTCAGCGACCGCACCGCGGCGGCCGTCGCGCTGGCGGTGATCGCCATGGCCAAGAGCCTGGGGGTGAAGGTCATTGCCGAAGGCGTCGAGACCGAGGCGCAGCTGCAATTCCTGCGCGACAGCGCTTGCGATGAAATGCAGGGCTTCTACTTCAGCCGACCCTTGCCTTGCCAGGAATTCGAAGTCCTGCTGCGCGAGGCGCGTGGCCTGAGCTTTGCCGGGAGCAGCGCGGCCGAAGACAAGGATGACGGCGCGCCGACGCTCCTGCTGCGGGGAGTCTGAGCGAAGCCAGCGCCAGAGCCTGTTATCATGCCGCCCTTTCCACGCATTTTTGAAGAAAAGACATGAGAAAACAGACCTCGCTAGTGATCGTCGCCCTTCTGGCCGTAACCCTGCTCGCCGCCTGTGGCAAGAAGGAAGCCACTCCGCAAAGCACCGCAGCAGCACCGGCACCGGCACCGACGGCAGTGATCGTCGTCGGACTGGACGACAATTTTCCGCCGATGGGCTTTCGTGACGAAAGCAATAACCTGGTCGGTTTCGACATCGATCTGGCCAGCGAAGCCGGCAAGCGCCTGGGCGCCGAGGTGAGCTTCAAACCTATCGACTGGAATGCCAAGGAAGCCGAGTTGAGCAGCAAGCGGGTGGACGTCCTGTGGAACGGCCTGACGATCACCGACGCGCGCAAGGAAAAGATCCTGTTCACCACGCCGTATCTCGAAAACCGGCAGATCATCATCGTCACCGAAGGGTCGCCGGTGAACAGCAAGGCCGACCTGGCAGGCAAGGTGGTCGGCGTTCAGGACGGCAGCAGCGCCATCGAAGCGGTCGAGAAGGATGCGGCGACGGCCAAGTCGCTGCAGGAACTCAAGAAGTTTGGCGACAACGTGACGGCGCTGATGGATCTCAGCGTCGGCCGACTCGATGCCGTGGTGGTCGACGAGGTGGTCGGGCGTTACTACACCAGCAGGAAGCCCGGTGAGTACCGCGTGCTCGAGGAGAACTTCGGGACCGAAGATTACGGCGTCGGTACGCGCAAGGACGACACCGAACTGATGGCCAGGCTGCAGAAGGCGATGGACGAAATGAAGAATGACGGTTCCGCCGCCGCCATTTCGACGAAATGGTTCGGCAAGGACATCATCAAGAAATAGCCCGGACGGTTGGCGGGGGCGGCTTGCACGCTAGCCGCCCGACACCGGCTGTTGAGAAATAGCGCATGGATTATGTGATGCAAATAATGGGCCCCCTGCTCGAAGGCACGGGGGTCACCCTGCAGGTGTTCGTCATTACTTTTGTTCTGGCGGTACCGTTCGGCCTGTGCCTGGCGCTGCTGCGCGTTTCGCGTTTTGCTGCCGTCAGCGGCCTGGTCAACGGCTACATCTGGCTGATGCGCGGCACGCCCTTGATGCTGCAGATGCTGTTCATCTATTTCGCCTTGCCTTTCGTGCCGCTGATCGGCATTCGCCTGCCGGACTTCACGGCAGCGATCGTCGCTTTCGTTCTCAACTATGCGGCGTATTTCGCCGAGATTTTTCGCGCCGGCATCCAGTCGATCGACCGCGGCCAGTACGAGGGCGCGCGCGTGCTTGGCTTGAGCTATACGCAAACGATGCGCCGCATCGTGCTGCCGCAGGTCTTCAAGCGCATCCTGCCGCCAATGAGCAACGAGACCATCACCCTGGTCAAGGACACTTCGCTGATTTACGTGCTGGCCATGAACGACCTGCTGCGCGCCGCGCGCGGCATCGTCCAGCGCGATTTCACAACCACCCCGTTCATCGTCGCCGCGGCTTTCTATCTGGTGATGACGCTGCTGCTGACGCTCGCTTTCCAGCATCTGGAAAAGAAGTACGCGGTGTACGATGAATAGCCCGATGATTCACGCGCTCGACGTGCACAAGCGCTTCGCCGCGGTGGAAGTACTCAAGGGCGTCTCGCTGGACGTCGGCAAGGGCGAAGTGGTGGCAATCATTGGCCCTTCCGGCTCGGGCAAGAGCACTTTCCTGCGCTGCCTCAATCATCTCGAAACCATCGACCGTGGGCGCATCGACATTGAAGGCGAAACTCTCGTCGGCGCGGACGAGACGGCGCTCTGCCGCTACGTCGCCGACAGCGAGCTGCGCCGCATCTGCCGCAAGATGGGCATGGTCTTTCAGCACTTCAACCTCTTTCCGCACCTGACCGTGCTGCAGAACATCATCGAAGCACCGCTGACGGTCAAGGGATTGCGTCGCCAGGACGTTCTTCCCAAGGCCGACGAGCTGTTGCGTAAAGTTGGCTTACTCGACAAGCGCGACAGCTACCCGGCGCGGCTCTCGGGTGGCCAGAAGCAGCGCGTGGCGATTGCCCGGGCGCTGGCGATGGAGCCGGACATCATGCTTTTCGACGAGCCGACTTCGGCGCTCGATCCGGAGCTCACCGGCGAAGTGCTGCGCACCATCCGCGAGTTGGCCGAAGAACGGATGACGATGCTGGTGGTGACGCACGAGATGGCTTTTGCACGCGAGGTGGCCAGCCGCGTGGTGTTCATGGACGGCGGCGAAATTGTCGAAGCGCGTCCGGCGAAGGAGCTCTTTGCCGCTCCCGAACATCCGCGTACGCGGGCGTTTCTGGAGAACATGCTCTAAGCCAACATGTTCCTGCCACTGGGCGGGATTCTGATCTGCCTGTTTGTCGGCTGGGTCTATGGGCTGCCGGAAATGGTCCGGCAGTTGAGCAACGCTGGGGTGCTGCGCAACAAGCGGCTGGTGAGCCAGGTTTTCTTCCTGGTTCGTTTTGTGGCACTGCAGTCGATCGCCGCGGTGCTGCTGCATGGGCTGAAGGTGTTCTGACGTCGGCAAGCTGCGATGGGCCGGTTTCCAGGCGGGCTTCAGCCTGGTGTAGTGGCGGCATTGCTGATGAGACTTGCGGCAAGCATCGCCCACCCACCGTCATTGCGAGGAGGCGCAGCCGACGCGGCAATCCAGAGGTTTGGCTTTTCCCGTTGTCACTATGTCAATGTGGCGGGAAATAGTGAGAGGATGGAACGGGATTGCCACGTCGGCTGCGCCTCCTCGCAATGACGTGCGGGCTGTTGTGGCGCCGCTTTCCCGCTTCGCGACAAGACTTTCGGCAAGCCTGACAGCGGCGGGAACGCTGGCAACTTGGTTCGCGTGATCTCGGCACGGAGCAGGCACCGAAAGGAGCGAACGATATATGAGCAAGCAGACCAAGACGGTCCCCAACTTCGCCACCGAAGCGCAGGAGCGTGCATTTTGGGAAAAGAACAATTCCGCTGATTATCAGGACTGGTCGAAGGCAAGGCGTGTTGTATTACCAAGCTGGAAGCCGACAAGCAAGACGATATCTTTGCGCCTGCCTCAGCACTTACTGGATTCAATCAAGGCGGCAGCAAACGCGCGTGACGTACCGTATCAGTCATTGATCAAGGTTTGCTTGCAAGAGAAACTCCAAAGTCACTAAAGTTCAGGCGCATGGTGACGACTTTGCCCGATGCGTAGCATTTTCCAGAGGTTGGTAACTTGAGCGGGGAGCATCTTAATTGCTGCCAAGGCGTATGCCGGAAAAGGACGTATCGGCTTGCGCCGGATTTGCGGTCGTCTTCGAGGCGCGACTTGCACGCCGTGAATCTGCCGATCAAACCGCTGCGCGAGGATTCGACATGGGTGCTCTCAACGACGCCGCATGGCTGCATCATCGCTCCGCTCGAGGCGTTGCTTGAGCGCTGAGCCGGGCGCAAACTCAGTCGCGCGCTCCGCCATAGCCGCGGCGTCGGGGCGACCGCTCTGGCTGTGGCTGGCTTCGCGCTTCGTGCTGGCCGGCGTACTGCCGCTGCTGGTGGTTGCTGCGCTGTTGCTGGCGGTGCCCCTGCCGCAGGCACGTGATGAGATTGACAATCAGCAACGAGCACTTGCCCGTGTCATCGCCAGCCAGGTCGAGGTACAGCTGCTCGGCGCCGAGCGCGAATTGTCGGCGACTGCTGCGCATCTTCGCCAGGGAAGTGGGCAGCCGCCGTCGTTCGCGTTCGACGCCCTGGACGCCCTGGACGCACACGCCGGCGTCGGTGATGTCTTCGCGGCGATTTACCTTGTCGGGGCCGACGATGCTGTGTACGCCGTCGGGCTTCCCGCCGGACAGCGCGGCCAGCGGCAAGAGCCGTTGCCCATGGCACTCTCCGACCGGGCGCTCCTGGGCCAGGCGCGTACGCGCGGCGCGCCGGTGTGGTCGGAGGTGTTCCTGTCGCAGGTCAGCGCGCGCCTGGCGGTGAGCCTGGCGATTCCGGTCGGTCAAGACGTCCTGCTTGGCGAAGTATCGATCGACCGGCTCGGCGAGTTTCTCGAGCGCCTGCCAGGCGAAGCCGGGATGTCAACATTGATCCTGGACCGCCGTGGCCAGGTCATTGTCAGTTCACAAAGCCGTTCTGACGCTCGGCAGCTCGAGCTCGCTCAGTTGCCGCTGGTTGGCGACGGCCTGCAGGGGCGGTTCAGCAGCCGGAATTTCGTCTCCGGCGGCGAGCACTTTATCGGCACGCTGACCAGCATTCCGCAACTCGGCTGGAGGGTTCTCGTCGCGCAGCCGCGAAGTGAGGCTTATGAACCTTTTCTGGCCACTTTTTGGGCGCTGGCTGCCGGCCTGTTGGCAGCACTGTTGTTGGCCATCAGCGCGACCTGGATCGTGGCGCGAGGTTTCGCCCGGCGCATCGGAGCCTACGCAGCACAAGCGCAGGCCTTTGCCGACGGCGACTACGAACGGCCCTGGCCGAATGCGCACGTCAAGGAACTGGATAGCCTGGCGGAGCATCTCGATCGCATGTCGCTGGCCATTCGCCAGCGAGAACGCGAGCTGGCGATCAGCGAGGCCCGCTATCGCTCGCTGATCAGCAAGCTGCCCCTGGTGATTTTCCAGTTCGACGCGCAGGGGGTGTTTACGCTCTGCGAAGGCAAGGGGCTGCTGAACGCCGGCTGGCAAGCCGGCAGGGCGGTCGGACAGTCGATTTTTTCTCATTATCGCGACGACCCCGAGGTGTGCGAGAAGGCTCGCCGGGCGCTTGCCGGTGAGGCCTTGCACTTCACCCTGCGCGTCCGCGACACGGTTTTCGAGACCTATTTCAATCCCGTCCGCGAGGGGGATGGCGCGCTGGAAGTGATCGGAGTGGCCGTTGATATCAGCGATCGCGTACGCGTCGAGGAGCAGTTGCGACAAGCGAACATGGTGGTGGAAACCAGTCCGGCGATGCTTTTCCGCTGGCGCGCCGAAAAAGGTTGGCCGGTGGTATTTGCTTCCGACAATGTCAGCCAGCTGGGATATTCCTCAGCGCAGCTGCTGGAGGGATCGATTCGCTTCGACGCACTGATTCACCCGGACGACCGGCAACGGGTTTCTGCCGAGGTGCAAGCCTACACCGAACACGACGACGACCATTTTCAGCAGGAATATCGCGTCGTCTGCCGGGACGGGACGATTCGCTGGCTTGACGACAGGACCGCCGTCGAGCGTAACGCGGCCGGGCAGGTGACCGATTATCTGGGTATCGTCATCGACATCAGCGAGCGCAAACACGCGGAACAGGCGTTACAGCGAGTCAACCGGCAGCTGGGCATGATCAGCGAATGCAATCAGGCGCTGATTCGTGCCAGCGACGAGAGCGAATTGCTGAACACTGTCTGCGAGATCGTCGTGCAGGTCGGTGCTTACCGAATGGCCTGGGTCGGTTACGCGGAAAACGACGCCGCGCAGAGCGTGCGACCGGTGGCGCACGCTGGCCATGCATCCGGCTACCTCGAGCAGATGAATTGCTCCTGGGCCGACAGCGAGCGCGGGCGCTGCGCCAGCGGCATCGCCATTCGTAGCGGCCACCCGTGCGTGCTGGCGAACATCGCCAGTGAGCCCGGCTTCAGACCCTGGCGCGCTGGCGCCATGGAGCGGGGTTATGTTGCCCTGTGCGCCTTGCCGCTGCGCCATGGCGAGCTGATCCTGGGCGCCTTGAGCATTTACTCGGCGGTCCTGGATGCCTTCGACGCCGAGGAAGTGGCTCTGTTGAGCGAGCTGGCGGACGATCTGAGCTTCGGCATCAGCGTCTTGCGAACGCGGATCGAACGCCAACAGTCCGAACAGGCGCTGCGCGAGAGCGAGGCGCGCTACAGGCTCCTCTTCGACAGCAATCCGCACCCGATGTGGGTCTACGACCGGGACTCGCTCGCCTTCCTGACCGTCAATGATGCAGCGCTGCGCAAGTATGGATATTCGCGCGCTGAATTCCTGAGCATGCCGGTGAGCGACATACGAATCAGCGACGACACGCCGCTTCTCCTCGAGGATGTCGTCTCGGTTGAACAGACCGGCGACTGCCCCGGGGTCTGGCAACATGTCACCAAAAACGGAACCATCATCGACGTCGAAGTCGTGACCCACGCCATCTCCTATCAGGGGCGTGCGGCGGAACTCGTTCTGGCCGAAGACGTCACCCAGCGCAGGCGCGCCGAGCAGGCGCTGCTGGAGAGCGAGTTGCAATATCGCGAACTCGTCGAAAACGCCAACAGCATCATTTTGCGCTGGAGTCGAGAGGGCAGGATCAACTTCATCAACGACTTCGGTCTGAAGTTTTTTGGCTACTCTGAAGACGAATTGCTTGGCCAGCATGTGATTGGCAGCATCGTTCCCCCGTATGAAACGAGTGGCAAGGATCTGCGCCCGCTGATGCAGGATATCTGTCGCAACCCGGAGAGCTTCGAGCGCAATATCAACGAGAACATGCGCCGCGGCGGTGAGCGCGTCTGGGTCTCGTGGACCAATCGGGCGATCAGCAACGGCCGCGGCGAGGTGGTGGAGGTCTTCAGTGTCGGCTCCGACATCACCGAGCGTCGTCAGGTCGAGGAGGAGCTACGACGCTATCGCGAACACCTCGAGGAACTGGTCGCCGAGCGCACCGACGAGTTGCGCCAGGCGATGGCGCAACTGGTACAGGCGGAAAAGCTCGCCGCGCTCGGCAACCTGGTTGCCGGTGTGGCGCACGAACTGAACACACCGCTCGGCAACGCGCGCGTCGTCGCCAGCGTCCTCGGCGAACAGTTTCGCGAGTTCGCTGACGCCGTTGCCAGCGGCCGCCTGAACCGTGCCCAGGTCGACACCCTGCTCAGCCGAGGTCGCGAAGCGCTTGACCTGCTCGAACGCAATACCGCCCGCGCCGCCGAACTGATCGGCCACTTCAAGCAGGTGGCTGTCGATCAGAGCAGCGCCCGCCGACGCGTGTTCAACCTGCGGCAGACCGTCGAGGAGATGCTGGTCACCCTGCGTCCCGGTTTCAAACACAGCCGGCATCGCATCGAGCTGGAAATCCCCGCCGACCTGGCGATGGACAGCTACCCGGGTCCGCTCGAACAGGTCATCGCCAACCTCGTCGGCAACTCGCTGGCGCATGGCTTCGAGGGCTTCGAGGGCTTCGAGGGCAGCGCCGGGGGCCGCATCGAGATCATGGCGCACAGCGTCGTCCCCGATCAGATCGTTCTGCGCTACCGCGATAACGGCAGGGGCATCCCCGCCGAGACCCTCAACCGCATCTTCGAGCCCTTCTTCACCACCCGCCTCGGTCAGGGCGGCAGCGGCCTCGGGCTGTACATCGTCTACAACCTGGTGACCGCGGTACTGGGCGGCAGCATCGAGGTCGATAGCCCACCGGGGCAGGGCACCAGTTTTACGCTGACTTTGCCGCGCTCGGCGCCGGAGCGTGTGGTTGGTGCTTGAGAGGGGGTGGCGTGTGGCGTGCCGCGCTGGGCGATTGACGATCGCGGGCCGCGGGGGCGCGTTTGGTTTCGGTACCCTTGTTAAGCGGGATTGTGACAATTTGCGTCAGTTGAGTGACGAAATGTGGCGCCGTTGATCGGCGCTGCGTGCGAAAAGTCACGCTTTTGCGTGCTTTCAGGCACCTGGCACGGAACTTGATACTGCTTAAATCAACGGATTGTCCGTTGCACTAACTGGAAGGAGTCCAAACCATGAAGAAGCTGCAAAAAGGCTTTACCTTGATCGAGCTGATGATCGTCGTCGCGATCATCGGAATTCTCGCCGCCATCGCCATCCCGCAGTTCTCCGAGTACACCAAGAAGGGTGAAGACAAGGCTGCGCAGTCGGATGCCAAGAACATTCTCACGGCTGCTGTCGTTGCCAGTACCCAAGAATAAATTCACTATCTAGATCCTGGAGAATATGATGAAGAAAACTTTGTTACTGGCTGGCTTGCTGGCGTCTGTCTTAAGTTCTGTTGCGTATGCGGGTGGTGCGCAGATTTGTGCTGGCAACGGGGTATCCAAGACTGTCACTAAAGGCGAGTACACCAAACGGGACTTCTCGGCGAAGTGCTCGGCTAATATCACGAGTCACTACGCTGACACTACTCTGGCGTTTGGGGTCGTTGCTGGATCATCGAAAGGGAAGAACATTTTTGGCGGTGGTACGGGCGGCGGCGGTATCAAGTCCATGGGTACGTGCGACCTTGCGGCCGGTTGCACAACCACCGAAGTAAACGCTACTAGTGCGGGTTTAGCACTCACCGCGAGTTGATGGGTCACCCGCAAGCAAGAACAACGCGCCTTGGCGCGTTTTTTCCGTTGCATGTGGTCATTCTGCCTTAGTGCGCTCCGTTCCGGCTTCCGTAGCCGGGCGGTGCTGCTGATTCTCGTTCTCGGGACCTTGCTGGTCGGCGTTGCCTTCCTGGCGGCCTCCTTTTCTCCGCGACAGCCGCAGACCGTGACCATGGACGTCGGGTTTTCCGGAATCCGCTTCAGCCTGGTGCTGTTCGCCCTTTTTTGGGTGCAGGAACTTGTCGGCCGTGAGGTGGAAAAGCGGACCGTGCTGTATGCGTTGGCCTATCCGGTTTCCCGTGGGGCCTATTTGCTGGGCCGTTTCTTTGGTGTACTGGCTCTCCTGGCCGTCGCCGCTGTGGCGCTGGGCGGGCTGTTGTGGCTATCGGTGATCCTCTCCGGCGGCGAATATACCCAGAGCTATGCCGTCCAGACCGGCTGGCCCTACTGGCTGACCATTGGCGGTCTGTGGGCTGACGCTGCGGTGGTTGCGGCGTTTGCGCTGTGGATCGCCAGCCTGTCAACCGTGCAGATGCTCCCGGTTGCCTTGGGCGCGCTGTTCGCGGTGGCTGGCAAGAGCTTGGGTGCGGTGCTTGACTACCTTGAACGTGGTGCCGATGGCGATCAGGAGTTGATCGGTCGCTACGGGTCCTTGCTGGAGACCATCCAGTACCTGCTTCCCGATCTCTCTCGCCTCGACTGGCGGACGTGGCCGATGTATGGCGTCCCCCTGAGTGACGCGGCTGTGTCGTACGGATTGCTGATGGGCGCCGGCTATGTGCTCCTCCTGCTGGCCATGGCGGTGATTACTTTCAGTCGGCGCGAGTTCTTTTGAAGGCTGGCATGGGTCGTCGTTTGTCGTTACTGCCGCTGCTCGTCATGATCGTCGGCGGGCTTGTTTTCTGGCTGGGGCAGAGCGGCCTGAAAGGCGTCAAGCGATCACGGCCGAATGCGGAAATAGAGGTCGCGCTGCCGATCTTTGTGCAGGTCGCACTGGCCGGTGGTGACCGCTACCTGGCGGCCAGCTGGTCGGTCATACGGGCATTGGTCACCGAGACCAGCCGCATGGCGCCCGAGGAATACCCGCTTCTTGGCCAGGTCCAGAAAGATGCGTCCTGGCTGAACCCGGCGCATGAAGACAACTACTACATTGCCACGGCGATACTGCCCTGGGAGGGGCAGGTGGAGCCCACACAGGTCATCTTGCGTCGAGCCACGGTGGCGCGGTTTTTCGACTATCAGCCGCCGTTCTACTACGCCTTCAACCTGTTTCACTTCATGGGTGACGTGCAGGGCGCGTCGGAGTGGTTGCGGCGAGCCGCAGAGGAACTGCCGGACCCGGATGAACGGCTGACGATGCAGGATCTTGCCGCCAGCTGGCTGGATCGCAGCCAGGATCTCGATATGGCAGCACGTATCGTCGACGCGATGGCCGCCCAGGCCAAGCGCAAGGATTTTGCCGCTTACCTGCAGAAGCGTAGTCAGCGCCTGCGCGATCTCGCTGCCTTGCGGCGTGCGGCGACAGTCTATACAGCGCGACGGGGTAAACCGCCCGGATCGCTACAGGACCTGCTAAGTTCCGGGTTGATCGATAGCCTGCCTGTCGATTCCTTTGGCTCCGGTTTTGCCATTGACGCCGATGGTCTGCCGGTTTTCGCGAGTAGCCTGAAGAAATGAGTTCCGCGATTTTCATTGACGGTTTGTGCAAGACCTATCCGCGGTCGTGGCGGACACCGCCGTTCGAGGCTGTGCGGGGACTGTCCTTGACCATCAGCGAAGGTGAAGTCTTCGGCTTCATCGGCCCCAATGGTGCGGGCAAGAGTACGACGATCAAGGTGCTGACTGGCGTCTTGCAACCCAGCAAGGGGCGTGCGGAATTATTCGGCAAGGATGTGTCATTACCAGAGGCCAGGCGCGGCCTTGGCTACGTGCCTGAGAACCCGAGTCTGTACGACTATCTCACGCCGCTCGAAATCCTGACGATGGGTTTGGCGATCCATCGTGTCAAGCTGCCGGATGCGCGCCAGCACTGCATGCAGTGGCTGGACAGGTTTGCGCTCTCGCAGGTGGCCGACAAGCGCGTGCGCAGCTTCTCGAAGGGTATGACGCAGCGTGTCGCGCTGGCACATGCGATGGCGATACAGCCACGCCTGCTGATTCTCGACGAGCCCCTGTCCGGGCTCGACCCGGTGGGGCGCAAGGACGTTGTGGACGTCCTCGGCGACTATCGCAGCTCTGGCGGAACGATTCTGCTCACCTCACACGTGTTGCACGACGTCGAGCGCCTCGCCGACCGCTTCGGGCTGATCAATCGCGGCGAGCTGGTGACGGTGCAAGCGCCTGGCGAGCTGCTCCATGATGAACAAAAAGTGACCGTGCGCTCAGCAGGGGCTGAGCCGGTGAGCGGATTTGTTGCCGAGACGAATGGACGATGGCGTGCGGATGTCCGCCGTGACCAGCTCTGGCAGTCGCTCGATGCCTTGCGTGCGGCGCAGCACACGGTGCTCGACATCCGCCCCGCCCTCACCCTGGAGGACGCGTTCTTCCGCTTTATCGATTCGGCGCCGACTTCCTCTGCCGTCAAGCGAAGCGACGTGCCGATAGAAAAGTAGTCACCACAAGTGGGGTGCCAAACCTGCCGGTGGCCGAGGACTATTTTTCTCGCGAGTAGGGTGCCGGAAGTGGCTGCAACCAATTCTGTAGCGTGGAACTGCCGAGACGTCCGACGTAGTGCGCGGCGGCTTGGCCACCCTGGCGATCCGCCAGCGTGTACTGGTAGTCCGCGGGGCTTCGCTGAAAGGTGGCGGCGCGCCAAAATTCGTTGAAAGCCGTGTGCGCGCCGACGAGAAGAAACAGGCAGGCTACCCAGAGGCTGGACAGCGCAGCGAGCCGGCCAGGTGCCAGAAGCGTTTGCAGACAGATCACCAGCAAGATTACCAGCGGTGTCGTGCTGAGCCGCAGGCCGAGATCGTTCGAGGGTCCAAAACGGATTAGCGGCAGCGCCAGGAGTACCATCACTGCGAGCCAGAACTCAGCGCGGCTGTCGCGAACGTGCGGAGCGAGGACGAGGGTCAAGAAGAGAAACTCGCAACTGACGAAGAGAGCGTACAAGTGGAGGGAAGCTGCCTGTAATGGGTAGTTTACCGGAGCGGCGGGCGGCACCGTCGCTAGCGTGGACTCGATGTTGCCGGTGTCGAGCAGGAGGAAAAGGGCGATCGGCAGAGAAAACGCGGCTGCCGCAACGATGCCGCCCCACGCTAGGCTCTGCCCGCCAAACCGGCGTTGGTATTTCGCTGCTCCAAGCACCGCGAACGGTATCAATCCCATTGCTGCGAAAGGGGTCCAGATCAGGGTCAACGGCAGCAAGGCGACCGTGACCCGGAATAGTTCAGCGCCGTTCAGGTGGCGCAGGAAGACCACTGTTGCAATCCAGATCGGCAGGCAGTGATTGGGTGCCCAGAGCAGCTGATTGGTGAGCGAGGGGTAACTCATGGGGACCCACCATTCGAGCCGTAAAGGAAAGAGCGGCATTGACTCTGTGGCGATGATCTGACCAAGAAAATCCATTCCACTGAAGAAGACCACCAACAGCAGCGCTAGCGCGAGTCGCGAGCCCACTCTCCGGGGTAGCGGCAGCATCAGCAGGAAGATAAGCACGCCGAGAGTGGTCCAGGCATAAACCGCGAGATCCAGATGAGCAAGCCCGAAGAGCTTGCCAAACAGCGCAAGCGGAAGAAAGTAGCCGATTGCCGAGCGCAGGATCAGTGGTGTGCCGTCGGCCGCCAGGTAGTGGACTGGCCACTCGGCGTTAACCAGGTCACCGAGAACGGCGTCGCGAATGTACCAGTCGGGATTGGCGTACATGAAGTGGCTGCCACCGCCGAAAGCTGCCCAGGCTCCACTGGTCACGATGAGTAGTAGCACCGCCGACCAGGCGTGTTGCGAGCGCCACACGGCGGACCACGGGCGGAACACCCGGGCGATGAAATAGATCATCGCGCTGCACAGCAGTAGGGCGATTGGCAGGCGAAACCAGCCAAACAAGAAAATCAGGTTCGGGAAGGCCAGATAGGCCAGAGCGAGGGCGGTCAGGCCGTCGACGCTGGCAGGCGCGCCGACCAGGGCATCCGCCTGTTTGCGCTGCGTTTGCCGAGCACCCGGCTTTCGCGCTGCGTCGTCCGCCGGGTCGCTTTCAAGCGGCGTCATTCATCGACCGGCGAAAAATTCACGCGCTCCTTCTCCACCACCAGGGGTCGCTTCAGGACCTGCGTGTGGATCGCCGCAATGTATTCGCCGAGGATGCCGATGAAGAAGAGCTGCACCGAAGCAAAGAAGAAGAAGCCGATGATCACTGGCGCGATGCCGACCGAGAACTGTTCCCAACTGACCAGTTTGTAGATCAGGTAGGTGATCGCCACCAGCAGGCTGAGCGCTGAAAGTGCGAATCCGGCCATCGTGGCCAGGCGGATCGGCACTTTCGAATGACTGGTGATGCCCAGGATTGCCATGTCGTACAGCGTGTAGAAGTTGTTCTTGCTGATGCCGCGGCTTCGCCGTGGCTGCACGAACGGGACTTCCGCGTGTGCAAAGCCGATGTCGGCGATCAGCCCGCGGAAGTACGGGTAAGGGTCATCCATCTGACGGATGATCTCGACGACCTCCCGGTCATACAGGCCGAAGCCGGTGAAGTTGGGGATCAGTCGGGTATCCGAAATACGCCCGATGGTGGCGTAGAAAAAGCGGCGAACGAAGGTCATCGCGGTGGTGTGCGTGCTGCTCGGCTTTACCCCGGCGACGACGCGATAACCTTGCTCCCAGCGGGCGATGAATTCCGGAATCAGTTCGGGCGGTTCCTGCAGGTCCGAGGCCATGGCGATGACCGCATCGCCGCGCGCCTGTAGCAGCGCGTGGATCGGCGAGCGGATGTGGCCGAAGTTGCGGGTGTTGACGATCAACTTGACGCGCTTGTCGCCTGCGGCGATGGCCTTGATACGGGCGACGGTGGCATCGGTCGACGCATTGTCGATAAAGATGTGCTCGTAGTCGTAAGCGGGGAGGCGCTCGAACTGCTCGCGGATGCGCGCGTAGAGCGCGTCGACGTTGTCCTCTTCGTTGAAGCAGCCGGTGACGACGCTGATCAGCTTCATGGCGTCAGATGCGTCATGACGAAAACGTGCAAGATCGCGGCGCGCGAGTCGATCCGCATGCCGCCGAGCGCGAAGATGATGACGCAAAACACGAGGCTAACGGTCATGACAGTCGAAACACCCCGGATCATGAAAGTCATGACCGTTTCCCCTCTTCCCCAACCCTTCTCCCGCGAGGGGAGAAGGGAGCTTCGTGAGTCGCATACGCGCCTTTCAGATTAACCGATCACAGGCCGCGTTGATAAATGAGTGCCTTGAGTTGCTCGTTCTCGGCGTAAGGGCTGTCGATCATGTCGATCATGATCGGGCCGTCAGCGGCGACGTCACAGAGCAGCAACTCGCCGCGCATCAGTTCGCGGCAGGAAATCTGGCCTTTTTGCAGCGGGATCGCCAGGTAGATGTCGGCGTCGCAGAGCGCGTGCCCCTTGCCGAGGTCGTGGCGGGCGTAGACGCCGCGCACCAGCGCATCGAGGTACTGGTTTTCCCGGCTCGGCGGGATGCGCTTCTGGGTGCCCGGCGCGCCGCACATTTCTGCGGCCTTTTGGTGCGCCTTGAACCACTGGTCAATCTGATGCGGCAGGCTGCAATACGCCGCGACCGGCAGACCGTCAGGGGCGATGTCGATGTGTCGTTCAAAGGTGCGCGCGCCTTTGGCGTAGGCGATGGCGATCGATGTCTGCCAGTCGCGCTGTTCGTGCGTCGAGAAACCAATGACATTGTGCGGATAACGTCGGCGCAGGAAATCGATCTGGTTGAGCTCGATCTCCTGGTCTTCGGACGGGTAGAGCGAGACGCAGTGGTTGATCGCCAGCGGAATGCCGCGCCGATCGAAGAACTTCACCAGGTCGTCGATATCCTTCAGGGACGACCCGCCGGTGGAGACGATGACCGGCTTTTTGGTGGTCGCAATCTTCTCGATCAGGATCCAGTCGTTGATGTCCGAACTGGCGATCTTGATGAGCTCGACGCCAAGCTCGACGCAAAGCTCCACCGAGACCTCGTCGAACGGCGTGGCCATGGTGATGCAGCCCGCTTGTCGGATGGCGTTGATCAGCGTCGCGTATTCGCGCTTCGAGAGACGGGTGTCGAGGGTGCGCTTGATGTAGCGGATGTCTGCGCGCTCACGAAAGTCGCGATGAATGAAAGCATCAACGTCGCGAAACTGCAGCTTGATCGCCGCCTTGACATTGTTGAAGCGCACGATCCGCGAGAAATCCCGGACGATCCGCAGTCCGCGCTCGATACGTCCCTGGTGATTGTTCGCCAGTTCGAGGACGAACAGATGTTCAAAAATCTCTGCGCCGGGTGACGCTTGCGAATGGCTCATGGGCTTGGCGGTGTGGTGGTCTAGCCACCAGGGTGGCACAGGTGGTTGTGGGTGTCCGAGTGCTGATCCTGAGTCACGTGAATTCTATACGGATTGAACGCGCAGCGTCGCGCCTGGCCGTCCGACCGCCATGCCTGCTTCCAGGCTGGTGAGGCGAGCGCCAACCTCTCGCATTTCGCTCTCAAGGCGGTCTTGTCCGGCTCGCAAGGCGCGCAGGTGTTCAAGAATCAGATTTTCTACGTTGTCGGTCATGGCCAAGACTCCTTTTTTTGAGTCTATCCCTACGGGAGGGAATTGCCAAACAGTTGAAATCGCACACCAAACATGGCTGGCGGGCAAAGCCGCCCATTGGGATTGACGCGGGCAGGGGCGTCAGACGTGCCCCAGCCGCACCCGTCAACTCACCCGCAACTCCCCACCGCCCCACAAGCCGTACAAAAATCGCAGCCATCCTTCCTGATCATCGTCCGGTTGCCGCATTCCCCGCACAGCTTTCCGGCCGTCGGCTTGGCTGCCGTGCCGCCAGCCGGCGCTTCCAGAATCCCCATCTGCTGCAACGGCAGGCCGTTCTCGTCGAGGATGCCGAGCATCGCGTAGCGGTGGATGATCAACTGCGCGAGGTAGGCGACGGTGGAGGTGTAGTTGGTCTGGCGGCGGGTGCCGGGAACGAAGGCCATGAAGTCGCCGAGGGGTTCGGGGTAGTCGAGCAGCTTTCTGAGCTTCAAGCGAAACAAATGGGGTCAGACCCCTATTTGCCTATTTGTGCGCTATTTGTGCGTTTCGGAATCCTAGACCCCTTTATTGAGAGTTGCTTCATCCGCAGATTACGCAGATTCTCGCAGATTCATGACC
>Ga0209573_1002061_pt1 | contig 27293 bp, 39 predicted proteins | sample TNRBio252014_DNA_FD_185870 | JGI IMG/M metagenome (GOLD analysis project Ga0209573, IMG submission 185870) | Wastewater treatment Type I Accumulibacter community from EBPR Bioreactor in Madison, WI, USA - TNR Reactor_6/25/2014_ DNA (SPAdes)... | ecosystem: Engineered > Bioreactor > EBPR >... | reverse complement strand
GCCGCTATTGACTTCATGGTCGAGGATTGCAAGGCGCGTGGCGAAACGCCCGAGAAACCCTATTCCGGCAAGCTGATGTTGCGGGTGCCGCCCGAGGTTCATGCCCATGCGGCGCTGATGGCCGAGGTACACGGCAAAAGCCTGAATCAGTGGGCGGCGGAAGTGTTGGGGAATGCGCGCTAATGGCTAATAGTGTCTTTCCAGGTTATAACCGGACAAAACTCAACAATAACCTTTTGTTTTAAAACTTAAAACATAAAACTTAAAACTTCTATATTCATCACCCGCCTCTCCGCTCCTGATTCGCGGTGATCGCTTGCTGATAGATCGCCATCAGCATTTGGGCATTGGCGTCTTCGGTATACCGCGCCTCGAACGCCTGCCGCGCCCCTTGGCCTAACTGCTCCAACAGGCCGGGCGTCTCCCACGCCGTGCGCACTTCGCGCAATAACGATTCAGGATTCGCTGGCGCGAACACCACGCCACTGCGGCCGGTTTGGACAATGGCGGGCAGCGGGCCGATCGCCGACACGGCGGCGGGCGTGCCAAAGGCGAAGGCTTCCCGCACCACCATTGGAAAGCCCTCAAACCATTCGGACGGCAACACCAGCAGCCGGGCGCGGGCGATTTCGGCTTGGGCGGCTTCGCTGGACAGTGGGCCGAGAAAGCGAATCGGAGTGGCGGGATCGGCAGCGGCCAGCCGCTCCAGGTCGCCGCGCAAGTCGCCGTCGCCGGCGATCCGCAATTCCGGGGCCGACGCGCCCCACAGCAGCCAGGCCCGTACCAGCGCCATTACCCCTTTTTCGGCGGTCAGCCGTCCGGCGAACACCACGCTGGGGCGACGGTCAGCCCACGGCGCAGGAATCGGGTTTCCGGGGTAAAAATTCGGCTTGACGTGGACTAATGCAGCGGGCAAGCCAGCGGCGATCATTCGGTCGCGTTGAAACTCGGTCAGGGCGATGAAGGCGTCTACCTGTCGGGTCCAAGTGCCTAACCTCCGGCGTAGCCCTACGCTGAAGGCCAGCGGCAGAGTGGCCAGGCGGCTATTCCGATAGCAGCCATAGCGCAGCGCCGGCCAGGAGGAATGGCGATCCAGGCATTCGGTGCAGACCTGCCCCGCTCGCATCGGGATGGCCGCTGGGCAGAACAGCCGGTAGTTGTGCAGGGTCAGCACTCGCGCCGCGCGATGGCCGATGGCGTGAAAGATGGCGGGTGAGATCAGCGGAAAGGTGTTGTGGACATGCACCACGACGGGCTGAAAGGCGTCTACCGCTCGGCGGATGGCGATGACTGACCACGGGTTCCACGGCACGGCGCAAGCGCCCTTGACCGCGCCCCATACGCCTTGGCTGCGAATCTCGTCGCTGTGGCGGGTGAACTCGCTGACGGTATGGCCGCGCTGCTGCAACAAGGCGCGTTCGGCTTCGAATACCTGATTTTCGCCGGAGGGGGCGGCGGAGCCGTAGTAATTGTGGGCGAGGAGAATTTTCATTGCGTTCCCACGTTCGCTCCTTTACCGATTGCCACCTTGGCGCGGTAAATCCGGTCTACGACTCGCGCTTTTTCTTCCCAGCTAAAATCGCGCGCCCGTTGCAGCGCGCCCCGCGCCAACGCCTGCCGCTGATGCTCGTTCCGCGCCAGTTGTTCAATCGCCTGCGCCAGCCCGGCAATCGTCTCATTCGGTGTGGTCACTGGAATTTTGAGGCCGCAGGTTTCGTTCACCACTTCGGCAAAGCCGCAATGATCCAGGCACACGATGGGCAGCCCCAAGGCCAGCGCTTCTACGGTTACGGTCGAGGTCAAATCGCGCAGGCTGGTGATCAACAGCACATGCGCCTCTTGCATGACTTCCAGCGCCCGCGCTCTGGGTAGCCAACCGTGAAAGCGACAGCGCCCGCTGATTTCCAATCGTTCCGCCAGTCGTTGCCAGGCGGTGGTTCGCTCGCCTTGGCCGAGAATATGCAATTCCCAATTCACGTCAGCGGGCAAACGCCTCAAGGCCAGTAAGCCGAGATTGAGCGCCTTTCCCGGAGTATGTTGCCCGCTCCAGACCAGGCGCAACGGTTCTTCGGCGGCCCGGAGCGGAATTTGTGACGCCGGTTCGCGGGGCAAGCCGACTTCGGTCAGGACGATGCTGGAGCAATCCCAGTAGCGGGCCGCTCCCTCCCGGTTCTCTGGCGTGGCCGCGATCAGTCCTGTGGTCAGGCCGGATGCCGCCACTTTCGCCGCCTGCTTCGGGCGGGCAAGAAATCGCATATGCAATAAGTTAAACAGGTTATAGCCCAGGTAATAGATTGCGCCGTACCACCCGACCGTGGGCAGGAACCGCCACGGGAACAGGCCCATGCCGCCGACCGGCCCCCAGACAAAGGGAATGCCGAGTCGCCACAGATAGCCCGGTTCGCGGAAACTGACCATCGTCAGATGGTGGGCAATGTCGAACTTCACTTCTTGGTGCAGTCGCTGCGCCAAACGATAGGCATCTTCATGCCAGCGATGGTAATTCCAGTAATAGGCCGGTGGCCACAACTTGCGGAGCAGTCGGTTGCGTCGCTTGCGAATGAAATAAAGGTGCACCATACCCTGTATATCAGGTCGTACAGCTAAAGCAGCCTCCATTTCTTCCCTGAATTTCTCTTCTTCGACGATAATCCAAAGATCATGTTGATGTGCTAAAGCCTTAACGAATCCCCAGCCGACGCCAGGCTCAGATCCTTTCACTGGACTGCACGCATAGGCCACGAGGAGGATTTTGAGTCGCGAGGTTTGCTCAGTACAAGCGATGTGTTTCATGTCATGATGGCGCAATAATCACAAAAATAAGCCCACTGTTGCCAGTTCCTCCTAGTCTGCCAAATGAAAGAATTTTTAAAACAGCAGCAGCGCCGACATAACCAAAACAAAGCACCCGACTGCGTTTTCTGAGCGAGTGCAGCATCGGATCATAGGTTTTAAAAAACGCGATCTTGCAACCACGGGCCAGTACAACCGAGCGAACCGAATCGGGCGCTAAATCCCACTTCAAAAAGGTTGGAAAAGGTCCTTTGTCGCTGGTGCCGGCTTCCTTGTTACCTAGGAAGTACCGGTAGAATAAGATGTGTAGCCAGTGAGGGGTGTATTTAGTAGCTAAACCCCATAATGAATTCACATTCGGCATGGCAATGACCAAAATTCCACCCGGTTTAGTGGCCTTAATAAGATTGTGAATGGCGTCCAATGGCCTAAGAACGTGTTCCAGAACGTCCCAACAAACCACCATATCGAAAACACGACCCTTGAAGTCATGATCTTGAATGTCGCCAATAACTTTTTTTTGTAATTGATGATTTCTGTCCAGTTGCTGTTCTGAAATATCTAACCCAATCAACTGGGCTGAAGGGGGTAGTTTAATGTGAGTGATAGAGCCACATCCCGCTTCCAGCACCAGCGGTTTTTCAGAGGTTAGTTGGCTATCTAATACCTGTTGAAGCTCACGGATGGCAGTTAGCCTTTCGACGTTCATATCAAGAACTCCGTTTGCTGATCTATCGTAAATATGCTCATAACATCCTCTGCAATCGCGTTAAGAGAGATTGGTATAATGGGGTGGGCCGCAAAGTTGCTTTGAGCAGAATCCACAACGCCCAATTGACTCGGAGTTCCCCGACTGATAAATTAGCGGCTTTCGCCACCGCGCTGGCTAACGCCAAAGCTTGTGATTCTACGGCCTGTGGATTCGGCGAGCGGGCGATAAGAAGGGCGGGCGCGACTATGAAGTAAAAGGCGTCGCCTAATGCCACATCCCACGCCCGGCTTTCTTCCCAGTCGAACACGAAGAATCCTTGAGCGGTCCAAGCACAATTCCACGGGGCAAAGTCGCCGTGGCGGCAATGGCCCCAGACCGTGGCGCCCGCTGCCACTAACGCATCCAGATGCTCGCGTACTGCCGCATAGGCGGCTTGCCCCGTCGCCCGTGCTTCAAAACTCGTCAGCAGGTTCGACTGCTCCAGCACTTCGGCGAGCGGGCGCTGCCGCCGCTCCAGCCGCGACAACTCGCTCAGAAACGCCACCGCCGCCCGTTCCAGTCGGGCCTGACTCACCGGTTGCCGCGCCCGGTATTCCTGAATCAGCGTGAGTGACGGCCCCTGTTCCACCATATCCAGCAAGACCGGCGTTTGCGGGGCTAACGGCGTTTGGCTAAGGGTTTTCAGCGCCGCCGCTTCATGGCGTAGCGCGGCTTGCGCTGGGGGTGAATCCCCGTATTTCAGAATCGTTTGCCGTGCGCCGCCCACAGGCAGAATCACGGTCTTGCGGCAGTCGTTCGGGTTGCCCAGGTACAGCGCAAAGTCTTGGGGCGGGCCGGTGCGGTTCCAGTCCAGCCCGGCGTGTCGCGCTCCCTGGGGTAGCGCGGTTGCGGCTTGGCTGGCGATGCACAGCGTCCGCGAGCGCAACGGCCAGTCAAAACCGATTCGCGCCAAGAATTTCACCAGGGACACCGCCAGTCGCGCCCGCCGCCGCCCGGGACGATGCAGCGTCAAGGCTTGTGCGGTCCAATCCGGCGCACCGAGCGGGATGACCACGCGGGGGTTGTGCGGCGGTAACAGGGCATAGTCGCGGATGACCCCAAAGCGCCCCGCCAGTGCGTTGCGCCAGCCCGCCACAGTGGAAGCGGAGCCGATGAGGCAAACCGTGTGGAGACGCTCGGAGTGAAAATCTGGAATTCCGCGCAACGGGGAGTCTTGAACTACCCAGACCGTGGCTGTTGCTGCATCCTCTGTGATGACCATTCCGGCTAATGCGTGCTGCCAGAACGCCACTTCACTGTCAGAAAAGCCGATGAGCGCGATCTGATCATGATCCCGCAGCGGCAATAGCCAGCGCCAGCCGTAGCGGTAATCGAAATCAGTCCATAGTGTCATAGGAGTGCTGAGTAGTCACGGCTAATCCACAGCCAGCAAGTTATGAAAAGGATGATGGTTTTTCCAGCGGTAGGTATGAAAATCCCGCCGATCCGTGGAAACAATCCGACCGTGACCTAAATGCTCGGCTAAAATAACCAGGGAGGCATCCGCTAAATCCATTGGCAAGCTTTCATACTGGCGCATGAGGATTGCCATGCGACGCAATTCAGATTCACCGAGTGTAAAAATCTGAAATAAGCCTTCCTGTTGGGCCAATAAAAATTCTATCGATAATTTCGGGCCGCAACGGGTTTGCAGCAAATAGCAGACTTCAGTAATAACCGGCAAAGTGGTGATCAGCGGTTCATGGATTTGAGCGGCGCAAGCTTTGGCTTGTTGATGACAGTCGTCGCGTTGGTTGAAGAGCGCCACCCAAAATCCGGTGTCCGCAATTATCATGGGTTGCCCCAGAGATGCTTTTTGTAATCGACGGACAGGCTACTATTGCCCTCCATGCAACCGAGCAGTTGATGCGCTTCCAAAATTCGCAACACTTTCTGGCCCTCGGTTTCCGCAGGTACGGGCGTTTCATCAATCACTTTCGCCAGCATTTCGGCGACCAGTTGCGGCAAGGGCTTATTCAGGTGTTTTTGCAGTTCTATGAGCCGTTCGGCATAAACATCATCGAGTTCGGTTTCAATGTGCATGGTAGTTTCACCTTAGTGATCATGATCCCGCAGCGGCAATAGCCAGCGCCAGCCGTAGCGGTAATCGAGATCAGCCAATAGCGTCATAGGGGTGCTGAGCGGTCACGGCTAATTCGCAGCCAGCAAATTATGAAAAGGATGATAGTTTTTCCAGCGGTAAGCATGAAAATCCCGTCGATCTGTGGAAATAATGCGCCCATGGCCCAGATGTTCGGCCAGAATGACCAGGGAGGCATCCGCTAAATCCATTGGCAAATCGACGTATTGGCGCATTAATTGCTTAATGCGCAGTAAATGGCTGGCATCCAAGGTAAACAATTGAAATCCTTCAGCCTGAAGGGTATCAAACCAAGCCAGTGTCATCGATACCCCAATCCGCTTAAAAAGTAGATGAATCGTTTCAACCAGCACCGGGTAGGTTGTGATCAAAGGTTCAGTACACTGCTGAAGAATAGCTCGGCATTGGCTATGGTTTTGATCGCGCCGGTTCGCTAAACCTACCCAAAAACCAGTATCGACAATAATCATCGTTTTTCACCGCATTTGTGTGAAAAATCTATCTCATCCTTATATCGTACTGACCATTGTTCATCAGCATCTACACAACCAATGAAACCAATACGCTCTAATGCTTGATAAAGTGGCGATAACGCATCATCCGTATCTTTGGATAAAGAATCTAAGGCAGTAATAGTGTTGATTATGGTGCCATCATTCGAGACAGCGCTTTCCATCGATTGAGATACAATGGGGACTGTGCCATAGCGTTGCTCCATAAATTGAATGAAATCCAGCACTTCACGCGCAGCGGGTTCCGGCAGATGGAGGCTATGATTGTAAATGATTTCAGCCAAAGTCATGGCTAATCTCCTTGCATAGTGAGTGATGCCATCTCACCATCATCAAGTTCGGTTTCAATGTGCATGGTACTTTCACCGTAGTGGTCGTGATTCCGCAGCGGCAACAGCCAGCGCCAGCCGTAGCGATAGTCTAACCAGACAATCATAATGCTGTGCCTAATCAAATCAAATTGCTTAAAATTTTATTTTTCGCCACGGTAACGGATAACCTTTGCAGGCGCACCTGCAACAATCGCATAATCAGGAACATTATGCTTAACAACAGATCCAGCGCCAATTACTGAGCCGTTTCCAACTTTAACTCCAGGGAGAATGATGACTCGCGTACCAATCCAGACATCATCACCAATTTCAATTGGATTAATAGGTAATGCTGCTTGTTTGTTAATAGGAATATCTTTATTTTCAAAAGCATGGGCTGTTGCCATAATAATTACATCAGGCCCCATAACTACATCATTTCCAATCGTTACCCCGGGAGAAATTACACAATTTTGCCCTAGCTGAGATCGATCACCAACTCTTCTTCCAATACCGTTGCCAAAATATGCATTATTTTTAACGATCACATCTTTACCTGAACCATCTAAAAGATAGGCTACCAAAAATTTGCGCAACATGTACCCAAATTTATACCCAGGCATTGGCTGAGTAGGGAAGTGTTTTGCAAATCCATAATAAGCTATTAGTAGCAGTTTCCTTTTTATTAATTGACTCATTAGTTATTATCCTTTTTGATTTTATTTAAAATAGCTGTAAGAACATTATCACGCACTTCTTTAATCGTAACTTCTGTCGAAACCAGAACCGCTCCAAGCTCACATTGGGCAAGCTCACGTAGTGCATTTACTTGCCGTATGGTTTCGGAAAGTGGCAATTCCTGCTTGCGCATTAAAATCACGCTTGGGTCGGCATAGAGACATAATACGACATTTGGCTTGGGTATCCAGCGCATAAACCAAGCAATAACAGATTGGTCAAGATTAATCCGAAATCGGCGCGGGTCGAGCGCCATATCGTAACAGTAGCGGTCGAACAGAATCACCGTCGGACTCTTGGCGATCTTGGGACGCAACACCAGCCAGTAGCCCAGCACATAGTCCAGCGTGAGATAGGTCAGCCTAAACAGCGAGCCGAGCGTACCGGATGGAGTGGAACCGTGGGGGTCTAAAACCGGCCCGATTTGCACGGCCTGCTTGCCTTTCAAGCGGGCCAGTGGCGGCAACAGACCAGGGCGCAAATGCTTAATCTCCAGAGCGCCATGAGTGGCATCGTCCAGCACCGGCTTGATGGCATTGATAACCGTCGATTTGCCTACGCCATCAGTACCGAGAACCGCCACAATAACCCCAGAGGGATGCAGGTAGCGCCGTATCTTGGCCCACTCGTGCAAAAAGCGGTTCCGCACGAAAGCTATAGGTGATGACCTAAACGCCTGCATAAAAATCGCCCTGCGCAGGGTGCGAGACTGCCTAATCAAATCGGTTTTGCTGTCCTTAGCCAGTATCATTTGCCGGAATAAAGTTAGACCTTGCTGGCCCATTGGAGCCAGCGCCAAACTTAGGCGCTCCCAATCATCCTGTACTGCTTTTGCTGCCTCTATTTGGTATCGTTTGGGCATTTGGCTGTTATTAAGAACTTCCTTGAGGACTCCCAACACCGCTGCAAAACCCGGCTCAAGAACCTTGATCCCGTTGTGCGTGATCTGCAAATCAGATAACCTACGATTATTCAGAAGATTGATACCTCTAAACCAGAGTCCAACATTGACATCAACACAGACGCCCCACCACCTATTTTCGATTTCATCATTGCAACCCACAGCAAACATCTTGAAGAATCCATGCATTGATGCACAACCGATAGGAGTTCCATTTGCACTTTTAATTGAATGAGATATGATCTGTCGAACGGACGTTTCATCTTCCGGAGCAACCAGAATATCCAGATCGCTTCCCGCTAATGTAGCGGGAAGCGATGCATAGTTACGCATGACGGTATAGCGGATAACAGACTGATTTAGATGTTTGAAAAACGCATCCAAAAATATGGACTCAGAGCTAACCGATTTATTCAACATTTTTTATTTTCTATTCTATATTTAATGACTCTCGCCGGATTACCACCCACGATTGCATACTCGGGGATGCTTTTTGTTACAACGCTTCCGGCACCAATGATTGAATGATTTCCCACATTAACACCCGGAAGAATAATAGACCTTGCTCCGATCCACACATCATTTCCAATTTTTACTGCACTAGTAGTAGGTGCCTGACCCTGTTCGATTATAGGTTTATGAATGTCAGAAAATTCATGGTTTTCAGTTATTATTAACACATCAGGCCCCATTACAACATTGTCACCAATACATAAATCGTGTCCAATAATTCGACAACCATAACCCAAGTTAGAGTTGTTACCAACTTCTAAGAATTTTCCAGATCCAAATCGTACTTGAGAAGCAACTCTGACGCCTAACCCGCAAAATTTGAACAGTTTTTTAGCACACAATAAGCGTAAACTATGCCCCAATAATGCACCGGGCATGCCTGGCATTGGTAGCCGAATTGCAATTGAATAGTACGTAAAATAAAAAAAAGAACGCACCAAACCAATTACAAATATTTTTCGATATGAACCCAACGGATTATCAATAAGTTTTTGTTGAAACATTACATGACCTATAGCTAAAAAGTTAAGATAAGTTGAAGTAAATTGTCCTGCTAAAACTACGAAGGAAGATACGGATAAACAACCAGTAAACCTTTATTAACTTATAAAAAGTTAAACGAAATAATTTTGGACCTCGAATCCCACTAAATTTGTCACGAACCATTGCGCTCTCTATATGTCGCCGCGCTGTATGCAAAACACTCAAGTTTTCGTTATGCCATGTAAAGTAAGCAACACTTAAAGGAGTGAATGCAAACTGGTAATCAGAATAGGCGAGCCGAACGTACCACTCAAAGTCCATCGTGACCTTATATTTTTCATTCAAAAGTTGTCCATCATTAATAATTCGCCGCCTAACAAACGCAGAACAACTCCTAATAAAACAGCCCGTGTACAGAAGCATACTGCGCGAAAACCCTACTTCTCTTTGTCTACGAACAGGATGACCATTTTCATCTACGTAGGTGCAGTTACCAAATAAAAAATCGATATAAGAATTCTTTTCAAAATACGAGATAACTTTTGCAAGAGCATCAGTATCGTAATATTCATCTGTATTCAACCAGCAAACTACATCGCCAGTAGCCATTAAAAACCCACGATTGATTGCCGCTGTCTGGCCCTTATCAGGCTCAATGATAATCTTGACATCCACGCCCTGCGGATCGTTGCGATACTTGTTTAGTAAATCGACGGTTTGATCTGTGGAGCAGTTATCGAGAATAATGTGTTCGACCTGAACACCTTGTTGCGCTTTCACACTGTCGATGCATTTTTGGATAAATCGACCTTGATTGTAAGACGGAGTGACGACAGAAATCTTCATTAAATTTCCCTATTTATTAGGTAGATTCACATTAGGATAAGATAAAAAACCTTTCATGTAAATAATAAAAAGCATAAACCAATAATAATACATGTATTCAACTGAAATTGAAAAAATCATAAAGCTGATAGATATACAAAAAATCAATAAAAATGACTCTCCGCCAAAAGCATTTATTTGCTTTAATCTTAACATGTTAGCGTGCTTATATGTCCATAATATAAGACCTACAGCAAAAATTAAACTATGCATCCAAAATGTATAGCTTCCCATTCTTAACCCTAAATTTAGCCAAGCATGATGAACAGTTTTGCCATATACTTGAATAAATGTGTCTGGATTATAGCCTTCAAAAAGGCCAGTATCTTGAATTAACTCATAAGCTTTTTCCCAGAGAAAATACCTTTCATTTTCATATAAGTCACCCCCTTTTGATGTATAAAAAAATCGATCTATAATAAATTTTACATGCGGAATATCAAATAAATTATCTAAAAAATTTCCAAAAACAAGAAAGATAGTAGCAAATAAAATAGAAAAAACATAAAATTTGCTAATTTTTGAGTAAAGTTTTAGTATAAAAATTGATAAAAAAATAAGAACAGAAGCAGAGATAGCTGTACGAGAAGCAGTTAGTATAATTAAAATTATTGAAACAAAAAAAGCGAACAAAAACAAAAGTTTCTTACTTCTAGATATGTTAGAGTTAACTAAAATTAGAGAGGAAGATAAAGAAGATAACAAATCAGGAGATAAGTAATTAGGATCGCTATAAAGTCCTGAAAATTGCCAACCGCTAAAAACATTAAATCCAAAAAAATAAGCGAAAGCGTGAGGAAGTGAGAAAAATGCAATTATATATAAAGAGTTAAAAGGAAAACCGTATCTTGTTATATAAATATATAAAAAAATAAAAAATGCATAAGTTTTAATTATAAATGAGACATTAACGAAATATGAAATATCTGGTGTATAAAATAACCTTGAAATAACCACACCTAATAAAACCATAACCATGCCAAAAATATTATAAATATCTTTAGTTTTTATCTGGATATTTCTTAAAAAAGACAATCCAAAAAACAATGAAATTTCCAATAAAAAAATAGATCTAGCGATATAGCCAATGCCTATTGATATGATGACTAAATACCAACATATTTCTACTATTTTATTTGGTTTCATAAATACACAGTCCGATTGCTTCTTATAATTTTCGCCGGATTTCCCGCGACTATCGAATCGGCAGGTATCTGTTTGCAGGTCACGATGCTGCCTGCGGCAATAATACTCCTGGCCCCAATATGCACTCCTTTTAGAATCATGGCATTCGCGCCGATAAATACATCATCTTCAATAATGACTTCAGCCATTTTAACCTGCTCAAAATCCCCGCCACACTTCCTGCGATGCCGATAATCCAAGGAATGAAAATCATGATCGAAAATCCGTACATTGCCGCCGACTTTTACATGTTCGCCAATCCGAATTAACCGACGCGAAGACAGGATAGCAGAGGTCAATCCTGAATGATTGCCAATTTCAATGCAGCCATCCCCCATACATTCCAGCATCACCGGGTTAGTAATCCCTACCGTATTTGACAAGAAGCGAGCAGTAAGACTCACCTGATCGCCTAGTTTTATCGTTCCTTTGCCATTAGGGCGAAAGTAGACTTTGCCACAAACTTGCAAATTTTTCCCATACGGACATTGCAGCAATTTTAGAATGAGTTTTGCTCGCCAAGTCGGCACGATAAAAGCCAGCTTAATCCGCGCGACTTTAAACAGCTTGGACATTAACAGCCAAAATGAAATTTCTCTATTTCTTATTCGCATGAAGCTCAATCACTTTTTGATAAATCGTCTTTAAGTCCGCAATAATTCGGTCAGGATTATGCCGTGTCGTCGCCCTCTTCTTGGCATGACGCGCCATCTTTCGGGATTGCTCAGGATTCGACACCACCTGCTGAATTGTCGCCGCCAAAGTATAAGGGTCATGGTCGGCAACCAGCAGACCATCCACACCGTCATCGATCAGGCTGGCATTGCCGCCCGTATGCAGGGCGATCACTGGCATCCCCAGCGCCATGGCTTCACAAATGCTGTTTGAACTGTTTTCAATATGGGAAGGATGCACGTAGACATCGGCACATTGCAGAATTTTGATGATAGCTTCTGCTGTTAATTCGCCATGCAATTGAATGTGTCCGGCCAAAAAATTCATGTGCGGTTTATAAAAAATCCGATAGGACGGTGTCGCAGCATCCAGGCCAATCACATGCCAAGTAAAGTTTCTTACACCGGTTTCTTTAAGAATCCGGCAGGTGGCGACCAGCGTTTCATGTCCTTTATAGAGCGGACTGGAAATAATGCTGACCACGTTTAAAGTTTCATTGGAATGGCCACCTAGCCAACCCGCTTCAAGAAAATCTTGCCTGAGCATTTCATCGCAGTGAAAATAATGGGCATTGGGTGAAAGTAGATGAGTGAGCTGCTGGTCCCAGGCAGTCCGGCCCATAAAATACCGGGCAATAGCATAGATCTTCTTTTCTATCCCCACCCTTCTTTTAAAGATTTTCAGACCATTTTGAATCGTACTTCCTTTAAGGATATCGATGATCCGTTGTGAATACAAAGTTTTTAAGAAAGGCAGTTTGATGCGGGTTAAATGATAATAACAAGGCTGGAGAATACCCTGGATGTGAATAATGACTGGAATATCGGTCAAGCCACTCACCAGCCCATATTCCATTTCAGTGCCGAAAACGTGAATAATATCCGGCTTGATTTCATCAATTACTGCTAAATAACGCTGAACAAGATCTGCAATCGGCTCCCGATTGAAGATAATGTCAATTCGTTTTTGTAGCAGGTTGCGCCGGTCAGGAACCAGAAAATAAGTCGTGTTTTGCTCAGTAATTTTACGAAGCTGTTTTCCACTGTAGCGAGTGGCAATATAAAGCTGAAGGCTTTCATCGAGAGTAAGATGATGCGCCAGACTTTGCATCCATCCGCCACGAGTCAGTTCCTTGTTCAGATTGACTGAGTTATTGGTGAACCAGAGGATTTTCATCATAAAATCCCAAATCTATACTTAATATATCTAAGTGAATTTCGCAGGCATGGCTTTAACTTGTTTTTACATAATTTAGCATAAGCTAAGAAATCGTCGGCCACAATATTTAAATTGTGATTTTGCCTCACATAGGTAAAGCATTTGTTAGAAATATCTTTTATATATATGTCTGAAGATAAAATTTCTTCAAAAATTTTTAGTAAATCTTTCCCCATAGTACGATCATTTTCATTAACAATTTCTCCTAACGAATAGCCTTTTGTTTCAAAAATCCAACGATATTTATAATCAACAGGATATGATGTAAAACAAGCATCAAGTAGAATTGAAGGTAATCCAATTGATGCTGATTCTAAGCAAGACATACCCATCGCAAAATTTATCAATATCCGGTCTTGTAAAAATTTTCTTAAATTTTCTCCGAACAAATTGGTATGATATTGTATTTTTACATGGTTTTTTACGTTACATTCCAATAAAATTCCGAACTCTTCTGGATTATCAGTGATTATATGCAAGCAAAAAGTTTTATTTAATTTTTTCTCAATTATTTTCAAATCTTCCATTAGCTTTTTTACCGGATTTACCTTCCAATTTTGCGCTCTTCCTATATAGCTAATCTCGATTATTTTTTTGGATGACTTTATTTTGAAATCAACATTACCAACTTCTTCTAAGATTATTTCAATTGGAATAGGCAAATAATCAAAGGTTTTATTTATGTTATAGGCTTGCCTGATGGTTTCTGCTCCAATATCGTCCATAAAAATTAGACCATTATTCTTTTGCATACTAAAAATTACATATTTTAGAAAAATCTTTTTTATTCTGACAAGACGGCTTTTGGAATCAACAATTAATGTTGTTGGAAATACGTTCCAGAACAGAAAATATGGGTTTATCTTATAAAGATAATATAATTGTGCTGTAAACATTGTTGTTATCAAGATATCATCAGGATTTACAAAAGAGCTTACTCTTTCTATCTTGTCTGAATTTAAGTCAAATAACTCATATTGAATATGATTATTATCAAGCTCTCTTGTTAGCCATGAATCCGCATAATAAATCAATTTTACTTCTATGTTTTTTTTATAAAGCTCTTTAATAATATTGAGAAATAAATTTTGAACCCCACCAATACCATTAATTGTAAAGAAAAATACAATTTTTTGATGCTTTTTACTTTCATTCATGATTTATTAATTCTCTATAAATAAATGCATATGGGATTCTTGCTCTCAAAAAACCGTTCCTAGTTATAGGCAAACAGGGCAAACGTCACCAGCGGTCGTTCTTGAGTAGGTTCGGTCATTTTTTGGTTAAGGGTTAAGGGTTAAGGGTTAAAAGCTAAGCCCGATCAATCGCTCATAGGCATCGGGGTCACGCAAGCGCACAAAGAATTCGGGGTCAGGTCTTGAAAGACGACACACAGCATAGATTACTCCGCACCCAGGCTTTTTAAGATCTTTCTTGCAAGCGGTTCCTTGATCTCAGTATGCCGAGGCACGGCTTCGGTTCTACCGTTCTCTGGATTGACCCAAAGCGCATGCGATGCCCCCTCGCGTTTCAAGTAGCAGCCGGCGATCCTCAGCTTTCTCTCCAAAAAAAGTCTTTTCATCCAATGGCGACCGTGTCGCGAATGGCATCCTGAGGAAGGCCACGGAGGATATCCGAGGTGCGGTCATCCAGGATCATTTCGATGGCCTGTCGCAGACTCTCCTTGGTTTCCTCTAGCGTCTCTCCTTGTCCATTGGCGCCCGGTATTTCCGGGCAAATCGCCCAAAATCCCCCTTCCGGGGCAGGCTCGATAATCGCTGTGAATTCACCTTTCATGGATGATTCTCGGTAGTCGATAGAGAAAATGCGTAGCGTAAGTTTTAAATTTTAAGTTTTAAGTTTTAAATTTTAAGTTTTAAGTTGAAAACTAAAAGTTTGGTGCTGGTTTGTTCAGTTATAACCTGGAAAAACAATAGCTTTCTTTAACCTTTCCCCTTTCCCCGCAAAACCCACCGCATCCCCGGCATCCGACACGCCGCCCGCACGATCCGATGATCCGGCCCAATCCGCTGCACCAGCCCGCGCAAGCACAATACTGTCGCAATCACTGTCGCCACCAGCCCAAAAGCCGTCGCTGGCCACAGCGGCAACAGCCGTGCAACATCAACCATGACATTCGTTTTCCACTTTTGATGCCGTCACGACTGCCCTGGCGAAATCCTCGAAGTCCACCAATCGATTTCGGGCGATCGCGTACACGATAGCCCAGTTAATGGCACCGTACTGATGAATCGCCAAATTGCGAAACCCCACCGCCTTCTTCATCCGTCCGGCCAGCTCCACATTGAGGATTCCTGCCTGCATCAAAAGATCAAAGGTTTGCCCCATGGTGTCTGGCGCAGGAAGTGAAGTTCTCGCAACCAGATGCGCACCAATATCCACACAAAGCTGAACGGCGCGGGTCAAATTCAGCGCCAGAATATCTTGGGCGTCGTAATTTTTCGCTAAGGTGTCCGCATCTTTCGGGCATTTCTCTTCAACCCGGTGGACGCAACGCCGCAGAGATTCCAGTTTTTGCTCGATCAAATTCCAATCCATGCCCGTCGCCTCTCGCGAAGAATTCTCGTCCTATAGGGCATAAAGTCCGCTTGATTGAACAGATGCCTGCTCAGCAGGGCTGCATAACGCGCATCGTCCCCTAGTAGTCTGCGCCCGCCAGTCAGGATCTGTCCCAGTAACGGTTCGCCGACTGTCAATAAATCCACCAAGTCCACCGGCCGCCCGACGGCCTCCGCGAGATCCATGATCAATCGCATTTTTTCATTCGCGTCCAGGGGTCGATCCGCACTGACCGCGAGATCCAAGTCACTATCAACACCGGCGGCGTTCCTTGCCAAAGAACCAAATAGCACGGCCAGAAGAATATGCGGATGCTTTTGCAAAACCTGCTTGATGTGCTCGTCAGTCTCCATACTTTAACCTTTCCCCTTTCCCCTCAAAATCAGCCGCATCCCCGACATTCGACACCCCGCCCGCACGATCCGATGATCCGCGCCAATCCGCTGCACCAAGCCCCGCAAGCACAGTGTCGTAGCAATCACTGTCGCCACCCCCCCGAACCCCGTCGCCGGCCACAGCGGCAACAGCCGTGCAGCGATAAAAGTCACCGCCACGATGGGCAACAGCCACAGCAACAACCGCCAAGTCGCAGGTGACCAACAAAAACCGGTCAGATGGCGGGCGACGCCATAGACACCCGCCGCATAGGCCAGATACAGCACAAAAAACGCCACGGCGACACCCTCGACGCCCACGGCGAACAGCCCTACCCCGATCAGCGCAAGGTGCAAAACATTGGCCGCAGTCTCGGTTACGAAAAACCATTGCCCCTTACCCAAGGCCAGCATCACGAACCCCAACGGCCAGGAGATTACCCGCCCCAGACAGCCCAGGACAAACCATTGCAGCAAATCAGCCGCCGGCAGAAACGCCCCGGTGTAAAAAATGCGGATGACCCACGGCGCGAGGGCCAACGTCGCCAGCAAGCCCGGCGTCGCCAGCAACAAACCAATCTCGGTTTGCTCGTTGACCAGCCGATTCACCGCCGCCCGGTCGGAGGCCACCGCCGTCAGGCGCGGATAATAATCCGCCCCCATCGCCCCCAGCACAAAGTTGATGAACATCCCGGACAGCGCAAAGGCGGCACTGAAAATACCGACCGCTTCCAGGCTGATCTGCTGAGTGATCAGGGCGCGGGTCAGATAAGCGACGACGCTCACCGCCAACCCACTCCACATGAACACCAAGCCGAGCCGAACCAGGCCGCCGGCCAGGTGAAAGCTCTCCCGCCAGCTCACGACCACCTTGGGCACCGGCACTCGCCGGGCGAAATGCCAGGACGCGGCAAGCTGGACCGCCGCCATCAACACCAAAGCCGGCACAATGCCCCGCAAACCGAGCGCGGCATAAAAGCCAACCGAGATCACCGTACCCGCCACCGCGCCAATGACTTGCAGCCGCGCCAGATCGCCGATGCGACGCAGCCCTTGAATCAGCGCCATCTGTCCACCCGACACATTGCCGAGCAGGATGATCACGCCCAGCAGCGCGATTTCCACAACATGTTCATCGTTGCCAAAGGTCCAGCGGCTGAGCGGCGCGGCCAGCGCCAACATCGCCAGCGCCCCCAACAGGCCGGTCAGCCAGCACACGCGGCGCAGCGTAATGATCGTGCGGCCCATCGCCTGCGGATCATCCTGGCCCGCCGCCGCCGCGACATCACGCACCCCGCTGGACTGAATGCCCAACCCGGCCACCGTGCCGACCAAACCCTGGATCGCCATGTAGTTCCCGATCAGCCCCACCCCTACCGGGCCAATCAGCACCGCCGCGAACTTGACCCGCACCATGCCCAACAGCAGGTTAATCCCCTGCGCCCCGCCGATCAGCGACGAGGATTTGAGGATTTGGGTGTAGGAGGACATGGGGGGTTTAGTTTTAAGTTTTAAGGGTTAAGTTTTAAGGGTTAAGGGTTAGTTTTTTGTTTTAAGTAGGTGATGAGGCCGTGAAGCATTTTGGAGATTTCCTTCAGTTCGGTAAGGAGCGTTATCCGGTTGGTGAACCAAAGAATTTTCATTCACTTTCGCCAATGGCCGACAATGATCGTTCAATCAGTTCATCGGCTGCATACATCCCCTCGCTCTTCAGCTCATACACCCAAGGTCTGGCTTTATCGAGCAAACCACGCTCCTTAGCGCGCAGGATCACCCCCAGAGAACCCATCATCCGCAGGGCGTGGGCGCTAATACAGCGGCGCGCCATCTGGTCATCCAACACCGCACAGCGCGGTTCTCTTAGGCAGTAGCTGATCACCTGGGATTCTCCCATGCCAAGATTCCAGCGATCGACGGTAGCCGGTATCGCTATATCTGGATGCCGGTATTGCATTGCCCAAGCAACGGCTCGACCGGCCGTGTGATCCTTGTGATGGCCGGAACGGACCTCTTCAATGACTGCGTCTGGAATGATCAATCTTGGAGCAAGCTGTTCGAGGAGAACGAGTTGATCGATTCTGGCGTACAAAATGAGCGGCGATGCATTGATGACCCACGCCTCAGTCGTCACGACGGACCTCTTCCATCAGTTCTTCAAAGCCGATCTGAATGACGGGAATCCGTCGCCTAGCCAGTTCATCGATAAACTCGGCCCGACTGATACCGGCAATTTCCGCCCCTTTCTCTTGGGAGATGCGTTGCTGAGCATACCACTGGGTTGCCGCTTCAATACGCATCTCTTCAACGACTTCGTGTGGGGCGCGATGTAGGGCAGAAAACACGGTCTCAGGCAATTCGATAGTCAAAGTCTTCATTTTTACCTCGCTGAGCAGGCGTTTTTAGCCTTCTGAACCCCTCACTTACCAAAGAGGGGACTGAATCCCCTTAAAACTTAAAACTTAAAACTTAAAACTTAAAACTTAAAACTTCTATATCTGAAAGCCCATCAGCCCATGCGGACTTCATTCAACAATTCAGGATGCCGATCCAGGATTTTAAGCAGCTTCACCAAGGCCAAGGGCGGCTTGGTTTTGCCGGTCTCATAGCGAGAAAAAGCATTGACGCCACCCCCAAAAATCTCAGCAGCTTCACCCTGATCCAAGGCCAGCTTCTTGCGGACGCTGGCGATGAAGGCAGGATCGACCAGCGCGGCATTCACTTGTTTATGGAACCCGCGCACCGCCGCACCATAGCGATCCGCCTCGGTGACATCCAGGACCACTTCTGCACAGGCCGGACAGAAATCACCGGTGACGGCAGCCAGGGTCGTCATCTCGCCTTTATAGGTATAAAGCAGGTCGCGGGTATCATGAATCAATTCTGCAGCGCCGCAAACCGGGCATTTCATGATCATAGCTCCTTAAAGGACACGATGAGCACCTCATCCATTACGGTCAACTTCAAGTAGACGTCACCCGCAGGTGTTTTAGGCCGATAAACATCCTGCCAGATCGTGTGATCCGACTGGGTCGTCATGCTCTTGTAAAAATCGGCGGGCGTCAGGGTCTGAACTACCCCTACCATCCCCACCCGATCGAACCCCATCCGTTCGCCGCCGGCGATCGCGCTGGCGGTCATGCGCACCTTCCCAACTTCGATCAAGGACTTGACCACCGCAAGCTTGCAGTGGGGCGTACCCTTTTCCATAACGATATTATTGTCTTTGCAGGATTAGAACCGGACAAAATTCAACATCAGGCTTTTGTTCTTCAACTTAAAACTTAAAACTTAAAACTTAAAACTTAATACTTCTATAACCCGCAGTTGCTGCGCTACCGTCAACTGTGGCCCCATCGGCAAACTCAGCACCTCGCGATGGATCGCCTCGCTTAGCGGAAACGCGCCCACGCCGTAGCCCCACTCCGCATAGGCCGGCTGCAAGTGCGGCGGAACCGGGTAATGAATCATCGTCCCAATCCCGGCCTGCTGCAAACGCTGCTGGAGTTCCTCCCGCTGCGGATGGCGCACCACGAACAGATGCCAGACCGGCTCCGCCCACTCCGGCGCGAACGGCAAGCCCAGCTCGCTTCCTGCCAGATCATCCAGATAGCGCGCCGCCGCGTCCTGCCGCCGCTGGTTCCATTCGTCCAGCACCGGCAACTTCACCCGCAACAGCGCCGCTTGTAACTCATCCAGTCGCGAATTGAAGCCCTTGACCTCGTTGTGATATTTCACCCGCGAACCGTAATTGCGCAACACCCGCACCCGCTCGGCCAGTTCGGCGTCCTTCGTCACCACCGCCCCCCCGTCGCCCAGCGCGCCCAGATTCTTGCCCGGATAGAAGCTAAACCCCGCCGCATCGCCCAGTCCGCCGACCCGCCGCCCGCGATACCGCGCCCCGTGCGCCTGCGCCGCGTCCTCGATCACTTTCAACCCATAGCGAGCGGCAACGGCGTTGATCGGGTCCATCTCCGCCGGCTGCCCGTACAGATGCACCGGCAAAATGGCCTTGGTCGCCGGGGTGATCGCCGCTTCGATCAAGGCCGGATCGAGGTTATAGGTCCGGGCGTCCGGTTCGACCGGAACCGGCCTGGCGCCGGCGTAGCTGACCGCCAGCCAGGTCGCAATATAGGTATTGGCCGGGACGATCACCTCATCACCCGGCCCGATGCCATAAGCGCGCAGAATCAGATGCAGCGCTTCCAGACCGTTACCGACCCCAACGCAATGTTCCGTTTCGCAGTAGGCGGCGAATTCCTGCTCGAAGGCTTCGACCTCCGCGCCGAGGATATACCACCCCGACGCCAGCACTCGTTGCGCCGCCGCGTCCAGTTCGGCGCGCAGTTCGAGGTAAGCCGCGTGCAAATCGAGGAAGGGGATGGTTTGCATTAAAACTCGTCTTTGACCGCCATCAGAAAGTCCCGGTATTCCCGATAATACCCGGCTTCGCTATACGGTTCCGAAGCCAGCGCCAGGCACACGACTCCCGAAGAAAAATTATCGATCTCGCGCCAGATCAGCGGCGGGATATACAAGCCATAATAGGAGCGGTTCATGTGAAAGCGCTGATTATGCTTGCCATCATAGAGAACGACATCGAACGACCCGGACATGGCGATCAGAAATTGCTCACAGGTCTTCAAGGCATGGCCCATGCGTTCCGAACCGCCCGGCACGTCGTACAAATAAAACACCCGACGAATCTCGAACGGAATATGTTGGCTGCCCTCGACAAAGGTCAGATTGCCCCGAGGGTCTTGAATCTTGGGCAGTTCGATGATGCGGCAGTCTTGGAGACTCATGGAGCGGCCCTGTTGACGACGGCGCGCAGAAAATCGTCATAGTGGCGGTAGTAATCCGCCTCATCATAGCGATTCGAGGCCAGCACCAGGCACACCGACCCGGAAGAGAAGTTATCCAGTTCCCGCCAAATCAGGGTGCGCACATACAAGCCCTGATAAGAACGATTCAAATGAAAGCGCTGCTTTTGATAGCCGTCATCCAGCACGACATCAAAACTGCCGGACATGGCAATAATCAACTGCTGCAACTCCCGATGGGCATGGCCACCGCGCTCCGCCCCGCCCGGCACATCGTACAAGTAGTACACCCGCTGAATCGCGAACGGAAGATGCCGCTCCCCTTCGATAAAGGTCAGATTCCCCAGCAGATTGGGAACCTTGGGCAGGTCGATCAGGCGGCAGTCGGCGAGGGGCATGAATTCGACTCTTCTGATCTCATTAAATAAATCAATCTTTCTTTAACGACGCCAGCCAATTTTCATAGCCCATTCCTTCCCAAGGCATACCCCGCTCAAAATAATAACGCCAAGGATATACACGTTTGCTTCGATCAAACTTGTTTCTTATTTTCTCTACAGAACATACTATCTCTGCTGGATTACCAGAAACCACAACGCTATCGGGTACATCTTTCTTGACCAAAGACATAGCCCCAACCAAAGCATCAAAACCGATAGTCACGCCAGGAAGTAAAACAGAACTCGTTGCGACAATCGAAAAGTCTTTAATAATTACCCCAGATAACTGATTTGAAGGGGGGTGAGGGTCATTCGTAACAACTACATAAGGAAATATCCAAACATAGTTACCTACTTGTGTAGTTTTACCGATATGCACATTGCTATGCAACCGGACATAATCTCCAAATATGCAGTCACCTTGAATATCACTTAAAGTGCCAATCTGAATATTTTTGCCAGCTTTGGTCTTTTCTCTGATTGTCACTCTATGCCCAGTAGTTAGATTCTCACCGAAAGATGAACCTTGATAAAGAATGCTATGTGAACGAATCAAGGCACCAGATTCAATAGATAAGGGCATATTTTCTGCTAACTTTGTGGAATAGCCAATTTCACAAAAAGCTTCAATCTCAATATTATCGCCTAATTCCACATTATCATAAATAATACTATAGGCCCCAACCGAAATATTTTTACCTAGCTTAGCTTTATCTGAAACAATAGCTGTTGGATGGATCATTTTCATTTACCTAATTAAAGTTGATCATGAGTTTCATAGAATGATTGCCCATTCTGTGTCAACTTGCCTTTTGATTCGCACAAAGCACTGCCCGTTATAAACCTACGCCCGAGTCCGCCTCACCGATTTGACCTAATCGCCTGCACTGGCCCCCAATTTCCCGTTGCAACGACTCAATCTCTTCCCGCAACCGGTCATACTCCGCAACGTCCGGTTGCCCATGCGGCGAAACCGGTTTACCCCTCCGCCAACACCGCCTCCAAAGTGGCCTTCAGCCGGCTCGCCGCGCCAGCGCCGCCAGCCAGGCTTCCCCATCCGCGCAATCCAGCAGCATTTCCCCCAACTCCTCCAGCACCACCCAATTCTCAACCGCCTCCAGCAAGCTCCGGCTCCGCTCCATCACCCCCGCGCCAAACCGCTTCTGAACCAACCGCAGCAGCAACTGCCGTTCCGAATTCAGACCCTCCTGGCGACCCTCCTGGCGGCCCTCCTGCACCCACTGTTCCGCAATCGTCATCATCAGCTCACCTCCATCGCTCAAGGCCCGCGTCACCGCCTGGCGCAATTCCTCATCGCTCAACCGGTCCGTTCCCGCCACCTGCGACACATAGCGCAACAGCGCCCGGATGAAATCCAGGCCGGTCGACCCTTCCTCCAACGCCCGCAGCAACCTCAGAATCGCCGGCAATCGCTCCCGCTCGGTCAGCCACCGCTCCCCAATCCGCCCCCGGTTTTAGCAGCCCTGCAACAGAGCTTTCAGCCGCGCGATTTCCGCCAAAGCCGCTTGTTTCTGGACCCGCTGCCGTTCTTCCGCCGCCCGAGCCGCTTCCTTCTCCGCCCGCGCCTGCTCTTCAGCCGCCCGCGCCTGCTCAGCCTCGACGCGCAAAGCCTCCAAGTGCTTCTGAATACTGCGCTGCTGATGCAGGTAGTTCAGCCGCGCCTGATAAAGCTGGTAGCTCCGCTCGTTTTCCGAGAACTGCCGTAAGGTGTTCATAGCTTGCCGCATCTCCTCGGTTTCCATCCACTCCGGCAGGTGCTCGTCATCGAGTTCAGTTTGGACCATCTTGACCTCGCATTTGATTAATTCCAGCAGCCAGACTCTGCCATCGCATTGAAAAGGTTAAAGGTTAAAGGTTAAAGTAGGGTAGGTCGGGCAAAAGCGGAGCGTTGCCCGACAACGCGCTGATCCTGACCAAAGTTTAACCCTTACTCTGCAGCAGGGCTTTAAGCCGCTCAATTTCCGCCAGCGCCGCTTCTTTCTCGACCCGCTCCCGCTCTTCCGCCGCCCGCGCCTGCTCGGCCTCGGCCCGCTCCCGCTCTTCAGCCGCCCGCGCCTGTTCGGCCTCGGCCAACAAAGCCCGCATCCGGTTCTCGATACTCTTTTGCTGGCGCAGGTAGTCCTGCCGCGCCTGGTACCGATGATAGGCCCGCTCTTGTTCCGAAAACCCTTGTAACGTACTCATCGCTTGCTGCATCTCCGCGGTTTGCATCCACTCGGGTAGCTGCGCCTCGTCCAGCCGCTCCCCTTCCACAAAAAACTTCAGCCAGCGTTCCTGCTCGGTGTGGACCGTCGCTACCGTCACCTTGCTCAATTCCACTAACCAGATCCCGCCGTGCGCCACCAGACTCCGGCGCTGCTCATCCTGCAACCGGAACCGGTGCAGCCCTTCCGTCACCTCCGGCCGCAGCGTTTCTCCCAGTAGCCAGATGCTGTAGGCCGGCTGGAGCTGATCATACCCGTCCCCCTTCTTCAACTGCGAGCGGTACAAATTCGCCCAGCCGTACACGATCCGCCCCGGCAAATCCGGCAGGTTCAGCAACTGGATTTCAATCTGATACAGCCGCCGCGCCTGGTCCTGCGCTTTCACATCCACAATGCTCAGCTTGTCGCTCCGAAATTCCCGCTCATGGTAGGGATTGAGAATCGTGACCTCGGTAATCGGCGCCGGCAACTCCCCGCCCAGCATGGCGTTGAGAAAGTGGATCAGCAGCCGCCGATTCTGCTCGGCCCCCAGTAGCGCCTTGAACACGCAATCCACTTTCGGGTCAATCGGATGTTTCAAGCGTCCCCCTCTCCACTGAAAAACAGCACCCGCGTCGTTCCCCCCGCATATGGCTTCGCCCACGGCGTGTGCGGCGTCACCAAGCTCATGCGGATCTCCTGCTCCTGCTCCAGGGCCGGCGTGGCGGCGACTAACAGAGGCAGGCCCCAGGCGAAAAAGACCCAACCCCAGGCGAAAGGCCTCACGCGGAACCCGGACCCCAAGCCCTGACTTGGCGCGCCTGACATCCGTATGACCGGCAATTTCAGCCGATCACCCTGCCGATCCAGGACCGCAAGCCACTGCATCCGCGCCAACGGTGGCCCAGCGGCGCCGTCATCTCTCCGCCAGCAACCGCCCAACGCCCTCAGGCGAAACCGCATGCGGTCCACGGCGCCCTCGCTAATTCCGGAGCAGGGCTTTCAGCCGCTCGATTTCGGCCAGGGCCGCTTCCTTCTCGGCCCGCTCTCGCTCTTTCTCCGCGCGCTCCCGCTCTTCCGCCGCCCGTGCCTGTTCGGCTTGGGCGAGTAAGGCGTTCAGGTGGTTCTGAATACTCTGCTGCTGACGCCCATAGTTCTGCCGCGCCTGATACTGGTGATAGGCGCGCGTCTTCTCGGAAAAGGTTTTTAAGGTGTTCATCGCTTGCCGCATCTCCTCGGTGTCCATCCACGCCGGCAGGGTGCTCGGCATCCAGCCGGGCGCCCTCCACAAAAAATTTCAGCCATCGATCCCGCTCGGTTTCGACCACCTCCGCCGCGAACTTGCTCAGTTCCAGCAGCCAGATCCCACCGTGCTCCAGCAGGCTCCGCCCCTGGTCGTCGCGCAGGCGGAAGCGATGGACCACTTCGGGCAGCGTGGGCCGCAGGGCTTGGCCCAACAGCCAGATGCTGTAGGTCGGTTTGAGCTGGTCGTACCCGTCCCCGTCCTGCAATTGCGCACTGTACAGATCGGCCCAGCCGTAGAGAATCCGCGCCGGCAGATCCGCCACGTTGAGCAACTGGATTTCAATCTGATACAGCCGCCCGCCCGCGTCGCGCGCCTTGACATCGACAATGCTCAGCTTGTCATCGAGAAATTCCCGCTCGTTGTACGGATTGAGAATCTCAACCTCGACCAGTGGGGCCGTCAGTTCGTCGCCCAGAATGGCGTTGAGAAAGTGGATCAGCAGCCGCCGATTCTGCTCGGCGCCCAGCAGCGCCTTGAACACGCAATCCACTTTTGGGTCAATCGGATGTTTCAAGCGTCCCCCTCGTCACTGTCGCCGCGCCAGACCGGTGTCCGGTCACCGGATCGAAATCACCGCCCGCGCTGGCCCCGATCTCCCGCTGCAACGCCTCGATCTCCGCCCGCAGTCGGTCATACTCGGCCATCTTGCGTTCCAGAAAGCGCATCGTCAGCGCCGTCTTTTGCGCCATACCCGCCGGGGTCAGCAGGTACAGATAGGCCCGCTTGCGTTTGCTGTCGTGGAATTTCTGCATCTTGACCCAGCCCTTATCCAGCAGCGCCCGCACGCAGTAATGGGCTTTACCCACGCTGAGGTTCAACGCCTGCGCCAACTCCCGCTGGATCAGCTTGGGGTTGCCTTCCAACAGCCGCAAGATTTGGAGGTAGAGTTCTTCCTGGACCGTGAAGCCGGGTTCATTGGCGAACGATAGGGAACGGTTCATTCGATCAGCCATTTGGCAGACAGGATATAAAGATTCCAAGGATGAATCATCATAGCCCACCTCCCGCTGAACCGACAACCCCTCTTTTGGGAATCTGCTCCCAACGAAACAGGGCCTCGAAGGACTCCGCACCCCCGGCGGCTCGGCGCTGATTGAACGCCTCGGCCCCTGAGCCAGCCGATCCAGGAGCGCCCACACCCGTTGTTGTGGATTAGGGTTGGACAGCGCCGCAATATCGTCGGGCCGCACCGTGGAAGCCATCCAGGTCTCCGGCACGGGCCGCAACTCGCCATTGAGCCGCAGCCCATCCGGTTTTTCCTGCCATGCGTTCAAAGCACCGCCTCAAACCCCTTACGCTCAATCAGTGACAGCAGCTTTAGCGAAGGACCGCTCGGCCGCTGGTCGCCGACTTCCCATTTCTGGACCGTGGAGCGGCGGGACACCACGCTCGAGGAGGTCCTCCGCCAGATGGAGGCGCGCCACCGCAAACGGCAGGCCACCATCGATTCCGCCTACCGCCAACAACAACTTAGCGAATAGTGACAGGTGTTCTGACAAAGTAGAATTAGGCAACTCGCAAAAAATATCCTCCCGATTGTTCTTCTGCATACTTTCCTGTTGATCGCCGAGGCGGAGAACGTGGCGCTGAGGATCGGCGCGGCGGTTCGCCCACCGTCTGCGCCATCCGCGATGCGGATCACCACCGTCGCGGTGCCCGCCGCCATCGACGAGCCAACAGGACGCCGTGCGCCGCGCCGTCGAGGATCGGGGCGCCCGCCCCCAGCGCCCACTGCCCCTCGCGGGTCGAGCCGGCCGGATCGGGCGGCGGCCAGAGGTGATGATCGATATGGCCGCCGGTGTAACCGGCCTCGCCCACGGCGCGGCGCAAATGGTTTTCTGGCGGGGTGAGCGGACAGGTCCGGTCGGCGAACTCGACCAGCACCCCCCACCCCGCCGCCGGCCGGTGGAGCCCGGCCAGCCGGGGCCAGCGCCAGACCGGCAGGCCGCCGAACGCCACGAACGGGACGAACGCCAGGTGGAGCAGCGCCACGGCGTCGGCGACCAGGCGGAGCGGGTGCGTCATCGGGGGCCGGCTTGCCCGGTCGCGCCTCGGGGGGGCGTTTCCGGGCCGGAAACGCGCGGCGAACCGCCCCGCCCCGTCTCGCCATGACTCGACCGCTCAACCCGCCTTCGCCGCGCCGCGCTCCTTCAGGCTCAGCTTGGGATAGGTCGGCGTCGGGGCCGGGGCGTCCGACGCCTTCGGGTCGGGTGCCGGAGCCGAAGGCGCGTCCGGCACCGTGGCCTCCGTCGGCGCCTCGGGCCGGGCCTTTTTCTCAAACACCTGCAAGGCCGGGTGCTGGAGGGCGATTTCCCCGTCGGTGAACCGCTCCAGTGACCCGCTCAGCGCAGCGACCCAGTGTGGATACGCCCTGGCCGCCTGCTCGAATTTCTTCCAGACCTTCGCCGGCAGGATCGCCGTAACAGTGCCCTCCTCCGTCTGGACGCCAATCTTGAGGCCGCCCTGCACAGGGAGCGGCTGGGGTAGTTCGGAGAATTTGACG
>Ga0209573_1002059_pt1 | contig 27298 bp, 25 predicted proteins | sample TNRBio252014_DNA_FD_185870 | JGI IMG/M metagenome (GOLD analysis project Ga0209573, IMG submission 185870) | Wastewater treatment Type I Accumulibacter community from EBPR Bioreactor in Madison, WI, USA - TNR Reactor_6/25/2014_ DNA (SPAdes)... | ecosystem: Engineered > Bioreactor > EBPR >... | reverse complement strand
CCCCCGCCATGGCACAAACCCCACCAACTCCCTAACGCTCACCCCGTAGGGTGCGTGCTCGCACGCACCATCCAACCCCCGCCATGGCACAAACCCCACCAACTCCCTAACGCTCACCCCGTAGGGTGCGTGCTCGCACGCACCATCCAACCCCCGCCATGGCACAAACCCCACCACTTCCCCAACGCTCACCCCGTAGGGTGCGTGCTCGCACGCACCATCCACCCCTCGCCGTGGGACAACCCTTTCCAATCCCTTAACGGCTCAATCTAACCCCTTGAAATCATGGAAACTGCAAGACTGTCCCATGCGTGGGACACCGCTCAGACTCCCGCCCGCGCCATCGCCAGCAGCGCCTCACAATCGGCGTGCGCCTCCAGATGGTCGGCCAGCGCCTCCAGCGCCGCCTCGACCCCGTCGGCATAGGAACCGGCCCCCGTCGCCGCCCCCAGCCCCTGCAGGAACGCCCGCCGGAACCCGTCGGCCCCGAACACACCATGCAGATAGCTGCCCATCACCCGCCCATCGGCCCGCATCGCCCCCTCGGGCTGGCCCGCGACGGTGAACAGCGGGCGGGCGCGGTCCGACCCCTCGGTGCGCCCGATGTGGATCTCATAGCCCGCCGCCGCCTCACCGCTGCCGACATGCCGCGCCTCGGTCAGCGTGACGGTCTTTTCGGCGCCCATCACCGTCTCGACATCCAGCAGTCCCAGCCCCGCCACCGAACCCGGCGGCCCCTCGATCCCCTCCGGATCGGCGATCACCCGCCCCAGCATCTGATAGCCGCCGCACAGCCCCAGCACCCGCGCCCCCCGCCGCATCGCCGCGGCAAGGTCGATATCCCAGCCCTGCGCGCGCAGGAACGCCAGATCGGCGATCGTGCTCTTCGAGCCGGGGATCAGGATCAGATCGGCCTCGACCGGCAAGGGGCGGCCGGGTGGGATCACCTCGACGCTGACGCCGGGCTCGGCCATCAACGGGTCCAGATCGTCGAAATTCGCGATCCGCGCCAGTTGCGGCACCACGATGCGAAACCCGGCCCCGGCACTGCGCGGGCGCAGGTCGGCGGCATCCTCGGCGGGCAGCCGGTGGGCCTCGGCAAACCACGGGATCACCCCCAGCCCGGCCCAGCCGGTGCGCGCGGCAATCATCGCATAGCCATCGTCAAAGAGCCGCAGATCACCGCGGAACTTGTTGATGAGGAACCCCCGGATCAGCGCCGCATCGCCCGGCTCCAGCACCGCCTGCGTCCCGACCATCTGCGCGATCACCCCGCCGCGGTCGATATCGCCCGCCAGCACCACCGGCACCCGCGCCGCCTGCGCAAACCCCATGTTCGCCAGATCGTTGGCGCGCAGGTTCACCTCGGCCGGGCTGCCCGCGCCCTCGACGATCACCAGATCGGCGCCCGCCCGCAACCGGTGGAAACTCTCCAGCACCGGCGCCATCAGCGAGGGCTTCAGCGCCGCATAATCCCGCGCCCTGACCGTCACCAGCCGCTTGCCCTGCACGATCACTTGGGCGCCGGTCTCGCTTTCCGGCTTCAGCAGGATCGGGTTCATGTCGACCGAGGGCGCCACCCCGCAGGCCAGCGCCTGCAAGGCCTGCGCGCGTCCGATCTCGAAGCCGTCCGGCGTCACGGCGGCGTTGTTCGACATGTTCTGCGGCTTGAACGGCCGCACCACCAGACCGCGCCGCGCAAAAACCCGGCAGAACCCCGCCACCAGCAGGGACTTGCCGACATTCGAGCCCGCCCCCTGGATCATCACCGCCGCCGCCATCTTTGCTCCTCAAATATCCACGGGGTTTCCAAAGGGGCCCGTGGGCCCCTTGGCGACGGGGGTTTGGGGGGCGAGTAGCCCCCCAAGCCTTACCCCAACACCGCACGCACCGCGTGGTGAAAGATCCCCACCCCTGGCACGATCAGCGCATCGGGGAAATCATAGCCCTGCGTGTGCAGCGCCGGATGCTCCAGCCCCGACCCCAGAAACACCATCGCCGACCTTGCCCCCGCCGTGCCAAAGCGCCCGAAATCCTCGGAGCCGCGCATCGGCATGTCACCGGCGTCGAATCCGATCCCGTTGGCCTCCAGCGCGCGGGCCAGCAGCGCCGTTGCCTCCGGGTCATTGGCGCAGGCACCAAAGTGGTCGTGCACCTCGAACGCCACCGCCAGCCCCGCCGCCGCCGCCGCGTCGCGGGCCAGCGCCTGCGCCTCGTCGCGCAGCGCTTCAAGGTCGGCGTCGGACAGGCCGCGCAGCGTCACCCACAATTCCCCCTCGCCCGGCGCGATGCCAAAGGCGGGTTCACCCATCCGCAGATGCGTCACCGTGGCCAGCCGGAACCCCGGCTGCATCGCGCCGCCCGGTCCCATCCGCCCCAGCGCCTCGATCAGCCGGGCCAGCACCGGGGTCGGCGCGCGGCCATTCTCGGGCTGCGAGGCATGGGCGGTCTCGCCGTTCAACGTGATCTTCAACCCCAGCGAGGCGCAATTCGCCGGTCCCGGCGCCAGCCACGCCCGGCCCAGTGCCACGCCCGGCAGGTTGTGCAGGCTGATCGCCCAGTCGGGGCGCAGGTCGGCAAACTTCGGGTCGGCCAGCACAGCGGCGGCGCCTGCGCCGTCTTCCTCGGCAGGCTGGAACATCAGCACCACCCGCCCGCGCGCCGGACGCTGGCGCGCCAGCAGACGGGCGAGGCCCAGAAGGATCGTCGAATGCCCGTCATGCCCGCACAGATGCCCGACGCCGGTGATCTCGCTGGCATGCGGCACCGCGCCCAGTTCCAGAATCGGCAGCGCGTCGAGTTCCGAGCGCACCATCACCGTCGGCCCCGGCGCGGCACCGGCAAAGACCGCCGCCACCCCATGCCCGCCCAGCCCGGTCACCAGCGCGTCCGGCCCCAGCGCCCGCAGCGCGGCGGCGACGGTCCGGGCGGTTTCCACCTCGCGGCCCGATACCTCCGGGCGGCGATGCAGCGCGTGGCGCAGCTCGGTCAGCTCGTGAATATCGGCGTTGGTCAGGCTCATGCAGGTCGCTCCAGATCGTGCGCGCAACCCTCCAGCAGGGCCAGCGCGCGGGCATTGTCGTTCAGCGCGACGGCCAGCGCCAGTGCGGCCTTGGCCAGAAACAGCGGCGCCCGGTCTTCTCCGATGCGGTCGAGATGGGCGGCGAGGGCGTCGAACAGCGGTTCGGGGTCGGTCATGGGCGCTCCAGCAGGTGATCGAGCCAACTCAGGATGCCCGCCGCATCGCCAAAGGTCCAGCGCCCGGCGACATGCAGATCCGGGCGGATCAGCCAGGCGCTGCCCTCGGGTGCCTCCCACAGGGTGCCGGGCGGCAAGGCCAGCAGCCGCAGCAGCGGATGGGACATCGGCGGCGGGGTGCCAAACCAGATCAGGGTGAACAGCGGCCCCAGCCGGTCGGACAGGAAACCGCCCTCCAGCCGCGCGTCGGCGATCATCGCCCCCGGCACCGGCCCGCCCAGACCGCTCTCCAGCCCGGCATCAGGCGCGGTCAACGGGCTGTCGGCATAGGTATGCGGCGCCATCTGCCGCGGATTGGCCAGCGCCCCGGCCCAGGGCTGGCGCAGCGCCAGCGACAGCGCGGCGTCGCGCATCAGGGCGGTGCCAAAGCTGGGCGGCGTCATGAAGCGCGCGCTCTTGCTGGCATTGGCAAAGACATCCAGCGTCGCGCCGCGCCGCTCGGGCGTATAGCTGTCCAGCAGCCCCGGCCCGGCCTGCCCGGCCAGCACCAGCGCCAGTTTCCAGCCGATGTTCTGTGCATCGGCCAGCCCGTTGTTCAGCCCGCGCACGCCAAAGATCGGCACGATATGCGCCGAGTCGCCGATGAACACCACCGGCCCGTGGCGATACGCCTCCAGCGCCAGCGTATTGGCGGAATAGACGCTCCACCATTCCAGCTCCCACGGGCCGGTATGGCCGATCTCGTCCAGAACCGCCTGCACCGAGGTCCGCACGGCGCCTTCGCGGGTGGCGTCATCGGCGGAATCGCCCGGCGCCAACTGATAGTCGATGCGCCAGAGGTCCTGCGGCTGGCGGTGGATCAGCACCGTGCCGCCGGGCCGACAGGCCGGGTCGAACAGCGCGCGGCGGATGGTCGGATAATCATGCGCCATACGCACATCGGCGATGACATAGCGGCCCTCAAAGGCCTCACCCGCCAGCCGCAGACCCAGCAATCGCCGCAGGGTTGACCGCGCGCCATCCGCCGCCAGCACCCAATCCGCGGGCTGCTGATAGGCGCCGTCCGGATCGACCAGCGACAGGGTGGCGCCATGCGGAGTGGGTTGCACCCCCTCCAGCCGTGTCTGCCAGCGGGTCTCGATCAGGGGGCAGCGCTCGATCGCATCCCACAGGAATTGCTCGATATATTGCTGCTGCAGGTTATACATCGGGCGGAATTTCTCGTCCGCGCTGTCGGGCATCGCAAATTCGAGGATCTGCTGCCCGCGATAAAAGCTGCGGCCCGTTGTCCAGGGCAGCGATGTTTCCAGGAAAGGCGCCAGCGCGTCGATCCGCTCAAGGATGTGAAACGACGAGCGCGACAGGCAGATCGCCCGGCTGCCGTCGTTGAAGGTGTCCTTGGCGTCGATCAGCAGGCTGCGCTGGCCGTGGCGCGCCAGTTCCAGCGCCGCCGCCATGCCGACCGGCCCGGCGCCGACGATCGCCACTGGCACCGGCGCGCCGCGCGGCCCCTTGGGCGCGGCAAAGCGCGGATAGGTAAAGTAAAGCGAGTCATGCTCGCCGCGCCCGGCGGGTCTCATGCCGGGGCTCCGATGGGCAACCCATGCGCGGCGGCAATCTGGGCAAGGGCGGCAGGGTCGGTGCCCGCGCCCGCCTCGGTCAGCGCGGCGCGCAGGCGGCTGACGATCTCGGCAGCGTCGAGGCTGCGCACCCCATGCCCGGCAAAATGCGCCTCCTCGCGGGCCATGTCCTCGATCAAGGGGTCGATCACCCGCCCGCCGCCCCCGGGATAACGATACCAGCCGACCCCGGCGGCGCGGCCCAGACGGCCCTCGGCGATCATCCGGGCGACCAACGGCAGGGCGCGCGGCCGCCGCGCCAGCCCGCGTTGGTCCTGCGCGGCGCAGGGACCGGGGGAAAAGCCCGCAGCCTCGGCAGCCGCATCCACCTCGCAGGGCGCGGCCCCGTCGAGGACCAGCAATTCCACCGCGTCCTCCAGCCGCGCCAGCAACCGGGGGGTCAGCAGCGCGGGCAGGGTGACAGGCTGGGCACCCAACAGCCGGGCGAGGGCCGCAGCGCGCGGATCGGACCCGGCGAGGATCTCGATCACGCCCAGATCCGGCGCGCTGACGTCGATCACCGCCTGCCCGTGCCCCAGCGGCCCAGCCCCCAGCCGCAGGTGCAAGGCCCCCGGCGCGCGTGGTGCGCCCGGCCCGATCCACAGATCCGCCGCCAGCCCGGCGCCATCGCCCACTGCCACTGCAATGCGGCCCGCGCCGACCCGGTCCAGCAGGTCGCGCCGCCGCCTTGCGTCATGCACATCGGCCTCCAGCAGCGTCACCGCCAGCCCCGCCTCGACCAGCCGCAGGGCCAGCCGCATCGGCCCCTCGGTCAGCACGGCGTGGCGCGGTTGCCAGACCACGCTCACGCAAGGAACCCGCGCTCGGCGATGGTGGCCAGCAGATCGGCCAGCGATTGCTCGGGCGTGCGGCCACTGGTCTCCAGCTTGGCCTGCGCCTGATCATAGAGCGTCTCGCGGCTGGTCAGGATGAACTTGAGCTGGTCCATCGCCTCGGGGTTGCCCGCCATCGGCCGCATGTCACCCTGTCCACGCACGCGGGCCATGTGCTCGGCCGGGGTGGCCCTGATCCAGATCGTGTGGAAATGCGCGAGCAGGGTCTTGAAGGTCTCGGGCTCGGCGACGATGCCCCCCGCCACGGCAAGGATCATCGCGTCATGCGTGGCGTGGATGCGGCCCAGCGCCTGCGCCTCCAGCCGCCGATAGCCCTCCTGCCCGTAAAAGGCCATCACCTCGTTGATCGGCATGCCCGCCTGATCCTCGATCTCGCGGTTGAGTTCGACAAAGGGCAGGCCCAGCGCCTTGCCCGCCATCGCGCCCAGCGTCGATTTGCCCGCGCCGCGCAGCCCGATCAGCGCGATGCGGTGGCGGCGCGCGGCGGCCCCCGGCTGCGGCGCCAGCAGCTCCAGCACCTTGGCGCGCAGATCGGCGGGCGCACGGCGGTACAGATCGGCCACCCGCAGCGCATCCGAGGTCCAGGGGTCATCCTCGCCCACCAGCCACTCGATGCGGTGGTCCAGCGCCTCGGCGACGCGCTGCAACAGCCCGATCGAGATATTGCCTTCCCCAGCTTCGAGCAGCGCCAGATACCGCGGCGAAACCCCTGAGATATCCGACAGCACGCGGCGCGGAATGCCCTTGAGCTCGCGCGCCTTGCGCACCCGCTCGCCAACGCGCAGGATCAGCGCCCGCGCCGCAGCCTCGCCGCGCTGGTCACTGTCGGCGCTGACGGACTCGCCGCGAAAGTTGGTGATCTCGGACATGGCGGGCTGGGAATTGGGAACAATAATGCATAACTTTAGGCCATGCCGAGGGGGCGGACAAGTGGCATCCCACCCCCGGCCGATGCCGATGCACTATTCTGCCGCCTCGGCGATCTCGCGCAGCAACAGCGCACGCACCTCGGGCGGCGGTGGGGCCTTGCGCGGGAAACCGGCCGCGGAAAACACGCAGACAAAGCGCCCCTCGAAACACAGCACCCCATCCTGACGCCCCACGACGCGAAACTCGACCGAGGTCTCGCCCAGCCGCACCGGCGCCACCGCGCAGATCAGCCGGTGGCGCGGCGTGATCGGCGCGCGGAAATCGAGGCTCATATGGACAAAGGGCGTGCCGAACCCGTGGTCCAGCTCCATCTGATACCAGCCGCCGCCGAAATGCGCCTCCCACCAGGCGTTGATCGCCTCCAGCGCCCAGGCCGGGATGCGGGCGGTATAGGCGATGCGCGCCGGGTCGCAATCGCCCCAGGCGACGCGGATGTCATGGCTCCAGGGCATCAATAGGTCTCGACGTGATACCGCCCCTCGTCGCGCATCGCGTCGCGAAAGATCTCCCACGGCAGGCCACGGCTTTCCGCGATCGAGCGAAAGGCGAGGTCCACGCCCTGCTCCATCCCGCGCAGCCCGCAGATATAGATATGCGTGCGCGGGTCCATCAGCAGGTCGGCAATCGCCTCCTGCTCGGCCATCATGCGGTCCTGCACATACTCCTTGGCCGCGCCGGGCTGGCGGCTGAACACCAGATGCTTTTTCAGCAACCGCTCGGGCACTTTCGCCAACGGGCCGAAATAGGGCAGGCTGGCGGGCGTGCGGGCGCCAAAGATCATGGTCATGTCGCCCTGCGCATTGGCAACCCGCTGGCGGCGCATGGTGAAACCCCGGAACGGCGCCGACCCGGTGCCGGTGCAGATCATCAGCAGCCGCGCGGCGGGGTCGTCGGGCATCAGGAAGGTGGCGCCAAAGGGGCCGGTGACCTGCACCTCATCGCCGATCTTCAGATCACAGACATAGTTCGAACAGACGCCCTGCTCCTGTCGTTTCACGGTCAGCGACAGGTTGTTGAAATTCACCCGCTCGCCGTCGCGCGGGCTCGAAATGCTGTAAAGCCGGGGCAGATACGGGCGGCCCTGCGCATCGGTGCCGGGCGGGATGATGCCGATGGACTGGCCCTCCAGCACCGGCATCGGCTGGTTGCCAAAATCGAGGATGATGTGACGCACATCATGCGCCGGGTCGTCGGTCAGACGAAAGTTGCCGGTGACACGGGCGGTGGCGGGCTTGCCCAGCGTGTGCAGGTTGACCGTCGGCTTTGTGGCACTGGCGGGCGCGCGTGACTTGCCACCGGCGCCCAGATGCGCCTCGGCCAAGAGAGCGGCCATCGCATCATCCAGCGCCTCGATCGACGGCGCCAGATCGGCCTGCGGCGGCAACTCCTGCCAGCCGAATTGCGCCTCCAGCGACCAGGGCGTCTCGACAATGCGCCATTCGTCGATCGACCCGGTGGGGCAGACCGGGATGCAATCCATGCAGAAGTTGCACTTTTCGGCATCGACGACGACATTCTGGTCGTCGTGCACGATGGCCTCGACCGGGCAGGTCATCTCGCAGGTATAACACCGGATGCAGATTTCGGGGTCGATCAGGTGCTGCTTGACGGGGGCATTCATGGCGATGGGGTCCGGGGTGGGTGCAGCACGGCGTCGGGGATGCGGTGCAGTTCGATCACGCTCCAGCACAGGCCGGTGCAGTCGCGGCAGCCGAGGCAGTCGCGGATCGGGCGGGGAAGGGCGGTCAGAGCAATCGGCATCGAAACCTCCGGGAATGGTGCGTGCAAGCACGCACCCTACGGGTAGGGTGCGTGGTCTCCACGCACCGTTTACGCCATATAGAGCTTCACATATTCAAAGTCGCCGGGCTTGTTGTCGATCCCCACTTTCGGCGGGGCGATCCAGCCGGCGTATTGGCCGGGCTCGGTCACCGGCTTCATCAGCGACTGGATAAAGTCGCCATCGGCGCGGGTCGGCAGCCACTCCGGCGCGCGGCGGTCATACTCCTCGCCGCTCAGCAGCGTGCCATCGGGCGCAAAGGGCTTGCCCGAGAACACCCCGATCTGCCGATGGAAACTCTCATGCGGCAGCTTCATCTCGAACTGGATGCCGGATTTCTCGATGATCTTGTTCCAGCGGCCCACGCCACCCGCCGCGTCGCGGGTGTAATCGTCGCGCAGCCGCATGTTGATCGCGGTCAGCGCCGGAACCTCCTTGCGCACCAGCTTGCCGCCCTCGAAATCCCACACCGTATAGGTGTCGGCCTTCAACTGATGGTCGTCGGTCAGCCGGTGCTCCATATAGCGGCCCTTGATGCCCGAGTTGAAGGCATTGGCGGCGTTGGTCGACACCTCCTGCCCGAACAGGTCCAGCGACAGCGTGTAATGCAGGTTCAGCTTTTTCTGGATCGTCGGCAGGTCGATGACCCCCAGCGCCCGGATGCGCGCGGTGTCAAAGGGGTCGTCGATGCCATGCGCCTTCATCACCTCGCAGGTGCGCTCGATGGTGCGGCCGACGCCGGTTTCGCCCACGAACATGTGGTGCGCTTCTTCGGTCAGCATGAAGCGGCAGGTGCGGCTGAGCGGGTCAAAGCCCGATTGCGCCAGCGCCTCCAACTGCATCTTGCCGTCGCGGTCGGTGAAGTAGGTGAACATGAAGAACGACAGCCAGTCGGGCGTTTCCTCGTTGAAGGCACCCAGCATGCGCGGCGCCTCCTCGCTGCCCGACTGACGGCGCAGCAGGTCGTCGGCCTCTTCACGGCCATCGGCGCCAAAGTATTTGTGCAGCAGATACACCATCGCCCACAGGTGGCGGCCTTCCTCGACGTTGACCTGAAACAGGTTGCGCAGGTCATAGAGCGACGGCGCGGTCAGGCCGAGGAAGCGCTGCTGCTCCACACTCGCCGGTTCGGTATCGCCCTGAATGACGATCAACCGCTTGAGCATGTTGCGGTATTCGCCGGGAACCTCTTGCCACGCGGGTTGGCCGACGTGTTCGCCGCAAGGGATGCGCCGATCCTCGACCTGCGGCGCCAGCAGCACGCCCCAGCGGTACTCAGGCATCTTGACGTAGTCGAACTTGGCCCAGCCCTTGGGATCGACGCTGACGGCGGTGCGCAGATAGACCAGCGACTGCTGGAAATTCTGCGGGATCAGGTCGGACCACCAGTTGATATAGCCGGGGTGCCATTTCTCCAACGCCTTGAGCACGCGCTTGTCCGACGACAGGCCGACGTTGTTGGGGATCTGCGTGTCATAGCTGACGTTGATAAGGTCGGTCATGGGGGGTCTCCTGTTGGCGGTGCGTGCAAGCACACACCCTACGTTCGTGGTCCTGTAGGGTGCGTGCTTGCACGCACCTTGGGCTTACACCCGCTGCATGTTGTAATCGCCGCGCACACCGCTGCCATAGCGCTGCAGCGCGCCATCCTTGCCGGTGGCATTGGGCCGGTTGAAGATCCAGTTCTGCCACGCGGTCAGGCGGCCAAAGATCCGGGTCTCCATCGTCTCCGGCCCGGCAAAGCGCAGGTTGGCCTCCATCCCGGTCATCGCATCGGGGCTGAAACTGGCGCGCTCCTCCAGGAAAATCCGGATCTCGTCCTCCCAGTCGATATCGTCAAAGGCAAAGGTGATCAGCCCCGCCTCATTCGCCGCCTCGGCGTCCAGCGCCTCGCCGATCTGCGCCTGCAACCGGTCCAGATGCCCCGGCTCGGCCAGAAACCGGGTCTGCAGCCGGGTGATGTCATTGCCCATCGGCAGCGGGCCGAAATTCGCCTCGCTCAGCGTCACCACCGCCAGCGGCCGGTTGTCGCCGTCAAAGGCGCCGTCCATCATATAGCTGCGATCGACGGACCACAGCAGCTCGGCCAGAAACCCGGCAAAGCAACTGCCATGCTCGACCAGCGCCACCAGACTGCGCGAGGTCACATCCACCCGCTTCAGGATGCGCTTCCAATAGGCGAGGATCTCGTTGGCCAGCCAGTCCGACCGGTTGGCCAGCAGGAAGGCCTCATGCGCCAGCACCGCCTGCGGATCGCCCTGCGTGCGAAACACCACCACGCCCAGCTCCATCTCGTTCAGCCGCAGGTGCAGGATGGCGTCGTCGAGTTCCCGCGCCAGCCGCAGCGCCCAGCCCTGCGCGCCCAAGGCGTGCAGCTCGGCCAGCGAGGCGGGCGCCGGGGTGTCCGGCCCGCTCAGCGTGACCGTCGCCTTGCGCCCGTCGCGGTCCACCGCCACCTCGACCAGCGAATAGCGGACCCCGCCATCCTCGCCAATCTCGCGCGCCAGAGGCGTCAGGGCAATCCCCGTGCCGGTGGCCTTGCCCGACGCGGCGGCGAAGTCCTGCGCGCGCTGGGCCACCACCTCGTCGAATTTCGAATTCGGGATCACCTCGTCGACCAGCTTCCACTGCACCGCGCGCTTGCCCTTGATGCCTTCTTCCAGCGAGCAGAACACATCCGCCAGATCGCGCCGCACCTTGCGCTTGTCGGTGACGCGGGTCAGCCCGCCGGTCCCCGGCAGAACGGCCAGCAGCGGCACCTCGGGCAGCGACACGGCCGAGGAGCTGTCATCCGTCAGCATGATGTGGTTGCAGGCCAGCGCCAGTTCATAGCCGCCACCCGCGCAGGCGCCCTTGACGGCGGCGATGTATTTCTGCCCGCTGTCCGCTTCGGCGCCCTCAAAGGTATTGCGGGTCTCGTTGGTGAACTTGCAGAAGTTGACCTTGTGCGCATGACTGGCGCCGCCCAGCATGCGGATATTCGCCCCGGCGCAGAACACCCGGTCCTTGCCCGAGCGCATCACCACCACCTTGACCTCAGGATGCTCGAACCGCATCCGCTGCACCACATCGGCCAGCTCGATATCGACGCCCAGATCATAGGAATTCAGCTTGAGCTGATAGCCGTCAAACAGCCCGCCGTTCTCATCGACATCCATGAACAGCGTGGCGACATCGCCCTGATACTCCACCCGCCAATGGCGATAGCGCGTCGGGTCGGTCTGAAAGTCGATGCGTTTGGCCACGGGCGGTCCCTTTCTGAGGCTTCGGTTCCTGTTCGCTAAGATGCACAATAATGCAGTAATGGCGCCGGGTAAAGGTGGAAATGCCTGGCGGTCCGTGAGAAAATCGCGACTGAACCGCTGTTTTTTGTGACAATCGGCATTATAATGCCGTTTCCGCCAGGACCTGCACCCGCATCGCAGCAATCCGCGCCTGCGTCACCCCCAGCACCTCGTCCCTGACCTCGGCCAGCGCGGCCTCGGCCAGCGCCAGAATCCGCCGCGCCGCCGCCTCGCGCCCCATCCGGCGCTTGAGCCCGGCATTCGCCAACTGGATCAGCCCGCGCATCAACCACCGCCCGGCACTGGCCTGCGGCTGCGCCATCCAGACCGGCTCCCAGAACTCGTGCGCCTCCCAATAGTGGCACGCGTCAAAGGCGGCAAACCCGGCCGCCAAGCCGCCGTCCGCGCCGCGCGCCGCCGCCGTGAACCGCTCGGGGTCCGGGCGCGGGCTGCGCCCCGGCAGATGCGGCCCGCTCACAGGCCCTCGGGCCGGGCGGCCTCATGCGCCATCAACCGCCGGGCAAAGGCCTGCACGGCGTCCAGCACCGCCTGCGGCTGGTCGAACTGCGGCGCATGACGGCAATCCTCCAGCACCAGCTCCTCAACCGGCGCATACGACCGCTCGGCAATCGCGCGCACCTGGGCCAGCGTGCCGTACTGGTCCTGCCGCCCCTGAATCACCAACGCGGGCACCCGCAGGTAATCGACCACCTCGCTGACATCCCAGCGCGCAAACGCCGGGTTCAGCCAGGCCTCGGCCCAGCCCCGAAAGGTCGCCGCCGGATCGCGGTGATACTTGCCCATCCGCGCCAGCCTCTCGGGGCCGAAATCCGCCGCCGCGCGGGCAATCTCGGCCAGACCCATCGCTTCGGTGAACAGATGCGGCGCCATCGCCACCACGCCGCGCACCCGGCGATCCGCCACCCGCCCGGCATGCTCCAGCGCAATCGTCGCGCCGTCCGAATGCCCCATCAGGATCACCGACTCCACCCCCAGCGCGTCCAGCACCTGCGGCAGAACCCGCGTCGCGTGCTGCGTCATGTAGTCCACCGGCAGCGGCAGGTCGGCAGGGTCCGACTGGCCATAACCCTCGCGCGAATAGGCAAAGACACCCAGCCCCGTCGCCTGCGCCAGCGCCGCGCCAAACCCGCGCCACAGCCCGACACAGCCCAGCCCCTCATGCAACAGCACGATCACCGGCCCCGCGCCGCCGGGCCAAAAGGCCCATTCCAGCCGCTTGCCGCCCGCCTCCAGACCCCCGCTGCCCGCGCTCAACTCCAGCATCGCCGCCCCCATCTTTGTGCCTCAACTATCCTCAGGGGGTGAATTGGCGCAGCCAAGAGGGGGCAGAATGCCCCCTTGCCCCGCTCACCCCTCGCGCAGCTTGAACCGCTGGATCTTGCCCGTCGCGGTCTTTGGCAGTTCCTCCACCACGCTGACCCAGCGCGGGTATTTCCACATCCCGATACGCGCCTTGACATGCTCTTTCAGCGCCTCCGGGTCCAGCGCCGCGCCCGGTTTGAGCACCACATAGGCCGCCGGTTTCACCAGATCCTGCTCGTCGGCGCGGGCCACCACGGCGGCTTCCAGCACGCCGGGGTATTCGATCAGCGCCTGCTCGACTTCAAAAGGGCTGACCCAGATGCCGCTGACCTTGAACATGTCATCCGTGCGCCCGCAATAGACCAGCCGCCCCTCGGGATTGCGCTCATACTTGTCGCCGGTGCGGGTCCAGTGGCCCTGAAAGGTGCTCAGGCTCTTGAGGCGCCGGTTCCAATAGCCCTCGGCGCTCGACGGCCCGCGCACCAGCAATTCCCCGACCTCGCCTGCGGCCACGTCCTCGTCATGCTCGTCGACCAGCCGCACCTCGTATCCCGGCACCGCGACGCCCGAGGTGCCGTAAACCACGTCGCCCGGCCGGTTCGACAGGAAGATATGCAGCATTTCCGTCGAGCCCACGCCATCGACGATCTCGCAGCCCCAGAGCCGCTCCCAACGTTCGCCGATCTCGCGCGGCAGCGCCTCTCCCGCCGAGGTGCACAGGCGGATGTCGTGATCCGGCCGTCCACCGCGGGTTTCCTGCTCGGCCACCAGCGCCGCAAACAGCGTCGGCACCCCGCAAAACAGCGTCGGCCGCTCGCGCGCCATGATGTCGAACACGGCATCCGGTGTCGGTCGCCCGCCGAACAGCACGGTTTTCGCGCCCACCGACAGCGGGAACGACATCGCATTGCCCAGCCCATAGGCAAAGAACAGCTTGGCGACCGAAAACACCGTGTCACCCTCGGTGATGCCCAGCACCTGGGCGCCAAAGGTGTCGGCGGTGGCCTTCAGGCTGGCGTGCACATGGCGCACCCCCTTGGGCACCCCGGTCGAGCCCGAGGAATAGAGCCAGAACGCCAGTTCATCGCCGCTGGCCTCGACCGTGGGCCGGGCGGGCGCGCCCTTTGTAAAGGCCTCGAACGACAGGCATTCGGTGCCGTCGCAGTGCCGCTCGCCGCCGACCACCACCACGGCGCGCAGGAACCGGTTGCCGTCGATCGCCGGTTTGACCGCGTCCCACAATTGCTCGGACACCACCAGAATCGAGGCCCGGCTGTCGTTCAGCACCGCCTCATAGATCGGCGCGGCCAGCAGCGTGTTCAGCGGCACCGGGATCGCGCCCGCCTTCAGCGAGCCCCAGAACACCACCGGAAATTCGATCTGGTCGCGCAGGATCATCGCCACCCGTTCCTCGCGCCGCACGCCGTGGCGCTCCAGCGCCCCGGCCCAGTGCGCGCTGGCTTCGGCCAACTCGCCATAGCTCAGGCTGCGGCGCGCGCCATCGGCCTCGACAAAGGCGATGCGCCCGCCGCGCCCTTCGGTGACATGGCGATCCACGAAATGGATGGCGGCGTTCTCGTTCATGGCTCTCTCCCGATGCTGCGGACGGCCCTCCCCGGCCGGGCGCGCTGGCGCCACCCGCATGTGCGTTATAGTGCAACAAGTGGACAGCAACGCAAGAAGATACTTTTCTAACTGCAATTTTTTGCACATCCCCACCCGCCACTTGCCCGCCCCCCGGCGCCGCGCTAGGCATCCGTCAGCGACAGGAGGTCAGCATGCAGCGGATAGACCGGATGCGCGCCGGGATGGCGGCGCTGCGGGGCACCTCGCCGTGGGTCACGCTCGACCAAGGCCGGATCGACGCCTTTGCCGAGGTGACCGACGACCGCCAGTTCATCCACATCGACCCCCACCGCGCCGCGCAGACCCCGCTGGGCGGAACCGTCGCGCATGGGTTCCTGACGCTGGCGATGCTCAGTCACCTGCTGGCCGAGGCCCGCCTGCCGCTGCCGCCGCTGCGGCAAAGCCTCAACTATGGCTTTGACAGCCTTCGCTTTGTCACCCCGGTGCGGGCGGGCGCGCGCGTGCGCGGGGTCTTTGCGGTGACTGCAGTCGAGCCGCGCGGCGAGGGGCGCGCCCTGCTGCATGTCGACACCACGGTCGAGATCGAGGGCCACCACCGGCCCGCGCTGGTGGCCGACTGGCTGGCGCTGCTGGTGCTGGACTGAGCGCGGGTTGATTTCCGCCCGCCGCTGGCCCAATACACCCCCAACCCCACAGTGAGCCCCGCCATGACCCTGCGCACCTATGCCATCGGTGACATCCACGGCCAGATCGACCTGCTGCATCAGGCGCACCGCTGGATCGCCGCCGACCGCGCCCGCACCGGCGACGCCGAATCGCCGGTGGTGCATGTCGGCGATCTGGTTGACCGCGGCCCGGATTCGGCCGGGGTGATCGACCTCCTGCTGCGCGGTCAGGCCAGCGGGCAGCCCTGGGTGGTGCTCAAGGGCAACCATGACCGCATGTTCACCCTGTTCTGTCAGGGCCAGCGCGACCCCGTCCTGCGCGCCGATCTCGACTATCTGCACCCGCGCATCGGCGGCATCGAGACCCTCGCCAGCTATGGCCTGCCCGCCGATGCCACGCCTGACGCTGCAACCGGCGCCGTGCCCGCCGCGCACCGGGCCTTTCTGGCCGACCTGCCGCTCTATTGCCTGCGCGGCGAGGTGGTCTTTGTCCATGCCGGGCTGCGCCCCGGTGTCGCGCTCGACCAGCAGACCGAGGACGACCTGATCTGGATTCGCGCGCCTTTCCTCGACTTTGCCGCGCCGCATCCGTGGCTGGTGATCCACGGCCACACCCATCTGGAGGCGCCGCAGCACCACGGCAACCGCGTCAACATCGACAGCGGCGCCGCCTATGGCGGCCCCTTGACCGCCATTGTCGTCGAAGGGCGCGCGGTCTTTACCCTCGGGCCGGACGGCCGCCAGCCATTGCTGCCCGCCGGTCATTAACCCGCGCTTCACACCTTGATGCTAGGCCTGATCCTTGGGTGAAGATATAGGTGGTGGGGATGAGCCGGCAAAACGATGCCAGGCCTATCATCATCAAACGAAAGAAAATTGTTGTCGGTGGCGGACACCACGGCGGGGCCTGGAAAGTGGCCTACGCCGACTTCGTGACCGCGATGATGGCGTTCTTTCTGATGATGTGGCTCTTGGGTGCAACGACCGAATCGCAGCGGCGCGGGCTGGCGGATTACTTCAATCCGTCGATCCCGGTGCACCGGATTTCCTCGGGCGGGCAGGGGATGTTCGGCGGGACCGATCTGGAATCGCGTGAGCAACAGGCCCCCGTCGCGCCGAACGACGCCGACGCCGCGGCCGCCGCTGCCGCCGAAACCGAATCATTCGAGGCCATCGCTGAAAGCTTGACCGGTTTGGGCGGCGAGAGCCCGGTTCTGGACGATGCGCTGCGCCATGTCATCACGCGGCAGACCGACGAAGGGCTGGTGATCGAGCTGTTCGATCTGCCCGGCGCCCCGCTGTTTGTCGGCGAAAGCGATGTACCGATGCCGGTCCTCAGCGCCATCATCGCCATCGTGACCGAGATTTCCTCGATGGTTGTCAATCCCTTGGCCATCGAAGGGCATACGCGCAGCTATACCGTCGTGCAGGCGGGCGATCCGCGCTGGACGCTGTCGACCTCGCGCGCGGACCGGGTGCGCCGCATGCTCGAAGAGGCCAGTCTGGACCCCGCGCGTCTGGCCCGTGTCGTCGGACACGCCGACCGCCAGATGAGCGATCCGAACCCGATGGCGGCGCGCAACAACCGGCTCGAACTGATCCTTTTGCGGCGCAACCGGTGATGAATCGACGTTAGGCGGGCATTAACGCCCTTTGTGCCATGGTCAGGGCAGAACGCTCAGCACCGGCACGAAAGGCCTCTCAATGTCCACACTCTATTCGTCGTTCAACGCCGGCATCTCCGGCCTCAACGCCAACTCGTCGCGGCTCGCCGCCATCTCGGACAACATCGCCAATACCGGAACCCTCGGCTACAAACGCGCGATCACCTCGTTTCAGTCGATGGTGATGTCCGGCTCGGCCTATGGGCCCTATATCGCGGGCGGCGTGCGCTCGTCGGCGGCGCGGCTGATCGACGAACGCGGGGTGCTGACCAGCAGCTCGAACGCCACCGATCTCGCGGTCAGCGGGCGCGGCTTTCTGCCGGTGACAACCAGTGCGGCGGTCGATTCGCAGCAATCGAACATGCAGTTGATGCTGATGACCACCGGCTCGTTCCGCGCCGCCGCCGATGGCACGCTGCGCAACCCGGCGGGAATGGTGCTGCTGGGCTGGCCGGCCGATCCTGATGGCACCATCGGCGCCTATCCGCGCGACACCTTCGGCGGGTTGCAGCCGATTCGCATCAACACCAACCAGTTCGCCTCGGATCCGACGACCAGCATTTCGGTCCGCGCCAACCTGCCCGCCACCAGCACCCGCGCCGGGGCCGATGGCGCCGGGCATGACGTCGCGCTGGAATACTACAGCGCGCTGGGCACGACCGAGACACTGAATGTCTCGTTCACCCCCACCGTGCCGCTGACCGGGGCCTCGAACGAATGGACGGCGACGGTCACCGACTCGGTCTCGGGCTCGGTCGTCGGCGAGTACCGCATCACCTTTGACGACGTGCCGCCCAATGGCGGGCGCATCGCCAGCGTCGCGCAGGATGTCGGCGCGCCCGGCGGCGCCTATGACCCGGTGAGCGGTTCGTTCACCGTCACCGTCGATGGTCAGGATATCGCGCTCAACATCGGCGCGGTGGGCGATGTGAACAGCATCACCCAGATGGCCGACACCTTCATCCCCGTGGCGAACGAACGCGATGGCTCGCCGGTGCAATCCCTCGTCGGCGTGCAGGTCGACGGCACCGGCTACGTCAAGGCCTATTACGATTCCGGCCTGATCCGCACCATCGCGCAGATCCCGCTGGTCGATGTCGCCAATGCCAATGGCCTCGCCGCGCTCGACAACCAGACCTACCGCGTCTCGCCCGCCTCGGGCGCGATGTTCCTGTGGAACGCCGGCGACGGTCCGACCGGCGAGGTCATCGGCTTTGCGCGCGAGGAATCGACCACGGACGTCGCCGCGGAACTGACCAGCATGATCCAGACGCAGCGCGCCTATTCGTCGAACGCCAAGGTCATCCAGACCGTCGACGAGATGCTGCAGGAAACCACCAACATCAAACGCTGACCCTTGAGTCGAGGCCGACATGAGCATTTCCAGCGCCTTTTCCAACGCCGCATCCGGGCTGGCCGCCTCGGCCCGCGCGGTGCAGGTCGTGTCGGCCAATATCGCCAACGCCCTCACGCCGGGCTACGCCGCCCGGACACTCGACCTCTCCGCCTCGACCCTTGCGGGAACTGGCGGGGGGGTGCGCATGAACGGGATCAGCCGCTCGGTTGATGCCGGGCTTCTGGGCCTCAACCGCGACAGCGGCGCCGCGGCCAGTGGCGCCAGCACCCGCAGCGCCTTCTGGCATGCCATCGAGGCTGCGGTCGGCCTGCCCGGCCAAGGGCTTTCGGCGGCCCTTTCGGCCTTTGATTCGGCGTTGATTGCGGCCAGTGACCGCCCCGATCTGACCAGTCGGCTGGCCACTTTGGCCGACAGTGCCACGGATCTGACCGCTGCCTTTTCCGCCACCCAGACCGCTCTGCAGGCGCGCCGGGCCGAGGCCGACGCCGCAATTGCCCGCGATGTCGACACCCTGAATGGCGGATTGCAGCGGGTCGAGGCGTTGAACGACCAGATCGTGCGCCTGCGCATCAGTGGGCAATCGACCCTCGGCCTCGAGGATGAGCGGCAGGCGCTGATCTCGACCCTCGCCGAGATCGTGCCGCTGCGCGAGCACGCGCGCACTGATGGCCGCGTGACGCTGTTCACCACCGGGGGCGAGATGGTGCTCGACGTCGAGGCCGCCGAGATCGGCTTCACCCCCACCCCGGCGATGGATGCCGGGATGAGCCTCGGATCGCCACTCTCTGCCCTGACCCTGCGCGGCCGCAGCCTCGATCCGGCAACCGGCAACGCCATGGCCGGCGGTCGTTTGGCGGCGAATTTCCGGATCCGCGACATCGATGCGCCGCAGGTGCAGGGCCAACTCGACAGCCTCGCGGCCAATCTGATCGGCCGCTTTGCCGACCCGGCCACCGATGCAACTCTCGCCAGTGGCGCGCCGGGCCTCTTCACTGATGCCGGATCGCTGGCCACGTCTGTCTCGGGCCTCGCCGCCCGGCTCGCGGTCAATACCGCCATATTGCCCGAGGCGGGCGGCGCGCTCTGGCGGTTGCGGGACGGCATCGGTGCGGTAGCGCCGGGCGAATCGGGGGAGGCGGCCGGTCTGCGTGCGCTTTCGGGCGCCCTCGATCGCCGCCTGCCCACCACGCCGGGCGGTCCCGCGCTCTCGTTGGCACAATCGCTGGCCGAGGTGATGACCCGCACCTCGACCGCGCGCCATCAGGCCGCCGCCACCAGCACCTCGGCCCTCGCCCGCCACAATGAACTGACCGAGCAGAGCCTTGCGCAAGGCGTTGATACCGATGCGGAAATGCAGCGATTGTTGCAGATCGAACAGGCCTATGCGGCGAATGCCCGCGTGATTGAAACCGCCGACGCCATGTTGCGCCGCCTGCTGGAGATGTGATCGATGACCTGGATGAGCCTGGGCTCGCTGGCCCTTCCGCACCAACTGCAGCGCCATGGCCTTGGCCTGCGCAATGACCTCGCGCGCCTCGCGCTCGAGATGACGACCGGCGAATCCGCGACCCCCGCCGCCCGGCTGAAGGGGGATCTGCAGCCCTTGGCGGCGCTCGAGGCCCGGGCGCAGCGCATCGGCAGCCTGCGCGAGGTCACCCAGCAGGCGATGACCAATGCCACGGTCGCGCAGACGGCGCTGGCCCGGGTCGCACAGTCCAGCGGCGAAACCTCGGCGCGCATGTTGGCCGTGTCGACCGCCGGTATCGATCAGGCGGCGCTCACCGCGGCCGGTCAGGCCGCGCGCGCGGTCTTTGCCGACATCACGGGCGCTCTGGGCGCCGATGTCGCCGGGCATGCGCTGTTTTCCGGATCGGCCAGCGACCGATCGCCACTTGCCGCGCCAGATTCCATGCTGTCGGCGCTCTCTGCGGCGGTCGCGGGGGCGACCAGTGCCGATGAGGTGGCGACCATTGTCACCGCGGCCTTCATGGATCCCGGCGGTTTGTTCGAGACCAGCTTTTACCAGGGCGGCCCGGCGGTTGACGGCGCCATTCTCGAGTCCGGCCAGGCCGTGCCAGCGCTGCCGACGGCCGCCGACCCTGCCTTGCGGCGCAGCCTTGCCGGATTGGCCACCGCCGCGCTGGTCGCTGACGACAGTCTCACGTTGTCGGGAGGGCAGCGGCAAGCGCTGGCGCGGACCGCCGCACTGACACTGTCGGGGGCCGAAGCCAGCGTGACCGCGCTGCAATCCGACCTCGGTCAGGTCGAGGGGAGGCTCGAGACCGCGCTCACCCGCCTGACCGGCGAGCGCGACGCTCTCGTCCTATCGCGCGAGGCCCTGATCGGGGTTGATCCCTATGAGGCCGCGACCCGCCTTGAGATGACGCAAACGCGGCTCGAACTGATCTATACAGTGACCGCGCGGACCTCGCGGTTGTCGCTGGCCGGGTATCTGTGATGGCGGCCCGGGTTCTCATCGTGGTTCTCTGCTTGCTGACCTGGCCCGCGCTGGCGCAGGTCCGGCTGAAGGATCTGGTCGAATTCGACGGTGTGCGCGGCAATGACCTGATCGGCTATGGCCTGGTCGTTGGCCTCGACGGAACCGGCGACGGGATCCGCAACGCGCCCTATACCGAGGATATCATGGCCAATATCCTCGAGCGGTTGGGCGTCAACGTCACCGGCGAGCAGTTTCGCCCGCGCAATGTGGCCGCGGTTCTGGTGACGGCGACGCTGCCGCCATTTTCGCGCACGGGGTCGCGGATCGACGTGACCGTCTCGGCCATCGGCGATGCCTCCAGCCTGTTCGGCGGCACTTTGGTGATGACCCCGCTGAACGGGGCGGATGGCCAGATTTATGCCGTCGCCCAGGGGGCGGTCATCGCCGGGGGGGTCGCGGCCCGCGGCGAGGCTGCGCAGGTGGTCGAAGGGGTGCCGACCTCAGGGTCGATCCCCGGCGGCGCGCATGTCGAGCGCGAGGTCGATTTCGCCCTCGCCGCCCTGCCACAGGTGCGCCTGGCGCTGCGTCAGGCCGATTTCACCACCGCGCTGCGCATCGAACAGGTCATCAACGCGCATTTCGGCCGGGCTGTTGCGGCGATGCAGGACTCGGGCACAGTGGTTCTGGACATCGCCGCCACCCGCGCACCGACCGCGGCGCATGCGCTCAGCGCGATCGAGAATCTGGCGGTGGCCCCGGGAACCAGGGCGCGCGTGGTGATCGACCAGCGGTCGGGCACCATCGTCATGGGCGAGGATGTGCGCATCAGCCGCGTCGCCGTTGCACAGGGCGGCCTGACCCTGCGCGTCGAAGAGGCGCCGGAGGCCATTCAACCCAATCCTTTCAGCCCCGGCGAGACGGTCGTGGTGCCCAGAACCGAAGCGGCGATCGTTCCGGAACCGGGGGTCGGTCTGGCCGAAGTGCGGGGTGGGACGACGCTGGCATCGGTGGTGGCCGGGTTGAATGCCCTCGGCGTGGGGCCGCGCGACATGATCGACATTCTCAATACGATCAATGCCGCGGGGGCCCTGCACGCCGATCTGGTCGTGCGGTGAGGGCAGGGCGTCAGGCCGGGCCGCGCCCCTCGACAAAGTCGATCAGGCGCGGCAGGCACACACCGGCGAGGTCGTAATTCTCGACGACATGCGCCCGGGCAGCCCGGCGCAGGGGGTCGAAATCACGGGGCCGGGCGAGACAATCGGCCAAGGTCGCGGCGATCTCGGCGGGGTCGAAGAAATTGACCAACCGGCCGTTGACCCCGTCGCGGATCACCTCTTCGACCGGGGCGGTGCGCGAGCCGACGACGAGCGCCCCCGCGCTCATCGCTTCGAGCAGTGACCACGACAGCACGAAGGGCACGGTCAGGTAACAATGCACGCGTGTGCATTGCATCAGCCCGACAAAGACCGGATACGGCACCTTGCCGGTGAAATGCACACGGGTCAGATCGATGCGGTCGCGCACCTCGTCGAGGAAAATGTCCTTCCAGGTCCGGCCATTGCCGGGCCGGGCGCCATAGCTGACATCATCGCCGCCGATGATGACCACCTGGGCATTGGGCCGCGCCTGCATCAGGGCCGGCAGGGCCCGCATGAAGGAATGATACCCCCGGTAGGGTTCCAGATTGCGGTTGATGAAGGTGACCACCTCATCCCCGGCGCGAAACCGCGCACCCGACGGCAGTTCGACCTCGGCGCCGGGCGCGGGGACCAGCCGCGCCGTATCGACGCCGTCGTGAATGATGGCGATCTTGTCGCGAAAACAGGCGGGAAAGGTCTCGGCCTGAAACTCGGTCGGTGCTAGGGCGGCGTCGCATTGTGTCATCATCAGGGCCTGATGGCCCTGCCGGGCGATGACCGAAAAGGCCTTTTCGTCATCATCGACGCCGAATTCGGGATCGAAACCGACGTCCAGACCATGCGGCGCATAATAGAGTTCGGCATAGAGCAGATGCCGCGCCTCTGGCCAGATCTCGCGCAGGAACAAGGTCTCGCCCCAGCCGCCATGCCCAAACACAACATCTGGCATGAACCCATGCTTGTCGCGCAGGGTGCGCGCGGCCCGGGCGGCCCGCCAGGCGCGGTTGGTCATCTCGGCAAAGGTGGTGCCCATGCGGGCGACGGCGGGGTCGGGCCTCGGGTCGGGCTTGCGATAGCGATAGGTGGTGATGGTCGATTTGCGCGGGTTCGTCTCGTCCGTCAGGGCGACAACCTCGTGGCCGCGCGCTGCAAGCGCCGGGGCCAGATGCAGGAACTGGCCGGGGAAGTTCTGGTGGACGAACAGGATCTTCACCCGGCCTCCGTTTCGTTGCGGCCCAGGGTGCGGCGGTCAAAGGCCGCTGCCAGCAGGGCGCGGGTATAGTCATGCGCGGGGGCGTCGAAGATCTGGGCGGCGGGGCCGGATTCCAGCACATCCCCTTGTTTCAAAACGATGATCTGGTGCGCCATCGCCCGAATGACGCGCAGGTCATGGCTGATGAACAGATAGGCCAGCCCGTATTTGCGCTGCAAACTGCGCAGCAGATCGACGATCTGAACCTGCACCGTCATGTCCAGCGCCGAGGTCGGTTCGTCCAGAATGACCAGTTTCGGCCGCAGGATCATCGCGCGGGCGATGGCGATGCGCTGGCGTTGGCCGCCCGAAAATTCGTGCGGATACCGGTCCATCATCGCCGGGTCGAGGCCGACCTCGGACAGGATCGCCGCCACCGCCTCGCGCGCCGTGCCGCCAGTGGGCACGCCATGCACGCCCAGCCCTTCGGCAACGATCTCCTCGATGGTCATGCGCGGCGACAGGCTGCCGAACGGGTCCTGAAACACCATCTGCATGTCGCGTCTGAGGCCGCGCAGCACCGCGCGCTGGTTGGCACCGGGGGCTTCGGCGCCGATTTCGGTGCCCTGAAACACGATGCGCCCCTGCGAGCGGGTCAGCCGGGCGATGGCCAGCGCCAGCGTCGTCTTGCCCGAGCCGGATTCGCCGACAATGCCCAGGGTTTCTCCGGCGCGCAGGCGGATCGAGGCGTCATTGACCGCCTGAACATGGCCGACGGTGCGGCGCAGGAACCCGCGCTGGATGGGGAACCAGACCCGCAGCCCTTCGGTGCGCAAAACCTCGGCGGCGCCGGTGGGAACCGGGTCGGGCAACCCGCCCGCCTCGGCGGCCAGCAGCCGCCGGGTATAGGGATGTTGAGGATTGTCAAAGACTTGCGCCGTCGGCCCCTGTTCGACGATCTCGCCATTCTGCATGACGCAGACGCGGTCGGCGACGCGGCGCACGATGCTGAGGTCATGCGTGATGAACAGCATCGACATGCCCTCGGCGCGTTTCAACCCGGCCAGCAGGTCGAGGATCTGCGCCTGAATCGTCACGTCCAGCGCGGTCGTCGGCTCATCCGCGACCAGCAGTTTGGGGCCATTGGCCAGCGCCATGGCGATCATCACCCGCTGCCGTTGCCCGCCCGACAGTTGATGCGGATAGGCCGACAGCCGGGATTCCGCGTCCTGAATGCCGACCTTGTCCATCAATTCCAGCGCCTTGGCCCGTGCGGCGGCGCCGGTCAGCCCCTGGTGCAGGGTCAGCGATTCGACGATCTGGCGCTCGACACTGTGCAGCGGGTTCAGCGAGGTCATCGGCTCTTGAAAGATGAAGCTGATGTCGTTGCCGCGCACCCGGCGCAGTTCGGCGGCGGGGGCGCCGACCATCTCGGCCCCCTCGAAGGTGATCGAGCCGCTGACCTGCGCCGAATCCGGCAGCAGGCCGACCGCCGACAGCGCCGTCACCGACTTGCCCGAGCCGGATTCACCGACCAGCGCCACGGTTTCGCCCGCCTCGATGTGGAACGACACCCCGCGCACGGCCTGCACGGCGGCACCGTCCTGCCGAAAGGCGATGGTCAGGTCGCGGACGGACAGCAGGCTCATCGGAAGGTCTTTCGCGGGTCAAAGGCGTCGCGCACGCCCTCGAAGATGAAGACCAGCAGGCTGAGCATGACGGCAAAGGTGAAAAAGGCGGTAAAGCCCAGCCATGTCGCCTGCAGGTTCTGTTTGGCCTGCAGCGTCAGGTTGCCCAGCGACGGCGCCGAGGCCGGCAGGCCAAAGCCGAGGAAATCCAGCGTCGCCAGCGCGCCGATTGCCCCGGTGACGATGAAGGGCAGCAGCGTCACCGTGGCCACCATCGCGTTCGGCAGCACATGGCGCAGCATGATGCGGGCGTTCGACACCCCCAGCGCGCGGGCGGCGCGGACGTATTCGAAATTCCGCGCCCGCAGGAACTCGGCCCGCACCACGCCGACCAGCGCGGTCCAGGAAAACAGCACCATCAGGAACACCAGCAGCCAGAAATTCATCGGGATGATCGCCGCGACGATGATGATGACATAGAGCGAGGGCACCGACCCCCACAGCTCGATCAGCCGTTGCGCGATCAGGTCGGTGAGCCCGCCAAAGAAGCCCTGCACCGCCCCCGCCGCGATGCCGACCACCGACGAGATCGCGACCACGACAAAGGCAAAGCTGACCGACAGCCGGAAGCCATAGATGACCCGCGCCAGCACGTCGCGCGCCGAGCCATCGGTGCCCAGCCAGTGATCGCCGTCCGGCGCCGAGGGGGCCGGGCCGCCGAGGTTGTTGAACGTGTCGAACGAATAGGGGATCGGCGGCCAGATCATCCAGCCGGGCACGACGGGCTCGCCCTCGACACTGCCGGTCGCCGCCTGCGCGCGGGCCTCCTCGGGGTCGTCGAGGCATAGTTCGGCGCCGCCGGTCTCGATCAGGCACTGCACCTCGTCGGCGCGGTAATCGGCCTGCGTGCGGAACTCGCCGCCATAGCTGGCCTCGGAGTAAAAGCCAAAGGCCGGAACCTGAACCTCGCCGCGATAGCTGACGACGATCGGCACGTCATTGGCGAGGAATTCCGCGAACATCGAGACGCCATACAGGATCAGGAACACCCAGAGCGACCAATAGGCCCGGCGATTGGCGCAGAAATTCCGCCAGCGGCGTTGGTTGAGGGGGGACAACCGCATCTCAGCCCTCGCGCGTTTCGAAATCGATGCGGGGGTCGATCCAGACATACATCAGGTCCGACAACAGGCCGACCAGCAACCCCATCAGCGTAAAGATATAGAGCGTGCCAAAGATCACCGGGTAATCGCGCGCCAGCGCCGCCTCGAAGAACAGCTTGCCCAGACCATCGAGCGAAAACACCGTCTCGATGATGAGCGAGCCGCCAAAGAACGCGCCGATGAACACCGAGGGAAAGCCCGCGATCACGATCAGCATGGCGTTGCGGAACACATGGCCATACAGCACCTTGCGTTCCGCCAGCCCCTTGGCGCGCGCGGTCATCACGTATTGCTTGCGCAACTCGTCGAGGAACGAGTTCTTCGTCAGCAGCGTCAGCGTGGCAAAGCTCGAAATCGTCAGCGCGATGGTCGGCAGCACCATGTGATGCGCATAGTCCAGAATCCGCTGGCCCCATGTCATCGCCGCCCAGACCTCTTGCTCGGAATGGATGCCGCGCGAGGGGAAGATCTGCCAGTATGACCCCCCGGCGAACAGCACCAGCAGCAGGATGGCGAACAGGAAACCGGGGATCGCATAGCCGATGATGATCGCGCCCGAGGTCCATGTGTCGAACGGCGTGCCATCGCGCACCGCCTTGCGGATGCCCAGTGGGATCGACACCAGATAGGCGATCAGCGTTGACCACAGGCCCAGCGAGATCGACACCGGCATGCGCTCGACCACCAGATCGATCACGGTTTTCGAGGTGAAATAACTGGTGCCGAAATCAAAGCGCGCGTAATTCCACATCATGTCGAGAAAGCGCTGCAGCGGCGGCTTGTCAAAGCCGAACTCGCGCTCCAACTGCTCGATAAAGGCCGGGGGCAGGCCGCGCGCGCCGATGTAACGCTCTTCACCACCCGCCCCGCCGGACCGCGCGGCATCGTCACCCGCGCCGGTAAAGCCGCGCGTGACGTCGCCTTCGCCCTGCATTTCGGCGATGATCTGCTCGATCGGGCCGCCGGGCACGAATTGCACGAGGGTAAAGTTGATGATCATCACGCCGATCAGCGTCGGGATGATCAGCAGCAGGCGGCGGAGGATATAGGCTGCCATCCGTCCCTCAGCGCAGGGCGCCAGCGGCGCGCAACTCGGCGGCGCGGGCGTCGTCGTGCCACCACCAATCCAGAACACCGCTGGAATACTGCGGGAATTCAGCCGGATGGCGGAAGATATCCCAATAGGCAACCCATTCGCTGGCGTTGAACCAGACCGGCACCATGATGCGCTCATAGCGCAGCACGCGGTCCAGCGCCATCAGCGCGGCGTCGCGGTCCTCGGGCGATTCGGCCATCAGCGAGATGTCGATGATCCGGTCCACCAAGGGGCTGCGCAGCCCCGCCGGGTTGAACACGTCATCCGCCGCCTCGGATCCAAAGCGTTGATGCAGCCCGGTGCCAGTGTCGATAAAGGCAACATAGCCGTCAAAGACCATGTCGTAATCATGCCCGCGCTCGCGCTCGGTGTATTGCGC
>Ga0209573_1002058_pt1 | contig 27298 bp, 25 predicted proteins | sample TNRBio252014_DNA_FD_185870 | JGI IMG/M metagenome (GOLD analysis project Ga0209573, IMG submission 185870) | Wastewater treatment Type I Accumulibacter community from EBPR Bioreactor in Madison, WI, USA - TNR Reactor_6/25/2014_ DNA (SPAdes)... | ecosystem: Engineered > Bioreactor > EBPR >... | reverse complement strand
AGCACGTTGCGGGCGAATTCGATGACAGCGATCTGCATCCCGAAGCAGATGCCCAGATACGGAATCTTATGCTCCCGCGCATAGCCCGCCGCCGCGATCTTGCCGCGCACTCCGCGTTCGCCGAAGCCGCCGGGGACTAAAATCGCGTCCACGCCCTTGAGCTTCTTGCCGATATCGTCTTTCTCGAAGGCGCGTGCGTCGATCCATTGCACATTCACCCGCACATTATGCGCGATGCCGCCATGGTCGAGCGCCTCGGTCAGGGATTTATACGCATCGCCGATTTCGGTGTATTTACCCACCATGCCGATGGTCACCTCGCCCGCCGGTTCCTCGAAACGCTTGACGATCTTGTCCCATACGCCGAGGTCGGGCTCCTCGATATTGCGCATCCCGAAATGCTTGAGCACCTGCGTATCCAGCCCTTCGCGGTGATAGGCGGCGGGCACCTCGTAAATCGAAGCGGCGTCGAGCGCCTGAATGACGTTTTCTTCCTGCAGGTTGCAAAACAGCGCGATCTTGCGGCGCTCGCCCACGGGGATTTCGCGGTCGGCGCGGCACAGCAGGATATTGGGCATAATGCCGATTGAGCGCAATTCCTTCACCGAGTGCTGGGTGGGTTTGGTCTTAAGCTCCTTGGCCGCCGCGATCCACGGCACCAGCGTCACATGCATGAACAGCGTTTTTTTCGCTCCCAGCTCATAGCCAAGCTGCCGGATCGCCTCAAAAAACGGTAGTCCTTCGATGTCGCCCACCGTGCCGCCGATTTCGCACAGCACGAAATCCTCGCTCGACGTATCTTTCAGCACGAACTGCTTAATCAGGTCGGTCACATGCGGGATCACCTGCACCGTACCGCCCAGATAATCGCCCTTGCGTTCCTTGGAAAGCAGGGTGGAGTAGATTTTTCCGGTCGTGACGTTGTCGCTCTTTTTGGCGGTCACGCCGGTGAAACGCTCGTAATGCCCCAGGTCGAGGTCGGTTTCCGCGCCGTCGTCGGTCACGAACACCTCCCCGTGCTGGGTAGGGTTCATCGTGCCGGGATCGACGTTGAGGTAGGGGTCGAGCTTGCGCAGGCGGACTTTATATCCCCGCGCCTGCAACAATGCGCCGAGACTCGCGGAGGCAAGCCCTTTGCCCAAAGAGGACACCACACCGCCGGTAATAAAAACAAAACGTGTCATACGAACTCTATCTTACTCCGCCCGGGGTACCACAGGTGCGGAAGGCTCCGTGGGAGCTGCCTGCGTTGCCGGAGTTTCCACAGGCGCGCTTTTCTCTTCCGCCGGAGCGACCTTGTCTGCGCCTTCACTTTCCTCAGGTGCGACCGTTTTTTCCACCGCCGCCGGAGCGTTGGGCAATTTGTCCAGTACGGAGCTGGAGGAATTGTTCGAGGTGATGATCGCCAGCAGCAGGCTGTTAGCCATGAAGAGCGCGGCAAGAATCGCCGTGGCGCGGGTCAGCAGATTGGCTTTGGCGCGCCCGGAGATCACCCCGATGCCGCTGCCTGAGCCCATACCGAATCCATCGCTGTCGCTGCGCTGTATCAGCACCAGGCCGATAATACCCAGCGCCAGCAATACCTGAAATACCAATAATACTGTCGTCATCATTTTCTCTTTTTATAATGCATCCGGCCTGCGCCTCCTTGCGCAGCCCATGACGCACCGCTCTCGCGGGCTCTTGGCAGACGAAGCCTCCTGGCTTCGCTTCATGTTCTTTTTTTCGATCATCGCCAACCGATCATCGATTACCCCTGGGACGCGGCAAGAATCTGACAAAACTCCCCTGCGTTCAGGCTGGCTGTGCCCACCAGCACACCGCCGACATCGGGGATTTGCAGGATGGACTGTGCATTGCCAGCATTCACCGATCCGCCATAAAGCACAGAAATCTCCTCAGGCGCAATCCCTTTTTTCTCCAGCAGAACCGCCGCGATGGCACTATGGGCGATTTCAATCTCCCCCAGGCCGGGGAGCTTGCCCGAACCGATCGACCAGACCGGCTCATACGCGACAATCACCTTCTGGCGATGCCCTTCAGGCACGCAGGCAAGCGCCTGCGCCTCAATCACGGCCAGGGTTTCGTGGCGCTCATACTCTTCCTGCGTCTCTCCCACGCAGATAACGGGAATCAGCCCCGCCTGCAGCGCCGCCCGGGCTTTTGCCGCCACGACAGCATCCGTTTCCCCATGGTAGCGCCGCCGCTCGGAATGGCCGACAATCACATAGGTTGCCCCGGCATCTTTCAGCATCGCCGCCGCGATATCGCCCGTAAAGGCGCCGGAAACCTCCCCATGGCAATCCTGCCCCCCTACCGCCAGACGCGGCACATGATCACATGCGCCTGCCACCGTAGGGATCAGCGTCGCGGGAGGACATAGCACGCATTGCGCCTTCAGCTCCCGCTCCCCTATATACGCGGAAACCTCTTGCGTAAGCGCGAGGGCGCGGGCGGAATCGCCGTTCATTTTCCAGTTCGCTATGATATGCATTGTCACCTCCTTGCCCGCGTGCTGTTTTGTAACATATCGGGGCGTGCGCATCCAGAATTAACCCTTTCAAAATGCAGGGCGCTGGTGTAAACAGCCTACCTATCCGCTCACTTCAGGTGTTCAAAAGAGTCATGTTAGGAACGTTACGCAAAGGCGCGCATAGTTTTTTTGCCAAAATATTGATGGGTGTATTGATCGTCAGCTTTGCCGCCTGGGGGATTGGCGACATCCTGCGCAGTAGCGGTGGCCAGCCCACCATTGCAACCGTGGGCGAGGAAGCGATTACGGTGGCCGAATTTCAGGCGGAAATGCAGTATCTACGCCGCAGTTTTGGAGAAAACTATACCCCGGAGATTATTAAGAACCTCAATCTCTACTCCACCAAGCTTTCGGAAATGATCAATCGCAGCATGATTCAGCAGGAGGTCAAGCGCCTGGGGATTACGGTCAGCGATGACGAGCTGATTGTCGCCCTCAGTAAAGACCCCAACTTCATTAACGCCAATGGCGCTTTCGATAAGCCGCTTTTCCTGAGAACACTTCAGCAAATGGGGATCAGTGAGAAAACGTACCTGGATTCCATGCGCAAGGAAATGGCCGTTCGTATTCTGCTTTCCACCTTTTCCATGCATTCCCTTGTCAACCCCCGGCTGGTGCAGGCCGTCTATGCCAGCCAGCATGAAAAACGCAAGGTGGAGCTTATCCGTATCGACCACACGCCCCATGATACGGAAATGCCCGGAGACGAGGAGCTGCAGAAATTTTACGAAGCCCATAAAACCAACTACACCGCGCCCGAATACCGCACCTTCAGCTATGTGGTGATTACGCCCGAGGAAGTATTGAAAGACGTCCAGATATCGCGGCAGGATCTTTTCGATTATTATACGCAGCGTACTTCGGAGTTTTCTCTTCCCCAGCAGAGGGAGATCGAGCAGCTTCTCTACCCTGAAAAAGCCGGGGCGGAACAGGCCTATTCCATGCTGCGTTCCGGCGCTCCTGTGGCGGAAGTCGTCAGGCAGGTGCCCCCCAAGGGCGGCAAGTTGACACCGCTGGGTCTTAAAACCGAGGACGCCATGCCCACCGGCGGCAAGGAGATATTCGCTCTGGATACGGGTGAATTCACCACCCCTATTAAAAGTCCTTTTGGCTGGCATATTTTTATCGTCACCTCCATCCATCCGGAAAGCACCGCTCCTTTTGATACGGTGAAGGACGAGCTGAAAACAGAGCTCACTAACCAGCGCGCCAATACGCTTTTATCCGAATTGCTCGAACAGTTCGAGGATGCGCTTTCCGCCGGTCAGCCTCTCCAGGAGGCGGCGAAATCCGTCAATCTGTCATTCGTAACCACCGATCCCGTAGATCGCTTCGGCAAACGCAGCGATAACAGCAGCGCGCTGGACGCAAAAGAAAATGACGATCTGTTGAGCGCGGGGTTTTCCTTGCAGCAAGGGGAGCGTTCGGAGTTGACCACCCGCCCGGATGGAAGCTATTTCATCGTCCAGCTGGATAATATTACCGCGCCGCGTGAGCGCGCCTATGAAGAAGTGCGCGGACAGGTGGAGGCGGACGTAAAATCCCGGGTGGAGCGTCATGCGCTGGAAGAATACGCGAAGAATGCCGCTGACAGGCTGAAAGCCCAAACCTCCGAAGCGGATCGCGCAGCGGCTCTGGCAAGCCTGAGCAATGCCCCGCGGCCTTCCGTTCTGGTGGAGAGGAACGGCGCGGCGCAGAAGCAGGCAGGCCAGGAGATCGAGGCGCTCCTGACTCCCGAATTGCTCACGCAGATCTATGCGCTGAAGACGCCCGGCGACTCCACGGGTGCCGTTGCCTCGCCCAAAGGATACGTCATCGCGCTGCTGAAAGAGGTGGTTCCCGCCCCCTCGCCGGATTCCACCGAGGAAGGGCGAAGATTATTTAAAGCGGTGAAACGTTCGCTGCGCGAGGATTATCAGAATGAAATCCTGGAGCAATATCTCCATTACCTGCAAAGCCAGTACCCGGTATCGATCAACGAAGCGGCCATCCAGTCGATAATGAGCCAGTAATGCCAGGCTTCTTTCCCGATATTTTTCCCAGCCCGCAGGAGTTTGTCGACAGGACGCCAACCCATCCTTCCCAGCTCGTCTATACCAAACTGGTGGCCGATCTGGAAACGCCCGTGGCCGCGATGCTCAAACTCATGGGCAGGGACGAACCTTGTTTTCTGCTGGAATCCGTCCTGGGCGGGGAGACACGCGGGCGCTACTCCATTATTGGCCTGCAACCGGATCTCATCTGGCGCTGCGTCAAGGAGAAAGCGGAACTATCGCACGATGGCGGGCAGCATTTTGTGCCTGCAAAAGAGGCCAGCATTGCTTCCTTCCGCCGCCTCCTTTCCGACATCCGCATGGACATTCCCGCCGGTCTGCCGCCGATGGCCGCCGGACTGATTGGGTATTTCGGCTACGACATGATCAAGCTGGTGGAGGTGATTCCTTCCGACAAGCCCGATCCCATCGGTATTCCTGACGCCTGCCTGATGCGTCCCGGGGTGCTGGTGATTTTCGATACGGTGGACGGGGTTATCACCATCACCGCCCCCAGTTGGGCGGATCAGGCATCCGGGCAGACTCCCCGGCAACGTTACGACGAAGCGGCGGCGCGGATTCGCAAGGTAGTAGAAAAACTCACCCGCCCCCTGGAGCGCGCCGAGCATTTTCATAGTGAATCGAATACCGCCCCTGTCTTCCGGCCTAATATGGAGCAGGAGGAATATTACGCCATGGTGGAAACCGCCAAGGAATATATCCGCGCCGGAGATATTTTTCAGGTGGTGCTGGCGCAGCGTTTTACCGCTCCCTTTCCTCAGCCTTCCTTTGCGCTGTATCGCTCCCTGCGTTACCTGAACCCTTCGCCCTTCCTGTTCTTCCTGCGCATGGGCGGATTTTCGCTGGTGGGCTCCAGCCCGGAAATTCTGGTACGGGTGCGCGATGATACGATTACCATCCGCCCCATTGCGGGCACCCGTAAACGGGGCGCCACACGCGAAGAGGACGGGGCGCTGGAAGCCGACCTGCTGGCCGACCCCAAGGAGATTGCGGAGCATCTGATGCTGCTGGATTTAGGCCGCAACGATGTGGGGCGCTGCGCCGTTACCGGGACGGTAAAGGTCACCGAGCGCATGAATGTCGAGCGGTACTCGCATGTGATGCATATTGTTTCCAACGTGGAAGGAAAGCTTGCGCCGCACTATTCCTGCTTCGATGCGCTGATGAGCGGCTTTCCCGCGGGGACGGTCAGCGGCGCGCCGAAAATCCGCGCCATGGAGATTATCGACGAGCTGGAGCCGCAGGCGCGGAGCTTTTACGGTGGCTGCGTGGGATATTTTTCAGCGGACGGATCGATGGACACCTGCATTACGCTGCGCACCGGCCTGGTGAAGGATGAAACGCTGTATGTGCAGGCGGGCGGCGGGATCGTGGCCGATTCCACTCCCGAGGGCGAATATCAGGAATCGCTGAACAAGGCCAGGGCGCTAATGCGCGCCGCGGAGTTTGCGGCAAACTTCGGCTGATTTCCCCTCCTGTCACAAAAGTTTCACTTTAATATTCTGTTAATTATGGCTTACTATACCGCCTTTGACTTAACAATCAGGGAGAGCGCGATGCCTTTGCCAGAAGAACAGGAACCCCATGAAGCCGGGCTGAATATACAATTGATCCAGCAAGGAATAATGGCACGCGCCAAGAATTTTCTTGAGGAGAGTTTTATAACATCCGAAGACGGACTGTATCACTCTACTCACGGGGAGTTTCTTCAAGAAATATCTGAGTTTCTCCAAGCTGCGCAAGAAGAAGTAGAACTCCAGCGAAGAGCTGACACAAACCTGGTTCCCCCAGAGACAGAAAATGAAATCACTCGGGCAAAAGAGGGGGTTGATTCTCTTCGGGGCGCGTTAGAACAACTGGCACATGGTGAGCTAAACCGTAGCCCGCATATAGTTGGCAGTGGCGCTTTGATCCTTCAGTCTTTTTTGGCGCTTCTTGAAGAACTCCTCCCGTTGAGCGAGGAACTTGAGGCTGAAAAAGCTGTGTTTATTAACGCCGTACCCCATTTTACAGAAAATTTAAATAACCATTTCAGCAACCTGACGCAGGCAGCATATCGCAGCCCACACAGTAGTAAGCCTGGAACCAAAGTCACAGAAAGCGACAGGGACGCGCCGGATGCCAAACCATCGCTTTCTGAGCTTATACAAACCTTCCCATCTTCTGCGGCACGGAGTCTGGATAATCCAGAGAAGGAATATTCAGTAGAGACAATACTTAATCATGTCATTCCCCTTAATTTAAGAGCTATGGTCGATATGGTGGGGAAATGGGAGCAAAATACCATTTCCTGTGGTATTAACAGCAAGGATATACAATCCCTCAACGACCAGTTTGTCTCTTTCTGTAATGCTATGAATCAAGTAATTGAGACACAACAAGTTGCCCCACAAACCATGCCACAACTGACCATGCTCCCTTCCCTGTTGGATTCTTACCTGGATAAGGCGGAGAAGGTACTACGGAAGAAAGAGGAGTTGGAAGAAAATGCGCTCACCGATATAGAGAGAGAGCGGGATATCATCTCCTCTCTCAAGGCGCATTTTGAAAAATTCTTCGGCCCTTATCTGGAAAGTCCTTCTATTGCTGCTGGCCGCGCCTGAGAGTGATTGCATCTGCCCTTCCCTCCCGCTATGAAAGGCGGATGAAAAATATCCTGCTGATCGACAATTACGACAGTTTTACCTATAACCTGCTGCATTATCTCGGCGAGGAGGGCGCAAGCGTGGAGGTTGTGCGCAACGACAAGCTGGATTTGGAGGCGATTGCTCTGCGCCATGAAAAAGAAGCGAAGTCAGGAGGCGCGCACGGGGCGCAAAACCTACAGGCCATCGTCATTTCTCCCGGCCCCGGTACGCCGGACGATTCCGGCCTGTGCCCGGAGATTATCCGGCGCTTCGGCGCGACCCTCCCGATCTTCGGCGTTTGTCTGGGGCTGCAGACCATCGGCGCGGTGTATGGCGGCGTGGTACTGCGCGCCCCTGCCCCCATGCATGGAAAAACCAGCCTGATTCATCATACCGGCAAAGGCGTGTTCGCGGGGCTGCCTTCTCCCTTCACCGCCACGCGCTACCATTCGCTGATTGTGGATCGCGACTCCTGCCCCGACTGTCTTGAGATCACCGCCTGGACGGAAGACGGCCTGATTATGGGGCTGCAACATAAAGAGCACCCTGTCCACGGCGTGCAATTCCATCCCGAAAGCATCGCTTCCGAGCATGGGCATGAAATTTTGCGTAATTTCCTGAAGATGGTATAAACAACGGTAATAAAGAAGCGAGGCCAGGAGGCCGAGCCAGCCCTGAGCTAGCCTCATTGCGCAGCGCAGGAGCGCGAGCATCGAGGCAAAAAAGACTATGGGCAGCAACGAAATACAGAACATCCTGACCCGGCTGGCGGAGCGCCAGGATTTAAGCCATGAGGAGGCTACCCGCGCCTTTCAGATACTCATGAATGGCGGGGCGACGCCGGGGCAGATGGGCGCATTCCTGATGGGGCTGCGGCAAAAAGGCGAAACCGTAACGGAAATTACAGCGGGTGCGGAAGTGTTGCGCTCCAAAGCCGCCACCTTTACCGCCCCCCCCGGCGCTATCGACACCTGCGGCACCGGGGGTGATATGCAGCGCACCTACAATATCTCCACGGCCAGCGCCATTGTCGCGGCGGGGTGCGGCGTCAAGGTCGCCAAACACGGCAACCGCTCCGTATCTTCCGCTTCCGGCTCTTCCGATGTTCTTTCCGCGCTGGAAGTCAAAGTGGATGTCTCTCCCGAGGTTTCCGCACGCGCACTGGAGCAATGCAATCTGTGCTTTCTGATGGCGCCCAACTATCACAGCGCGATGCGCCATGTCGCCCCGGTGCGGCTGGAATTAGGCCTGCGCACCATCTTCAACCTGCTGGGGCCACTCGCCAACCCTGCCAAAGTGACGCGGCAGGTGGTGGGGGTGTATGACAAAAAATGGGTGGAGCCCATGGCGCAGGTCTTGATGAATCTCGGCGCGGAACATGCCTGGGTCGTGCATGGTGCGGACGGGATGGACGAAATCACCACCACGGCTGAAACTTATGTGGCGGAGCTAAAGAATGGCCGGATTCACAGCTTCGTTCTTACCCCGGAAGCCTACGGGATGGAGCGCGCCTCCCCTGCTTCCCTCAAAGGGCGGGATGCGGAATACAACGCCAATGCGCTGCGCGAGTTACTTTCCGGAAGACCGGGGGCATACCGCGATATCGTGGTCTTCAACGCCGCCGCTGCTCTGGTGGTAGCGGGCAAGGCAGCCACGCTGGAGGAAGGGCTGGCGCAGGCGGCGCATTCCATTGATTCCGGCGATGCGCGCCGCGTTCTGGGGCAGCTTTCCAGCATTACGACGGGGGCGGCATGAATACGCTCGCTGCCATCTGTGCCGCCAAGCGCGAACATATCGCCCGCCGTAAACAGGACGTATCGGAGGCGCGCCTGTGCGATCTGGCGGCACGGCAATCCCCTGCCCGCGGTTTTCATGCGCGACTGAAGGAAAAAACAGAAAACCGGCACACCGCGCTTATTTGCGAAATCAAGAAAGCCTCGCCCAGCAAGGGTCTTATCCGTGAAGATTTTAACCCGGCGGAACTCGCCAAATCCTATGCTCAGGGCGGTGCCACCTGCCTGTCCGTTCTCACGGATATTCCGTATTTCCAGGGAGATGATGCGTATCTTGCCCAGGCACGGGACGCTTGCTCCCTGCCCGTTCTGCGCAAGGATTTTATGCTCGATCCTTACCAGATTGTGGAAGCGAGGGCATTGGGGGCGGATTGCATCCTCCTGATTATGGCGGCGCTGGAGGATGCGCAGGCCAGAGAGCTGGAAGAGGCGGCCTTTAGCCTGGGCATGGATGTATTGCTGGAGGCGCATGACGAGCATGAGCTTGACCGGGCGCTGACCCATCTCTCTTCCCGGCTGGTGGGCGTCAATAACCGGAACCTGAAGACGCTGGAAGTGGATCTGGCGACGAGCGAGCGGCTCAGCTCCCTTATCCCCCCCGAATACATCCGAATATGTGAAAGCGGCATTTCTTCTTCTGATGACATTGCACGGATGCAAGCTTCGGGGTACTATGGTTTTCTCGTGGGCGAATCCTTGATGCGCTGCCCCGATGTGGAAAACGCGACGAAAGCTCTTCTTGTACTATGAAAAACAGGATGTATATTCTACGTTTCCTGCTGATTTTCCTCAGTTTTTCTCCCCTGCCCGCTATTGCCTGCGATACCGATAAGGTGCGCGAATATACGCCTATTGCGTCCCGCCTGAGCACAGGAATGCTCTATGTGGTAGACGATTGCCGACATGCGGCCAATTACCTGTTTGGTACGGTTCACCTTGATGACGAAAAAATAAAAATTGCGGCGCAACCGGCCTTCGTGGCACTCAAGCACGCGACAACCGCCATATTCGAAATAAAGAACAGCAAAAAGAACCAGCAGGAAACCGTGGCTCTGATGGTATTGCCCCCTGCAGAGAACCGCACATTGTCAGACATTATCGGCCTGCCAACGTTCAAACTTCTGAGCGCGGAAATGCAAAAGAACCAGCCGGGATTTCCGACCGCCATGCTGGAACGTTACCGTCCCTGGGCAGCCAGCATTCTTTTACAACTCCCCCATCCCTCGGGCGACAGCATATCGCTGGATGACCGCTTGCAAATTGAGGCGGGCAAGCTATCCATCCCGGTATATGGGCTGGAATCGCCTGCAGAACAGATGGATGTTTTCCATAAAATGACGGAAAGCGAACAGATAACCCTGTTGATGGATACGCTCAAGAATCTTTCTACCATCCAGCGACAGAATAATCAGTTAAAGGCCTATTACCTGCAGGGAAATCTTGCAGCACTTGAGCGCCTCGGCCTTAGCGCCTTCAGTGAAATCCACGACAGTAAAATGCGTGACTATATGCGCCGCAGACTGATTACCCAGCGCAATACCCAGATGGTAAACAACCTTTTGCCCCATCTGAAGAATGGCAGAAGTTTTATTGCTGTGGGGGCGTTGCATCTTCCCGGCCAGAACGGGCTGCTTAATCAACTGGAAGACAAGGGCTTCTTTATCTGGCCGGTGACCGCTACCGCCCGGCCTTAACGTAGCGGCTTTCGCCGCAGGCAGTCCAGGGACGGGAGGACTGTGCATCGCATCCGGTAACTACACGCGGTTGCGCTTCCCCCCGCCACCACAGCGCATGTGCGCCTTTGCGGTCGAGATCGGGCCACGTTATCGCCCCTTCTTCCCAGCTTACCAGTATTTTTCCCCGCATCGGAAAGGTAAAGCTTTTTCCTTCCCCCCGCCAGATACATGCCTCCTGCGTGCAGGTGAGCGCCTGTGCGTCAGGATGTGCGTTGCTCCACTCCTTATAGGTTGCCATCTCCACACCCAGCCCCTGCTGCCATTGCTCCACGACAAAATTGCGGTTGGATTTGCCTCTTACCAAGACCCATTGCCCTTCTCCGCGAGCGGTCGGTTTCCCGGAGCGAGCGGAGCTTAAATTTATCGCCAGTTGCTTCCCGTCGTCGGAAACCAGCATATCCGGGGGTGTATACGTCCATGCGGTGGCTATCCCCAGCACCACCATTGCCACCCCGGCTCTGCGCAGAAAGCGCCGCGGCGCCACCATGTACAGGAGCATTCCGGTGACCACCATCACAAACATGGGCGGGGCAACGGGCGGAATATACCAGGACGCTCCGGGGATGGACTCCACCCCTTGCGCCACGTCCACCATGCGCGCAAGCCCCCATCCCGCCACCTGTATCGCTCCGCTCTCCAGCCCCAGCGGCCAGAGCGCCAACGACAGAAGCAATGCAGGCATGACAATAAAACTCAGCAAGGGCAGCGCCAGAAGGTTGGCCAGCACGCCGTAAGGCGAGAACTGGTTGAAATGATAGGCGATAAAGGGTGCCGTCGCCGCCGAGGCCACCAGCGAGGAAAGAATGATGCCGCTGAAATAGATGCCCACCCGTTTCCACCATCGCCGTTCTTCCCAGCGGTTGCCCAGATCGCTGGCGGCAAAGCGCCGATAGGCGACGATCAGCGCCAGCGTCGCGGCGAATGAAAGCTGAAATCCCGGCTCCTGCAGGCTGGAGGGCTGCACCAGCAGGATGACAACCGCCGCCCAGACCAGGGAACGGACGGTCAGCGCCTCCCGATCCAGCAGCACGCCTGCGAAAAAGAAAGCCACCATGACGTAAGCGCGTACGGCGGGAACGGGAAAATCCGCCAGCGCCAGATAGGCTGCCCCGAAGAGCAGGGCAATCACTGCCGATATTTTCTTGACGTTGCGGTGCATCGCCACGGGCGGCGCCAGCGAAAGCAGGGAGCGCAGCAGCACGAACAGCAGGCCGCAGACGATACTCATATGCATCCCGGAAATCGACAGGATATGCGCGAGGCTGGAGACGCGGAACGCTTCCGCCGTTTTCTCGTCCAGCGCCGTGCGGTCGCCGGTCACCAGCGCCATGGCGACGCCTCCGGCGGGTTGGGGGATGTTTGCAAGCAGCCATTCCTGCACCGCGAACCGCAACCGTGAGAAATGCTCGAACACCCCTGTTTTCCCGGGTTCATCCAGGCGCGTAACGGGCGGCAGCGCATACCCTACCGCGCCGATGCCCCGGTAGTAAAAATAGCGGGCGAAGTCGAATCCACCCGGCATCAAGGGGGGCGACGGCGCATAAAGTATGGCGCGAAAACTGATGCGCTCCCCGGCCTCCGGCAGCGCCTTTTTGCCCCGCACGCTCACCCGGATCCGCCGGGGCTGCTCCTCCTTCGCCAGATCCTCTATCTTCTCCACCGCCACCAGCAATTTGGCCTTGCCCTCATCCGGCGAGGCGGTAATCACCCGCCCCGTGACCACCCAGGGCTTGTAGCGTTCGGGGATGCGCGGGGAATCGACACGCTCCGTCTGCCACAGCGCCGCCATCATGCCCAGTACCATAATGACCACCGCCAGCGCCCCGTCGCGCATCGGCGGCTGGTGGCGATGCAGCAGCACCAGCGAACTCCAGACGGGAATAGCGGCGGCAATCCACCAGCTCGGCTCCTCCTCCATCACCCCGTAACCCAGAATCCCGATGGCCAGCAGCAGCGGCAGCGCGTCGATACGGGTCAGGGCGAGGGGATGGGAGGCCGAAGTTTCGTCAGAGTGCATTGCCAGACCATACCCTCCCGGTCATTCCTGCGACAAGCGGGAATGACATTTCATTTCATTCAACCGCATCATGGATTGCCCGTGATTGCAGGGCAACGGGAAAATCGGCGGGCAGCGGCAAAAACTTGCATTGCCAGGCCGGTGGCTTATATAAGGGCTGTCTCTCCGCAAGGCTTTTTCTAAAACTCACTTTATGCGAGTCGGGTTTTAGGAGTCGCCGCCCGTAGAACCGCAGCGTACTTGAGTATGTGAGGATTCGAGGACGGAGACGACAACAAAACCGACCGCAGAAATGAGTTTTTCCATGACCACCGTCACCCGCTTCGCTCCTTCGCCCACCGGCTACCTGCACATTGGCGGGGCGCGCACGGCGCTATTCAACTGGCTGTATGCAAAACATACGGGCGGGAAGTTCCTGCTGCGCATCGAGGATACCGACCGCGAGCGTTCCACGCCGGAAGCCACCGCCGCCATTCTGGACGGGCTGAAATGGCTGGGGCTGGACTGGGACGGCGAGGAAATCCACCAGTTTTCCCGCGCCTCCCGCCACGCCGAGATCGCGCACCAACTGGTGGAAAAAGGCGCGGCGTATCATTGCTATTGTTCCCCGGAAGAGCTGGCGGCCATGCGCGAGGCCGGGCACGGCTACGACCGGCGCTGGCGCGACCGCCCGGCTTCCGACGCTCCGGCGGGCATTGCCCCGGTAGTGCGCATCAAAGCGCCGCTGACAGGCAGCCTGGCGATTGAGGACGGCGTGCAGGGGCGCGTGGAGGTGAAGGCTGAGCAACTCGACGATTTCATCCTGCTGCGCTCGGACGGCACGCCGACCTATATGCTGGCCGTGGTGGTGGACGATCACGATATGGGTATCACCCAGATCATCCGCGGGGACGATCATCTCAATAACGCTTTCCGTCAGATGTGCATCTATCAGGCGATGGGGTGGGACGCGCCCGCTTTTGCCCATATCCCCCTGATTCACGGAGCGGACGGGGCGAAGCTTTCCAAGCGCCACGGGGCGTTGGGGGTGGAAGCGTACCGCGAGATGGGCTACCTGCCCGAGGCGCTGCGCAACTATCTGCTGCGGCTGGGCTGGGCGCACGGAGATGAAGAAATCATCCCAACAGACAGAGCAATCGAGATATTTTCTCTCTCCGGCATCGGAAAATCCCCCTCCCGGTTTGACGTGGCGAAGCTGGAGCATCTCAATGGGCATTATATCCGCGAAGCCGACGATGCACGACTCGCGGCACTGATACAGAAAATTATTGAGGAAAAACTTGGCATTATCATGACATCCTCACAAGAATCCTTACTTCTTGTGGCGCTACCAGGTCTAAAGCAGCGCGTCAAAAATATTAATGAACTAGCTGATAACTCTCTATTTTATTTTTACACTCGCCCCGTTCCCCTATCGGATAAAGCCGAAGCCGCGCTGGACGAAAACGCCCGCGCTCTGCTGGCCGACCTCGCCCATATGCTGGAGCTGGAGGGCGACTGGAGCCATGACGGGTTGCAGGAATCCTGTAAGGCGTACGGCGAGAAGCATAGCATCAAACTGGGGCAGGTCATGGCGCCCCTGCGCGCCGCCATTACCGGCTCTCACGCCTCCCCCAGCATGTTCGAGGTGATGGCGCTGCTGGGCAGAGATGAGGTGCTGGCGCGGATTAAGGACGTGCTATAAGGGAGCGTCATTGCGAGCGCAAGCGAAGCAATCCAGCAACCATAAACATTCTGGATTGCTTCGTCGTCACTTTGTTCCTTCTCGCAATGACGATGTGTACTGAATTCCCGCTTGCGCAGGAATGACAACGAAGTATAATCCGCCAATGGAAACGCTCACCGATTTTACCATGCAGTTAGCTGTCGGTCTTTTGCTCATTGGAGCAGGCGAATGCTTAGGCTATATAAAAAAAAGCGAATCTTAAAAAACTGGCTTATGTCAAACTAAGCAAAACAAAGAGTTGATCACCAAGAAAGTTGAAAGCTTTAATGTCATTGCCCGATTTATTCGGGCAATCCATAATGAACATCGCTATTGGATTCCCGCCTCTTGTCTCGCCATAGCCCTGGCAAAGCCAAGGGCATAGGCGGATCGCGGGAATAACAACAAGAAAGAGCAAGAGAAGAGCAACACCATGACCGTACTTCCCATCGTCATCGCGCCCGACCCCCGGCTGAAGCAGAAATCCGAGCCGGTGAAGGAGATCACGCCCCAGATACGCGACCTGATGGAGGACATGCTGGATACGATGTACGCCAGCAACGGCATTGGCCTGGCCGCCGTGCAGGTGGGCATCCTCAAGCGCATCATCGTGGTGGACACCGAGTGGGACTCGCCACGCTACCGCGAGGAAGGCGGCGTCCGCGGCGACGGAGTCGGCAAAAGCAACCCCATCAGAATGATTAATCCGGAAATTATCGAAGCGTCCCCGCAGCAGCGCGCCTATAACGAGGGGTGCCTTTCCTTCCCCGGCCAGTATTCCGAGGTGGAGCGCCCGGACAACGTGACCATCCGCTACATGGACGAGCACGGCAAGGAGCAAACCCTGCACGCCGAGGGGCTGCTTGCCACCTGCCTGCAACACGAGATCGACCATATGGACGGTATCGTGTTCGTGGATCACATCTCCCGCCTCAAACGCGATATGATTATGAAAAAACTGAAGAAGGCCAAGGATCACCACCACGTCCACGGCGATCATTGCCATCACTGATAGCGTCATTCCCCGAATTTTGTGTAAGCAAAATTATAGGGGAATCCAGAAAAATAAACTCTCTGGATTGCCCTATAATTTTTCGTTTTACGAAAAATTCTGGTAATGACGAGCTTTTTTATGGAACCTCTGCGCATCATTTTCATGGGCACGCCGGAATTCGCCCTGCCGACACTGGCGGCGCTGATTTACTCGCCGCATGAGGTCTGTGCGGTCTATACGCAACCGCCGCGTCCCGCGCACCGGGGAAAGAAGGAGACGCCCTCGCCCGTACACAGGCTGGCGCTGGCGCATGGGATTCCCGTCTATACGCCCGTAACGCTCAAGCACAAAGAAACGCAAAGAGAGTTTGCGGCACACGGCGCGGATGTGGCGGTGGTTGCCGCGTACGGTCTTTTACTGCCCGACCCCATTCTCACCGCCTGCCGTTTTGGCTGCATCAATGTCCACCCCTCCCGCCTGCCTCGCTGGCGAGGCGCTGCCCCCATACAGCGCACGGTGATGGCGGGTGACCGTGAAACCTCCATCTGCATCATGCAGATGGACGCAGGGCTGGACACGGGCGATATTCTGCTGGAGGTCAACTACCCCGTACCTGTCGAGATGACCGCCGGGGAGTTACACGATATGCTGGCAAGGGAAGCGGGTGCTATTGTGCTGGAGACGCTCCACCGTCTCGAAGCGGGCAGCGCCAGTCCGCTCAAGCAGCCCGAAGAGGGCGTGACCTACGCCAGGAAAATCTCCAAGGAAGAGGCTCGTATTGACTGGAACCGCCCTGCCCGCGATCTCTACAATCTCATTCGCGGCCTTTCCCCCTCTCCCGGCGCATTCTTTGAATATCAGGGCGAACGCATCAAAATTCTGGGCGCGGACATCTTCGATAGCGACAAACGGGAGACATGCGGCGTGACCCTGGATGAACGCCTTACCATCCAATGCGCCGACGGTGCCATTCGCCCCACCGTGATTCAGCGCCCCGGCAAGAAGCCCATGGGCACAGAGGAAATGCTGCGCGGGCATCCGGTTCCTGCCGGAACGTGGCTGGGATAAAGCAGTCATGCCACGCTATAAACTGACCATCGAATATGACGGAACAGGGCTGATGGGCTGGCAGCGTCAGGCGCATGGCCCCAGCGTGCAGGAGCATATTGAAGTCGCCATCGAGAAATTCTGCGGTGAAAAAGTGGAGCTCTTCTGCGCAGGGCGCACCGATGCGGGTGTTCATGCGCTGGGGCAAGTGGCGCATATCGACATATCCCGCAACGAGGAGGCTTTTACGGTACGGCAGGCGATCAATTTTCATCTCCAGCCTGCGCGCATCGTCGTGGTGGAGGCAGAGGAGGCGGCGCCCGATTTTCATGCGCGCTTTTCTGCCACACGTCGCCATTACCTGTACCGCATCACCAACCGCCGCGCCCGTCCTGCGCTGGAAGAAGGGCGCGTATGGCACATCCCCACCGCCCTGGACGCCCCGGCCATGCTGGACGCCGCGCAGGTGCTGGTGGGACATCACGATTTCACCACCTTCCGTAGCAGCGAATGTCAGGCAAAATCACCCGAAAAGACGCTGGATTTTCTCGATGTGATGCAACAGGGCGAGAATGTGCTGATCTATACCTATGCCCGTTCTTTCTTTCACCATCAGGTGCGCAACATGGTGGGCAGCCTGGTACAGGTGGGGCTGGGGAAATGGCGTAAAGCCGATCTGGAAACCGCCCTGCACGCACGCGACCGCAAAGCGGGAGGGCCGACGGCTCCTGCGCAGGGGCTTTATTTTATCAAAGTGGATTACGAATAAACTAAATACCGAAATTGCGCTGGAACCAGTCGCCCGTCTTAATCGGCGCGATTCTGGGCGGCATGGGCATCGCCTCGTTAAAGACGCATAACACATAGGGGCCGCTACGCAGGGTAAATACCGGCGCAACCCGTTCCACCACAATATAATCCCCCCGGGTACGGAAGTTGATCATGCCCTCGGTTCCATCAGGATCCACATAATAGAAGGCAGGGACTTCCGAGTTGCGGTCACGGAACTGGAAGTAGGTAAACTCGCCGTCGTCAAAGACGCGAATGGGAGCGGCAAGCTCAATTCCCGACACCGTGTAATTGAAGTTCAGCGTTTTCAGCACTTCGGGGTCGGTAAGATCGGGTATCTCAACGTTATTAATGTAATTAGAAACCCCCGCCCCCTGATCGTCAGGATACACAAACCGGAGCACGAAGATCATGTCTTTGTCACGGATGTTTTCTGTTTCTTCCGCATGAAGTTCAAATTGATACATGCCGCGTGTGGTCACCACCGTCATATTAGTCATCGCGTCCTGCTCTACAGGCTTGATGAACAATTTGTTTCCTGATGGAACGACCTGCCAGGCCACGGAATCTCCTACCGACACACTCTGAATTTCCTCCTCGGCGGAAAACTCGATCAGGGATTGATACCCGTAATGCCCGATAAAATTATAGACTTCGTTGGGATTATAGCGCGCCGTACGAATTCTGCTGTCTGTTGCAATAGGGCGTGAGCTTTGCAGAGCAAATGAAGGGGAGGCAATTAACACACCCGCTACACATACAGAAACATACAAAAGAAACTTCGTTTTCATGGGCGCGTTCCTTCTTTACGCTCTCTGACCGTATAGCTACTTACAGAAAATTTCATGGGTTCCACAAGCATTTTTCCTGTTTTCTCGTTCACTTTGTCCTGATTCACCACCACGTCTTCATACTTGAATTTCATTTCCGCCGACCATGTGGAAGGCTCTACATTCCCCATCCGTATCACATACGCTACAAACTTGACATTGGCAATGTATGTATTTTCCTCGCCGGAAGGATCGGGAATAATCTCCGAGCTGACCACCTCGATCTCCCGCTCGGCGCTGGACTCATAACGAATCACCGGGCTGCGGGGGTTACTTGTGTTGATCGTGCGGCGATAGATGTCGTAGTTATCCGGTGTACTCCAGTTATAGACGACCCGCGCCCGCATTGCGATTTTATCCTTCGCGTAACTCTCCCTGTAAATCACATATTGATGCACGAAAAACCGCTTCAGAGCTTCGTCCGCCACTTCTGCGGGATACGCGGTGATAGGGCGCATCAGGGGCAAGGTGTGAGCCGCATCCTTACTGCGCCACATAAATGGCACCGTCGGCGCAATGGGCAAGAGGTTGAGAAGTGCGATAAGCGCCAGAAGAGACGTCAGTGTGGCAATCCCCGTAAGCACAAGGTAATAAACGCGCTCGGAGATAATAGAGATATATACTTCGGAATAAAACTTGCGGCTTTCCTCAAAATAGGAGCCGCTGCGAATGCTATCTGAGAGCTCAATTCTCTTTGGGTCTGTCATGGCTACTAAGTATGGTGAAACCTGCCGTAGATGCAAGCACATATAGAGGTGTTAGCAGGATAAAGCATATGGCTTCGTAACAAAGTTGTAACAATTTTGTGATAAATTTGTAATATTCCATGTATGTTGTCTTGAGGGATAAATCGTGTTGTTCCAACTCATACAAAAATTTGCGGCTCTTCTGGCTATGCTATTTCTTTGTATTTCCGGTGCAAGCGCGCAGCCCATTACCCCCAGCAAGGCGCTTTCCGGGCCTGTGGGCCTGGAAGGATCCGTTTTAGAACCTTTCCTCATCCTGGTTTACACTCCATTGGAGTGGACGCTAGAGGAAGACTACACTTACCGGGACATCTGCATTGAAGGCGATGAAATACGGGGCAGCCGTTTTCCTGGCTGCATTCCTCATCGACGCACAAAAACTTATTCTCCGCTTGATCTTAGCCCCTGGCAGATGACAAACATCCAATGCGAGGGAGCAGAATCCTGCGTTATGGAACAACAAGAGGGGCCTTACCTGGGGCCCGTTTACCGGGGGCAGGAAAACATACAACGCTATACCAACCGCCTGGTGCAGACCGCAGAAGATACCTCTGTGGATGTCTGCAAGCGCCTTATTATCCCCAATAACGATGTCAATCCTTACGATCCTGTCGTGGCACGGATGGAACTGGATAGCTGCACCAATCAGTACATACTGCACCGCTCCGATTTGCCCCGCATCCCCATCGACAACCAGGGGGAGCTGCCAGACATTAAAGAAGATTCGCAGTTGCCCGGAGGCGTTTTGAATGAGTTTTGCCAGCCTCTGAGGATGATCCCCATGGCCGAAGATGAGCAGGAATATGTCCCGTCACAATATTATGTGGAGGCGTGGCGCAAGACGATGATGGATCCGGAATGGCTGGTGCGCAACGGTCTGGCAGAGAAAGAGCCTTATTACGGCGCACTGGGTATTGGACTGGAAGAAGATATGCCGATCCGAGACGATTATGGGATTGTCAATATTAACGATCTGGCGGAAGAAGCGCCTAAATATATCCAGTTTGAACGGATTTACGATCCGACGCATCCGTTCACGCCGCGCTGGGATTTTCTTTATAACGAACGCGACCATTTTTCGCCCCTTACAGTTGAGTACAGCAAAGACCCTCTCAATGCAGTACGCTGCGCAGGGGATAAACTCGTCAACATCATTAAAACCGATGTACTAACATGGCGCAAACCCTCATTCGAACTCTATATGAACTGGCGAATTGCGTTCAACATTTTATGTTATAATATAAAAATATATGGCGTTGATTGCTTTAAGCTATTTGATGCGGATGAAGAAAACCCTCCCTGCCCCACTGCCTACGATGGTATTGAGAAAGCAGAAATAGCTAACTACAAGCTCCCCGATGGCTATGGTACGTTTACGGGTAGTATTCAGCTACGAAAACTGCTGTGCGGCCCTCCGCATATTGAAGATTTATGCGAACATATCACCAAGCCCGTCGCCCCCGCCAATGCGCTCAAACTGCGGGAAGCCAACGAGGAGAACTTTCCTTTCGGTGTACCTCAGGGCTACACATTTGCTCAGTATTTCGGTGACCACCGCCCCTACATGCGGTGTTGGGACACAGGGCTGGAGTGTGGGCGCGATATAGACCCCGTTTACGGGGAAGGCGTTGTGGATCCTTACTTGCTGGATGGAACCGCAGGCGCAGAATATGCGGTAATGGGAGCCGGGCGCGAGGGAGAGAGCTGCACCATGGGTGGTGGCAATGGCGAGACGGTCAGTCAGGTAGATGGCGAGGGCGATCCGATTATGGACTGGATGGAATTAAAGCTTTATGCATTGCGAGGGATGCGTGAGGTAGGGATCAACTGCCTGGTGAAGCATGAGAAAGTATTTAAGGTGGGATCAGGTGAAGAGTTGCTGGCCAACCGTGCGGGGGGGCAATACCAGAAACCCACCCCCGATACGCAATGCGAACTTACCCGTTACAGCACCTTCCCCTGGCCGTTGCAATGGCGTGGCTATATAACCGATCCTGAAGAGGAATTCCGCTACCCCAATCTCGGTTATGGCGCAGCGCCTTTGCGAGGAACAGGGCTGGATGCAACACGCCCAGGAGAAATATTGTTGTTTGATGAAAGTGTAGTACAGGCGGGTGCCCCGGGTTCCTGGCGCGTACCCTATACCGCTTTCGTCACCGAAGCCTGTAACGAAGCGGCGGAATGTCCGCCTGCTCCTTCTCACTTCGTAAAAGCGGTGGCTTATAATTATGGTAAGTTTCCGGATGCGTGCGCTGTTACGGATAACTGGTTCCAGGGTGAAGAATATACCATGTATAAGGGTGCATTGCCGGATTATAACGCTGACCTTTTTGAGGCGGTGGGAGAGCATACCACGAGTTGCGACGACCCGGCCAATTCATTCTGCACGGAACAATATTGGGATACAGTAAAACGCTATTTCCCTAAGGACGACCAGCGGCGGTAATGCAACTCCATAGCGGCGAGATAAACCCATGATTGGTGGCACAATAATAAGAATAATGTTTTTAATAGGGTTGTGTGGAACAGGGTGGATGCTTGCGCCTGCTTATGCCGCTCCGCCAGCCAATGGGGGGGGTGGCGCACCAGGAACACAGAAGAGTGGTCAGGTGGTGCCCGTCGAGTGTCCGGTTCCTCCTGTGCCGGTTAACCGCAGCACAGAAATGCCTCCTGAGTTTTTTGATAATCAGGTGCTTGCTTCCTGTGACCCTTATTGTCCCGATGGCGACAACGATTATTGTCAGCAAGGGGGTACGCGACGCGGCTCTCCCGGCTCCAGCGGCGCCAGCATTACCACGAACGTCAGCAAGGCGCGCATGGATTGCCCCGCCACGAAGAAAATGGACAGCACTTGCGAGGTGGAATATCCTGATTGCACAGGTAAGCCGGGCGGGTTAAGCGCACAGGGTGCCACGAGCGTATGTCAAAAAGGCGAAGGCGATCCCACCGAAGGGGTACAGGGCATTCTGGAAGGTATATTTCCAGGCTTTGGTGATGGCTTCATTGACTGTCTTACAGATTTTATCGGTGGGCTGAACTTCAATACGATTGGTGGCTTTATAGGCTCATTTGTCAACGGCGTCACCGTTGCCGGAAATGTGGATGTAGGCAGAGATGGCTTATGTGGAGGCGGAAGCGTTGGTTTTTGTGGCTTCACTGTAGGAGGAGAGATTTGCGTTCTCGACGAAATGGGGGATGCGGTCGCGGCCTATGAAGAAGGGGTGAGCTTCGTTGAGGCCTATGCGCCCGGCATTATTCAGGTCGGAACAGACATTGCAAATATGCAAGGCCCCATCATTGCGGTAGATGGAGGGTTCCTTGAGGGTTACGGAGAAGTTGAGCCGGGAGAGATCGTCCAGACCTTCGTTAACCAGGCAGGACAAACAGCTATTTATGTCTTTCCCGCAGGAACGAAAGTTGCCGAGATTGCCGCAGGTACGGCGGTAGGCGTACGAGCGGATGCCGAGTATTGGGGCGGCACACGATTCACACGCGCCTTCACCATGTATGGCCTGACGCGCATTCCTGCAGAAAATGTTGTGGGAGGGGCTGCCGATGATAAAGATCGCGTCTCAGAAGAGATTGCCGATCACTATATCTACGCTTTCTAGAAAAACCGTTCTTCTCCTTCCTGTTTGAGAATGCCTCCTTCGAGCGCCCCTTCTCCCCGCCACCAGCCTCTTCAGGGAAAGAGTGTGGGATTGGTCAGGTAGAAAGATGATGCATTCCTTCGCGTAACAGCTTGGCGACATACTCTCCTACCAGCCGCGTGGCCGCCCCCTGATGAGCCTCGTCAAAATAATGCGTTCCTAAAGAGGGCTCCAGATTAAGCTCCACCAGATGCGCACGCCCTGAGCGGCGCAATTGCTGCACAAAACCCGCCGCCGGATAGACATTGCCCGACGTGCCGATGGAAAGGAATAGGTCGCATCGCTCCAGCGCCGCTTCTATTTCCTCCATGAAAAACGGCATTTCGCCAAACCACACGATATGGGGACGGTACTCCCCGTCTGGCGGGAGATCGTCTTCGCACTCCACCACCTCGCCGCTGCGGATATGGCGCGCTTTCTTCAATTCACCGTGCATATTGTAAAATCGGTAGGTGGCAGGCATCTTGCGCATATGCGCGGCACGTTGATGCAGATTGTCCACATTCTGCGTCACCAGCACGACCTCTCCCGGCCATTTCTCCGCCAGTTCCGCCAATGCGTGATGCGCGGCGTTGGGCTGCACGTCACGCAACTGACGGCGGCGCTGGTTATAAAAATCCTGCACCAGCGTGGGGTTGCGCGCAAAGCCTTCCGGCGTGGCCACCTCTTCTACCCGGTGCCCGCACCATAAGCCGTCTTCCGCACGAAAAGTCTGCAATCCCGACTCGGCGGAAATCCCTGCGCCGGTGAGAATAACAATAGTGCCCGCCGACTCTGCCAACCGCTTTTTATCTCCCTACGGCGGAAAGGAGCGTCACAGCATCGACCACATGCTTGGTGGCTTCCCCGATCAGCAGCACATCCTGATCCACCCGGACATACTGGTATCCGTAAGGTACAGGCTCCAGGCGCATCAGCAATTCCGGGGGCAGCGGCTCATAATACACCCCGGCGGGGAGAGGACGGCCAATCGTGTAACGCTTTGCATGGCCGGGGGGCAGGCAGCCATTATGTTTCTTGGCCAGACCGGGCGGGCAGTTCGTATGATAAGAGTCGGAAAGATAGTGCCGGATATACTCCCGGTCATTGAGGCGAATATTGATGGTGACGTTATCACGGTCATGATCGCCATATCTCTCATGCTCCCCATGATATTTATCGTGCCCATGGCCATGGTCGTGCCCCCCTTTGGCGAGGGCAGGTTGAACGGCCATCCCCGTGATGGCAATGGTCAGCGTCAATAATCGTTTCATATCAATCTCCATCTGAGTACTCTCCACATAGCACGATACCCCCGTTCCTGGCACAGTAAAATTTTTTCTTCACACGCCACAGGGTTTCGCGCATATAGTACATTATAGCCGTGGAGATAAAGACGCGATGAGGATTCTGGTTTTAGGTGCAGGCATTGCGGGCGTCACCGCCGCGTACCAACTGGCAAGGCGCGGGCATCAGGTGGAAGTCATCGAGCAGAGCGCCGCTCCGGCGATGGCCTGCTCCTTCGCCAATGGCGGGCAGCTTTCCTACAGCCATGCCGAGCCCTGGGCGAATCCCGGCGTTTTGCCCAAAATCCCCGGCTGGATGCTGCATCCCGATTCACCGCTGGTGTTCCGTCTGCGCCCGGATATCGACATGTTCCGCTGGGGGCTGAAATTCCTTGCCAACTGTACGCCGTCCAAAGCGCAGGAGCATACGCGCACCCTCTTGCGATTAGGGCTGTATTCCCGCGATCAGCTCCATGCTATCGCGGAAGCGGCGGGCATTACGTTCAATCATCGCAAGCAGGGGATTTTACATATTTTCTCCACGGAGAAAAAGCTTCAGGGCGCGATCAGGCAAATGGCGTATCAGAATTCGCTGGGAGGCCACGAGGTCGTCCTCACCCCGCAGGAATGCCTGGAGCGCGAACCGGCGCTGGCGCAAAGCACCAAAAAGCTTGTGGGAGGGATTTTCGCAGAAGTTGATGAAAGCGGCGACATTCACATGTTTACCGAAGCATTGGCGAAATACTGCGCGGAGAATCTTGGCGTGAAGTTCCATTACAATACGCGCATCGCCTGGCTGAATGCGGCGGGCGGAAAAGTCTATTCGCTCGATACCAGCAGCGGCACGATTGAAGGCGATGTGTTCGTCATGGCGTTGGGCGCCTACACCACTCCCTACCTGAAGAAATTTGGCATCCGGGTGCCGATTTATCCCATGAAAGGCTACAGTATCACCATCCCCGCGTGGGAGGGCGCGCCGGAGATCAGCCTCACCGATAGCTGCAAGAAAATCGTCTACAGCCGTCTGGGGGACAAGGTGCGCGCCGCCGGAACAGCGGAATTTGCAGGCTATAACGAACGCATCCGCAAAGTGCGGGTGATGCCCTTGCTGGAGAGCATCAAGGAGCTGTTCCCCGCCGCCAATGTGACCCAGGCGGGGAAATGGGCGTGCCTGCGCCCGCAAACCCCGGACGGCCCCCCGATTGTAGGCAAAACGCCGCTGGACAATCTCTATATGCATTGCGGCCATGGCACGCTGGGCTGGACGCAGTCGCCCGGCACATCCATGCTGCTGGCGGACATTATCGACGGCAAACCCACCGGCATTGAGATGGACGGGCTGGAGCTGAGTAGGTTTTAGGAGTGCCTAGGGATTAGGGCCTAGTGCCTAGTGGAATATTTGAGACTTAGAAATTTCATTGTGCGAATATTTAAGCCAGCTGTAGATTTTTCTAAAGATAACGGCAATATCCCTCAAGATTCTGAATACGATGCAATTATGCATATGTATAGAGACGGTGACGTATGACCAAAATCTCCAGCTACAAAGACCTCACTGTATGGCAGAAGGCGATTGAGATAACGGACAGGGTTTATACGGTTACCGAGTCTTTTCCTAAGGAAGAAATCTACGGGCTGGCAAGCCAGATGCGGCGTGCAGCAGTGTCTATCCCATCGAATATTGCCGAAGGAAGCGTGCGCGGGCGTAAGGAGTACATGCATTTTCTCAATATCTCCAGAGGCTCTCTGGCGGAATTGGAAACCCAGATGCTTATCGCAAAACGTCGTTCCTTTATTTCGCAAGATGTCTATACTGACCTCGAACGGGCAGCAGAGGAAATCAGCCGTATGTTAATGGGACTCATCAAATCCCTAGGCACTACGCACTAGGCACTAGCTACTATGAACCTCCCCTTCACCCAGCAATTCTTCAACGCACCCAATACGGACGGCACGCCGGGTACGCATCGCATCGCATATCTGGAATGGGGCAAGGAAGGCGCGCCGCCGCTGATTTGCGTGCATGGCCTGACCCGCAACGCGCATGATTTCGACTATCTGGCCGACCATCTGAGCGCCCATTTTCATATTTTCAGTCTGGATATGGCAGGTCGGGGTGCCTCGGACTGGCTGGAGAACAAACTCGCTTATAATTACGGCACTTACGTCGCGGACTGCCTGGCTTTCCTCAAGCACCGCAACCTCACGAAACCGCATTGGATCGGCACTTCCATGGGCGGGATTATCGGCATGATGATGAACGCCGCGCAGCCCGGTGTTTTCGCCACGCTGACGCTGAACGACATCGGCAGCGTCGTGGCGCGGGAGGGGCTGGAGCGCATCGCCTCCTACGCGGGCGCGCCGCATATTTTCCATAGCCGCAAACAGGCGGAAGAGTATCTGCGCGACATCACCCGCCCCTTCGCCATTTCCAACCATGAGCAATGGCTGTATTTTGCCGAGCAAAGCATCTGGAAAATCAATGAGGGGGAGTTCATCCTCGCCTTCGACCCGGAGATCATCCTCCCTTTCCGGCAGGAAACGGACAATTTCCTCCATCTGGCGGATATCGACCTCCAGCTATTCTGGGAAGCGGTGGACTGCCCCACTTTGCTGCTGCGCGGCGAGCATTCGGACATTTTGCGCCCCGAAACAGCCGCCCGTATGGCACGCGCCAAGGGGAAGAACGTGACGTTCATCGAGTTCAAGGATGTCGGCCACGCCCCCGCCCTCATGAACGAAGAGCAGATTCACAAGATTTCCAGCTGGATCATGTGGCATCGGAGATAAGAACCGTCATTCTGGCCAAGCAGCCTCATTTCCGGAATGACGCCAGAGGAGTTTCCTGTTAAACTGAACCTATGACCAAGATTTCCAATAACGGCTCCCGCGCCCTTACCACAACTACCACCGCCTCCCCACGGGTACGCATCAATAGCGCGCCGCCGGACGAGCAGGAACGCAAGCAACTCCTGCCCCCCCTGCACCGGGGCTTTTCTTCCATCCCTGCGCAGGACGTGCTGGAGAAACTCATCGCCCAGGCGGTTTCGGCGCTCAGGCGCGGCATTTACTGGGATCGCGGCTCCATCCTCAATATACTGGTCTGATGCCGACGCCTCCCCCTCCCCGCAAAATAGAAGTGTTGCTGGAGGAGGACATCCTCCGCTATCTCGAATGCGAAGGCAAGGATTGTGGGCAGGAAGCCGCCCGCATTCTCAAGGATTATGTCGAAACCATGATGCAGGAGCGTGATGCGTAATGACTTTCCACTGGCAAGACCCGTTAGACCTTGAATCCCAACTCACTGAAGAGGAACGGCTGGTGCGCGATACAGCGCGTGCTGTCGCTCGGGAAATATTGTTCCCCGGCATTATCGAGGCCAACCGGTATGAGCGTTTTGACCCCGAAATCATGCGCGAGTTGGGCAGGCACGGGCTGTTGGGTTCAACCATTGAGGGCTACGGCTGCGCGGGCGTCTCCCATGTGGCGTATGGCCTGGTGGCGCGTGAGGT
>Ga0209573_1002057_pt1 | contig 27302 bp, 26 predicted proteins | sample TNRBio252014_DNA_FD_185870 | JGI IMG/M metagenome (GOLD analysis project Ga0209573, IMG submission 185870) | Wastewater treatment Type I Accumulibacter community from EBPR Bioreactor in Madison, WI, USA - TNR Reactor_6/25/2014_ DNA (SPAdes)... | ecosystem: Engineered > Bioreactor > EBPR >... | reverse complement strand
ACGCGCGATCACGGGCGGATTCTCGCCTATGTGGCCGGCGGCGCGTCGCGCAAGATGAAGCCTCATCTCCAGCCCGGCTCTCGCGTGCTGGCCGACTATCGGGCGCGCACGACCGAACATCTGGGGTCGGTCAGGCTGGAGCCGGTGGGTGAGGGGGCCTCGGCCCTGTTTGATGACCCGCTGGCCTTGCAGGGGCTGACGGCAGCGGCGGCGGTGGCGCAAGGGGCGCTGCATGAGCGCGAGCCGCACCCGGGGGCGTTCCTGGCACTAGAGGCGCTGTCGGAGGCGCTGGTTCACCGCGAGGTCTGGCCGGCGGTCTTTGTGAGGTACGAACTGGGCCTGCTGGACGCGCTGGGCTTCGGGCTGGACCTGAAGGTCTGTGCGGCGACGGGGACGACCGAGAAGCTGGTCTGGGTCAGTCCGCGCACCGGCCATGCCGTCAGCCTGGAGGCCGGCCTGCCCTATGCGGATCGACTGCTGGCCCTGCCGGGATTTCTGGTCTCGAGCCGCAACGGACTGGAGCCGGGCGATATCGGCAAGGGGTTCGCCCTGACCGGCTTCTTCCTGGAGCGGCACGTCTTTCACCCGATGGACAAGCCGCTGCCGGAGGCGCGGGAACGGCTTGTGGAAAAGCTGGGCGCGGCGGGGCTTCTCTAGGGCGCGGCGCATGCGTCGGCAGTGAGAATCCGCTAGATCACAGCCATGACCCTTATGACGCCTCCGCCCGAAGACGGCGGCCGCATTGTCGATGAGCCGCTGTCCGAGGCGCTGTCGCGGCGGTATCTCGCCTATGCCTTGTCGACGATCTCGTCGCGCGCCCTGCCGGATGTGCGCGATGGGCTGAAGCCGGTTCACCGGCGGCTGCTCTATGCCATGCACCGGATGCGGCTGAACCCGGAGGGGTCGGCCAAGAAGTGCGCCAAGGTGGTCGGCGAGGTGATGGGCAGCTTTCACCCGCACGGCGACCAGTCGATCTATGACGCCCTGGTCCGCCTGGCCCAGGATTTTGCCCAGCGCTATCCGCTGATCGACGGCCAGGGGAACTTCGGCAATATCGACGGCGATAACCCGGCGGCCATGCGTTACACCGAATGCCGGCTGACGGCGGCGGCGGCGCTGCTGATGGACGGCATCGACGAGGCCGTCGTCGATTTCCGACCGACCTATGACGGCGAGGAAGAAGAGCCGGTCGTGGTGCCGGCGGGCTTCCCCAATCTGCTGGCCAATGGCGCGGCGGGGATTGCTGTGGGCATGGCGACCTCGATCCCGCCGCACAATGCGATGGAGTTGATCGACGCCTGTCTGGCAATTCTGGATGACCGGCAGATCTCGACCGAGGCCCTGATGGCGCATGTGCCGGGGCCGGACTTTCCGACCGGCGGCATCATCGTTGAGCGGGCTGCCGCGATCCAGGAGGCCTATGAGACCGGGCGCGGCTCGATCCGGGTCAGGGCCCGCTACGCGGTCGAGGACCTGGGCCGGGGCATGTGGCAGGTGGTCGTCACCGAGATCCCGTATCAGGTCCAGAAGGGCAAGCTGATCGAGGATCTGGCCGGGCTGATCGAGGCCAAGAAGGCCCCACTGCTGGCCGATGTGCGCGATGAATCCGCCGAAGACTTGCGGATCGTGCTGGAGCCCAAGAGCCGCACGGTCGAGCCGGAGCATCTGATGGAGAGCCTGTTCCGGCTGTCGGCGCTGGAGAACCGGTTCTCGGTCAATATGAATGTGCTGGACGCCTCGGGCGCACCGCGCGTGATGGGGCTGAAGGCGTGTCTGACCGCCTTCCTGGATCACCGGCGCGAGGTGCTGGTCAGGCGGGCGCAGTACCGGCTGGAGAAGATCGAGCGGCGGCTGCACCTGCTGGACGGCTTGCTGATCGCCTTCCTCAATCTGGACGAGGTGATCCGCATCGTGCGCGAGGCCGAGCACCCCAAGGCCGAGCTGATTGCGCGCTTTGGCCTGACCGAGATGCAGGCGGACTACATCCTCGACACCCGCCTGAGAAACCTGGCGCGGCTGGAGGAGATGAGCCTCAAGCGTGAGCACGGCGAGCTGATGGAGGAGCGGGCCGGAATCGCCGAGCTGCTGGACAGCGAGCGCAAGCAGTGGAAGCTGGTCGGGACGGGCCTCAAGGACGTCAGGAAACAGTTGGCGGCGGGCGATGCCGGCCAGGCCGAACGGCCCAGCGGCGTGACCGGGCGCTCCAGCTTCGGCGAGGCGGCTGAGACGGCGGGGGCGGCCCCGGTCGAGGCCTTCATCGTGCGTGAGGCGATCACGGTGGTCCTGTCCGAGCGCGGCTGGATCCGGGCGGCCAAGGGCAAGGTCGAGGATCCGTCCGAGCTGAAGTTCAAGGAGGGCGACCGGCTGGCCTGGCTGGTCCCGGCCGAGACGACGGACAAGCTGTTGATCTTCGCCTCGGACGGGCGGGCCTTCACCCTGGGCTGCGACAAGCTGCCGAGCGGGCGCGGGCATGGCGAGCCGCTGAGGCTGATGCTCGATCTGGAGGAGGGGGCCGAACTGGTCGCGGTGATGGCGCATCAGCCGGGCCGCAAGCTGGTGATGGCGTCGGAGGCCGGTTACGGCTTCATCCTGCCCGAGGACGAGGCCCTGTCGGCCCGGCGGGCCGGCAAGCAGGTGATGAACGGCGTGGCCCGGGTCTGCACCCCCGCGGACGGCGACCATGTGGCGGTTCTGGGCAAGGCGGGCAAGGTGCTGGTCTTCCCGCTGGATGAGCTGCCGGAAATGCCGCGCGGCAAGGGCGTGAAGCTGACGTCCGACAAGAAGGGCATGGCTGATCTGGCTGTCTTTTCAGCAGAAACAGGTCCGACCTGGCCGGAGACAGGCGGGCGCACGCGGCAATGGCCGGACTGGCGTGACTGGCTGGGCAAACGCGCCCAGGCCGGCAAGGTGGCGCCGCGCGGGATGAAGCGGCTCAGGGCATAGAGCGGGGGCCCTCGGCAGACCCCGATGTGGAATAGTGCACTGTGAGTTCACGGTGCACTGCGTGCAGTAAGTGCATTAAATCAGCATAAGCCCTTGTTTTTGCTTTCACCGCCTCCTGGGGGTTTTGCACCCTGGGGTGCACTATTTGTGACCTGGACAGTCTAACCCGGTTTCAGCGGGCGGGGATGAAGTCGGGGGGCGGACACGATCGGTCGGGACAGGGAGCGGACCAGAGCGCGTTCGAATCCCGTGCATCTACCGCTCATCCCCGCGAAAGCGGGGATCCAGTTCTGTCCAGCTTGACGCCGGCTGATTGGGGCGAGCGATGGTCGTCCATTTGAGGCGATCGTCACCCAAAGGTCTGGAACCCCGCTTTCGCGGGGATGAGCGGAATTGGGAGGGCTATCGCCCGGCTGCCAACGCCGTGCGGTCGGCGCGGGCCTGGTCGAGACTGGCCTGGGCGGCGGCGCGGGCCGCCGGATCGGGAGCGGCGTTGAGCGCGGCCTGGGCGACAGCGATGTCGCGGTCCAGGCGATCAAGTCGGGTCTGGTGTTCGGCCTCGGCGGCAGCGCGGACGGTCGCCTGCTGCTGGCGGGCGAATTCGGCCTCAGCGTGGTTGTTGGCCGCCTCTTCGCGCAGGGCCTGTTCGACCGGATCGCCGCCGCCTTCGCAGGCGGTGAGCAGGGTCGCCGAGGCCATCAAGGTCAGGACGCGCATCATCATCAATTCCACTCCGGCGGCGGGCCAGAGGCGTCGCTGCGGCCGTCGCGGTGAGTGACGGTGGTGGGTGCGCGGTCACTGGTTTCGGGGATCATGGCGGCGATCTGATTGAACAGGTGGTCAGCATCGACCGGACTGGATGCCTGGATGCATAGGTTGGATTCGCCTTCGCGCCCCCAAGGGCGTTCCTCGGTGTCGTCGACTCCCTGATCAGCGGCGAGCAGGGCTTGGATGCGGGTTTTCAGCTCGTGATCGACACCCATGGCATAACTGCCGAAGGAGACGGTGATGTCGCAGACGACGGTGCCATCCTCGACGGGATCGACCGGGGTCACGGGAGCGCAGGCACTCAGCACCAGCGCGCACAGGACAAGCGCGCGGATCATGCGCGGCCCTCCATATAGGCCGGCATCCAGGCCTCGTGCATTTCGCGCAGATGGGCCAGGGGAATGCGGAAGAGGTCGCCGGAGGCGAAATCGGAGCCGGTGGCGCGGCCGACGACGGAGGCATGCAGGCCCGCGCCTTGCGCCTGTTCGACCAGGGCGGCGGCGTCGGGGACGGCGACCAGATAGCGGGCCTGGTCCTCGGCAAACAGCAGGACATGGGCGTGAGCGTGGCTGGTGGCATCCAGTTCGACGCCGCAGTCGCTGGCCAGGGCCATGTCGGCGGCCGCGCCGATCAGACCGCCATCGGACAGGTCGTGCACGCAGGTCAGGTCGCCGGCCTCGATGAGGTCGCGGACGAAGTCGCCGGTCTTCTTTTCCAACGCCAGATCGACCGGCGGCGGGGCCCCGTCTTCGCGGCCCAGGACTTCGCGCAGATAGATGGAGGCCCCCAGCTCGCCATGGGTCTCACCGATCAGCACAAGGGTGTCGCCTTCGGCCATGTCGGCAAAGCCGACCGTGACGTCATAGTTGGGCAACAGCCCGACCGCGCCGACGGTCGGGGTCGGCGGGATCGCGGCCCCGTTCGTCTCATTGTAGAGCGAGACATTCCCGCTCACGACCGGGAAGTTCAGCACCGCGCAGGCCTCGGCCATGCCGTCGATGGCGCGCACGATCTGGCCCATGATCTCGGGCCGTTGGGGATTGCCGAAGTTCAGATTGTCGGTGATGGCGATGGGACGAGACCCCACCGCGGTCAGGTTGCGCCAGGCCTCGGCCACGCACTGTTTGCCGCCCTCATAGGGGTCGTTCTGGACATAGCGGGGGGTGCAGTCGGAGGTGACAGCCAGGCCCTTATCAGTGCCATGCACCCGCACCACGCCAGCGTCGGCACCGGTGGCGGAATCCTGCAGCGTGTCAGCCATCACGTGGCGATCATACTGTTCCCAGATCCAGCGCTTTGAGGCCATGTCGGGGCAGCAGACGACACTGAGCACCGCATCGGGCCAGCTGTCCGGGGGCGGGACGTCCTTGGGGTCGAGGCGGGGGTGCAAGTCGGGCTGGACCCAGGGGCGGTCATACAGCGGCGCATCGTCGAACAACGGGGCGAGCGGCACATCGCAGACGGTTTCGCCGTGGTGTTTCAGAACCAGTCGACCGGTATCGGTGGTCATACCGATGACGGCGGCGTCCAGGCCCCACTTTTTGAAGATGCGCTCGCCGTCGGCCTCGCGGCCGGGCTTCAGCACCGCCAGCATCCGCTCCTGGCTCTCGGACAGCATCATCTCATAGGCGGTCATGCCGGTTTCGCGCTGGGGCACGGCGTCCATGTTCAGCTCGATGCCGACGCCGCCCTTGCCGGCCATTTCGACAGAGGATGAGGTCAGGCCGGCGGCACCCATGTCCTGAATGGCGGCGACGGCACCGGACGCCATCAGCTCCAGCGTCGCCTCGATCAGCAGCTTTTCGGCAAACGGATCGCCGACCTGGACGGTGGGGCGCTTCTCGTCGGAATCCTCGTCGAATTCGGCACTGGCCATGGTGGCGCCATGGATGCCGTCGCGGCCGGTCTTGGAGCCGAAATAGACGACGCTGAACCCCGCAGCGGGGGCGGCGGAATAGAAGATGCTGTCGGCCTTGGCCAGGCCCACGCACATGGCATTGACCAGGATATTGCCGTTGTAACCGGCGTGGAAATTGGTCTCGCCGGCCACGGTCGGGACGCCGACACAGTTGCCATAGCCGCCGATGCCCGAGACGACGCCACTGACCAGACGGCGGGTCTTTTCGTGGGCCGGGTCGCCGAAACGCAGCGCGTTCAGCAGGGCGACGGGCCGCGCGCCCATGGTGAAGACGTCACGCATGATGCCGCCGACGCCGGTGGCCGCACCCTGATAGGGCTCGATGTAGGAGGGGTGGTTGTGGCTCTCCATCTTGAAGATGCAGGCGTCGCCGTCATCGATGTCGATGACGCCGGCGTTTTCGCCCGGCCCGCAGATGACGCGCGGCCCCGTGGTGGGGAATTTGCCCAGATGGATCTTGGAGGATTTATACGAACAGTGCTCGGACCACATGACCGAAAACACGCCCAGCTCGACCTGGTTCGGCTCGCGCCCCAGACGGTCGAGAACGACCTGATATTCAGCAGGGGACAGGCCGTAGTCGGCGGCCAGTTCGGCCATGGTCTTTTGGTGAGCGCTCATGGCCCGGCGTCATAGCTGGACTCGGGCGCGAACGTAAGCGGGCCTAGGCCTGATCCTTACGCGACAGGATCAGGGTCGTGCTGATGACGATGAGGATCGCGGCCCCCAGGGCGGCGAAGGCCTGTAGGTCATTGCCGTCCGTTCGCCCGGCGAAGAAGACGCCGATCAGACCCCAGGCGATGGGAACCGGATAGGTCCACAGGCGGGTGCGGGCGGTCACGAACAGGGCGACAAGCGCTGCCAGTCCGATGGCTCCCAAGGACCACAAGGGGCCGGTGCCTTTGGCGATCAGGTCCTGGCTGGTCATCACCGTCAGCAGATTGACGATCGAAGCGATGGTCAGCCAGCCGGCCAGCAGCGCCAACGGCCAGGCGATGAGGGCGCGACGCCGGATGGAATCCGACCAGAACAGCTTGGCGTTCTGGACCAGAGGCATCAGCAGAACCAGAAGCGAGGCGAAAATGATGGCAACCGAAGCCCCCTGAGCGTTTGCCGCCGAGGCCACCACCCATAGGCCGATGCCGGCGAAGGCAACGAAGGACGGCCAGCCGAGGCGGCGCAGGCTCTCGGTCTCGGTCGTCGTAGGCAGGGCCTGATAGACGGCATAGACCGCGATCCAGCCGTAGATCACCGCCCAGATGGTGAAGGCGAACGACGCGACGCGCAGGGTGTCGTCACCCTGGGCCGCGAACTCTGCCGGGGTCATGCCGACGCCCATCGCCATCTGGCCATAGCCGATGAGCGGCGCGGCGAAGGCGGCGATCAGAACGAGGATGCGGCGAAGCGGATAGGCCGCGCGCGTCGCCGCCGTGGCTGTGTGGGTCGAATCGGTCATGTCAGCTCCTGTCGCCGGGAGATACGTCTGACGGACCGATTGGTTGCCGGGCGACTTAAGCCGCCGCGTAGATCGACTGGAACAGGGTGGCGCCGTCGACCGAGCCGAGTTCGGGCTCAAAGGCACGGTCGGGGTGGGGCATCATGCCAAGCACATTGCCGGCGGCGTTCTGGATGCCGGCGATGTCGGCGACCGAGCCGTTGGGATTGTCGACATAGCGGAACACCACCTGGCCTTCGCCTTCGAGGCGGGCCAGGGTCTCGGCGTCGGCGAAATAGTTGCCGTCGCCATTGCCCTGGGTCATCACCACCTCGCGCTGGCCCTGATAGCCGGAGGTGAAGCGGGTCTGGCCATTGGCGACGGTCAGGGCGATGGGCTTGCAGACATATTTCAGTCCGGCGTTCCTGAGCAGGGCCCCCGGCAGCATTCCGGCCTCGCACAGGATCTGGAAGCCGTTGCAGATGCCGACCACGGTGACGCCGTCATCGGCGGCCCTCTTGACCGCCTGCATGACCGGCGACTGAACCGCCATGGCTCCGCAGCGCAGATAGTCGCCGTAGGAAAAGCCGCCCGGCAGGACGATCAGATCCAGGCCGGAGGGCAAGGTCGTCTCCTGGTGCCAGACCATGTCGACGGGCTGACCCGTCGAGCGTTCGACGGCGACCTTGCAGTCGCGATCACAATTGGACCCAGGAAAGACGATGACGGCGGCGCTCATGGCGCGGGCGTTTAGCAGGATTCAACCGGTGTGTCAGGGCTGAGTCGCGGGTGGGAGCTCGCTGCGCAGCCGGTTCAGGAATTCGATCATATAGGCGACGCGCGGTTCGGCCAGACGGCGGGCTTCGGCGGTGATCAGGCGGTCCGGCAGGGACGTCGAAAAGCCTTCGATCCAGCTCAGCGACCGATCCATGGACGGTTCATCGCCCGTGGCCGCCAGCAGGCGCGCAATGCCCTCGGCCCCCAGGAAGTCGAGCAGGTCCGCGTCACGCAGCACGATGCCTTCAGGCATCGTCGGCTGACCGGAGGGAACATGGCCGAGAATGGCGTCGCGTACCGCAGGCCATTTCTCCATCGGAAAGCCGGCATCGCGCAGAAACGGCTCGGCCAGTTCGATGGAGCGGAGCTGGTGCGGCGTGCCCTCCACCTCAAAGGGTTCCAGTCCGCCCCAATCGTGCAGGAGGGCGGCGGCGAACAGCACCTCATCGTCGATGGCCATGTTTTCGGCGTGGGCCAGTTGCCGGGCCAGGGGATAGTTGCGCTCGGCGTGGCGATAGCCCCAGCTGGGGTGGTTGAAATTGGCACCGGCAAACTGGAGGACCGCGTCCTGCCAGGGGGTGGTGGGGACGAAGACGCCTGGAGCCGGTGCAGGCTCTGGCGTCGGCTGGGCCGCAGCGGGCAGGGGGCCGAGCGTCAGGCACAGCGCCGTCACTGCAGCGACGCATCTCACCGCGGTCAGCCCCGGTTTTCGTAGATGCAAGTGATCGACGCCTTGGCCAGGGCATGGAAGTGCAGGTTGAAGCCGAAGAAGGCCCCCGAGCTGTCGGGCGTCAGGTCCAGATGCGGCACATCCACGGCATAGACGGTGAAGATATAGCGGTGCGGGCCGTGGCCCGGCGGCGGGGCGGCCCCGCCATAGACCGACGGGCTGAAGTCGGTGCGGCATTCGACCGAGCCGGCGGGCATGGCGTGGCCCGAGGCCCCGGTCGCCAGTTCGGTGACATCGGCCGGGATATTGGCCACCGTCCAGTGCCAGAAGCCTGAGCCGGTGGGGGCGTCGGGGTCGAAACAGGTGACGGCGTAGGACTGCGTTCCCTCTGGCGCGCCGGACCATTGCAGGTGCGGCGACCGGTTGCCCCCGGCATAGACCTGGGTGTCGGGAAGCGTGCCGCCGTCGATCAGGTCGTTCGAGATAACGGTGAAGGTCATGGCGGATCCTCTGGGCCGGGCTGCCTGCGCGACGCTCAGCTTAGTCAAACGACCGTCGGACGCCAGTCGGGATCAGCCGACCTCGATCCGGTAGCTTTCGATCACCGTATTGGCCAGCAGCGTCTCGCACATGCGTTTGACCTCGGCCTCGACATTGTCGCCGGCGTAGTCGAACTCGATCAGCTTGCCGACGCGGACATCGGCGACGCCGCACCAGCCGAGGCCCTTCAGCGCGCCTTCGACGGCCTTGCCCTGAACGTCGAGGACGCCGGGCTTGAGGAAGATGTGAACTTTCACCTTGGCCATCAGTGCAGGCCTCCCTGGATGACGGTGGGCATGTCTTTCATGATGCCGAGGCGGCGGGCCACTTCGGTGTAGCTTTCGATGACATTGCCGAGGTCGCGGCGGAAGCGGTCCTTGTCCAGCTTCTCGCCGGACGTCATGTCCCACAAACGGCAGGAATCCGGGCTGATCTCATCGGCCAGGATGACCCGCGCGAAGTCCCCCTCATAGATGCGGCCGAACTCGATCTTGAAATCCACCAGCTGAATGCCGACGGCGGCGAACAGGCCGGTCAGGAAGTCATTGACGCGCACCGTCATGGCCAGGATGTCGTCCAACTCCTGGGTCGAGGCCCAGTTGAAGGCGGTGATGTGCTCCTCGGTGACCATCGGGTCGCCCAGTTCATCGTTCTTGTAACAGAACTCGATGATTGAACGGGGCAGGGGCGTGCCCTCGGCAATGCCCAGCCGCTGGGACAGGGAACCCGCCGCGACGTTGCGGCAGATCACCTCCAGCGGAATGATCTCGACTTCCTTGATCAGCTGTTCGCGCAACGACAGCCGCTTGATGAAGTGGTTGTGCACCCCGATGGCGTTCAGCCGTGTCATCACGAATTCGGAAATGCGGTTGTTGATAACGCCCTTGCCTTCCAGAACCGCCTTCTTCTGGGCGTTGAAGGCGGTGGCATCGTCCTTGAAATACTGGATCAGGGTGCCGGGCTCGGGGCCCTCGTAGAGGATCTTGGCCTTGCCTTCGTAGATCTTCTTTTTATTGCGGCCGGTCATGGCGGCTCCTTGGGAGACCCGACGCATCGCGATCCGCCCCGCTCGGGGCGTCAACGACTCGGGTTTCGGAGAGAATAGGTCGGTTCCGGCGTCTAGCCGAACAGGCCGGATTTCGCAATTGCGAAGCGGAGCGCGGGCTTTCGGGGTCACAGTCGGAAATCGTATGTGGACACAGCGTCGGTTACGATTGAAAGGGACGGGTCCGACCTATATGAGGTCGCTTCCTTTTTTCTGAGAGACTGCCCCGACCATGACGACTTTCGACAAGCGCGAACAAGGCTTCGAATCCAAGTTCGCCCTGGATCAGGAGCAGGAATTCAAGGCCGTCGCGCGCCGCAACCGCCTGCTCGGAGAATGGGCGGCCGACAAGATGGGCCTGGCCGCCGAGGCGCGCGCCGACTACGCCAAGGCCGTGGTCAAGTCGGACTTTGAGCAGCCGGGCGATGAAGACGTGTATCGTAAGGTCATGCAGGACCTGACCGGTTCGGGGCTGGGCGTCGGCGAAGGCGAGCTGCGCTCCAAGATGGACGAACTGATGGCCGTCGCCCGCGAACAGATCAGATCCGGCCAATAGGCCGACCTGCCAGCGATGGACTTGTGAGGCCGCCCCTGGGGCGGCCTTTGCAATTCAAGCCTTGCCGAACACCCGTGCGAACACCGTATCGACATGCTTGGTGTGGTAGCCGAGGTCGAACAGGGCCTCCAGGTCGGCGTCGGACAGAACAACGCGGTCGTCGGCCTTGAGGAAGTCCAGGAACCGGCCTTCGCCGCGCCAGACCCTCATGGCGTTCTCCTGAACGGCGGCATAGGCGTCCTCGCGGCTGACGCCCGCCTGGGTCAGGGCCAGCATGACGCGCTGGGAATGAACCAGGCCGCCGAGGTGGTCGAGGTTGCGCGCCATGTTCTCGGGATAGACGTTCAGCCGCTCGATGACGCCGGCCAGACGGTGCAGGGCAAAATCCAGATGAATGGTGGCGTCCGGGCCGATACCGCGTTCAACCGAGGAATGGCTAATGTCGCGCTCGTGCCACAGGGCGACGTTTTCCATGGCCGGGACGACCGCCGAGCGGACCAGCCGGGCCAGGCCGGTCAGGTTCTCGGTCAGGATGGGGTTACGCTTGTGGGGCATGGCCGACGAGCCCTTCTGGCCCTTGTCGAAGAACTCTTCGGCCTCCAGCACCTCGGTGCGCTGGAGGTGTCGGATCTCGGTGGCCAGGCGCTCGATCGACGAGGCAACGACGCCGAGAGCCGCAAAGAAGGCGGCGTGGCGGTCGCGCGGGATCACCTGGGTCGAGACCGGCTCGACGGTCAGGCCCATCTGATCCGCGACATACTGTTCGACCTCGGGCGCGACATTGGCGAAAGTACCGACCGCGCCGGAGATGGCGCAGGTGGCGATCTCTTCGCGGGCCGTGACCAGGCGACGACGCGCGCGCTGGAACTCGGCATGATAGCCCGCCAGCTTCAGCCCGAAGGTGATCGGCTCGGCATGGATGCCGTGGCTGCGCCCGACCTGGGGCGTGAACCTGTGTTCGCGGGCGCGGGTCTCCAGCGCCGCCAGCACCCGGTCGACACCGGCGATCAGGAGGTCTGATGATCGGGCCAGCTGGACGGCGAAACAGGTGTCCAGCACATCCGACGACGTCATGCCCTGATGCAGGAAGCGGGCCTCGTCGCCAACGATCTCGGACACATGGGTCAAGAAGGCGATGACATCGTGCTTGGTGGTGCGCTCGATTTCGTCGATGCGGTCGGCGTCGAAGACCGCGTCCTTGCCCTTGGCCCAGATGGCCTCGGCGGCCCCGGCCGGGATGACGCCGAGCTCGGCCATCTTGGTGGCGGCATGGGCCTCGATCTCGAACCAGATGCGGTACTTGGTCTCTTGCGACCAGATGGCGACGGCTTCGGGGCGGGAATAGCGGGAAATCATGGGCGCGGGGTGTCGGTCCATGCGCCGACAAAGTCAACAACGGGCTTGCCCCGGGGGCCGTTCGGGTTCAGGTCGCGAGGCATCCGTGTTTTGGGGAGTCGGATCATGAATCGTCGGGGTGTGCTGGCCGGTGGGGTCGTGGCTGCGGGCGGTGGCCTGCTGGCCGGAAAGGCCCGCGCGGGGGCGTTGCGCCAGGCGTCGGCGAACGGGCGGCTGCGGCTGGGCATGATCGGGGTCGGTATGCGCGGGCGGGTGCTGCTGCGCGAGCTGGTGCGGCGCGACGACGTCGAGGTCGTCGGCCTGTGTGATCTCGAACAATGGACCCTGGACCGGGCGCTGGAACAGTTCACCGAGGCCGGCAAGCCGGCCCCGCGCCTGTGGACTGGGTCGCACGAAAGCTGGCGCGAGATGCTGGCGGCCGGGGGGCTGGATGCCGTCATCATCGCCACGCCCTGGGAATGGCATGCGCCCATGGCCATCGGGGCCATGGAGGCCGGGATCGCTGTCGGTTGCGAAGTCGTGGCCGGGGTGACCCTTGATGATCACTGGGATGTCCTTCGCACCCAGCAGCGCACCAACACGCCCTATATGCTGTTGGAGAATGTCTGTTTCCGGCGTGATGTGCTGGCGATCACGCGGATGGTCCGCGAGGGCGTCTTCGGCGAGATGATCCATCTGGAGGGCGGCTATCAGCACGACCTGCGCGATGTGAAATTCAACGCCGGTATCGTCGGAGAGGCCTATGGCGGCGGCGTCGAATTCGGCGAGCGCGGCTGGTCCGAGGCGCGCTGGCGCACAGACCATTCGGTGCAGCGAAACGGCGACCTCTATCCCAGCCATGGCATCGGGCCGATGGCGGTCTGGGCCAATATTCACCGTGGCAACCGGTTCACCCGCCTGACCAGCTATGCCTCCAAGGCGCGCGGTCTGCACGACCATGTGGTCGCCGGGGGCGGGCCGGATCATCCGAACGCCAGGGTCGACTTCCGGCTGGGCGATGTGGTGACGACCTCGATCGCCTGCGCCGACGGCACGACGATGCGCCTGACCCATGACACCAACCTGCCGCGTCCCTATTCGCTGGGCTTCCGGGTGCAGGGCCAGAAGGGTCTGTGGATGGACGTCAATCGCTCCATCTATGTGGAGGGCTCCAGCCCCCAGCCGCATCGGTGGGAAGAGGCGCAAACCTGGCTGGATCGCTACGACCACGCCCTGTGGTCCGAGTTTGCCGAACAGGCGTCGGGGGCCGGTCACGGCGGCATGGACTTCTTCGTCATCCATGTCTTCATCGAAGCCCTGAAGGCCGGTACCGCCATGCCGATCGACGTCCATGACGCGGTGGCCTGGAGTGCGATCACGCCGCTGTCGGAACAGTCGATCGCCAATGGCAATGCGACCGTGGACTTCCCCGACTTTACCGAAGGCGGCTGGGAAACCGCGCGAGCCTGGAGCTTCTAGAAATGCAGACCCTCAAGCTCGTCATCGGCGACAAGGCGTTCTCGACATGGTCGCTCAGGCCCTGGCTGGTGCTCAAACACTGTGATGCCGCGTTCGAGGAACAGGTGATCCATCTGGATCAGCCGACGACGGCGGCCCAGATCGCGGCCCATTCGCCGGCGGGCAAGGTGCCGGTGCTGATCGTTGATGGCGTGGCGATCTGGGATTCGCTGGCGATCAGCCTGTGGTGCGCCGAGCACTGGCCGCGGGCGGGATTGTGGCCCGAGGACGCCGAGGCGCGGGCGCGGGCCTATTCGGTGGTGTGCGAAATGCACTCGGCCTTCGGGGCTTTGCGAACGGAGTGCAGCATGGGGCCTGACCATCCGATGGTCGGGCCGCCTGGACCGCCACTGATCCCCAGTGACGCGCTGTCGAAGGATCTGCGGCGGCTGGTCGGGATGTGGCTGGATTGTCGTCAGGATTGGGGCGGTGATGGTCCCTATCTGTTCGGACGCTGGTCGATTGCCGACGCCTTCTTCACGCCGGTGGCGGCGCGGATCCGGCACTATCAGCTGGACCTGACGGCCCACGGCGATGACGGAACAGCCGGGGCCTATTGCGCGACGCTCCTGAGCCAGCCCGATTTCCTGGAGTGGGAACAGGCGGGGCTGGCCGAGCGCGGTTAGATCGCCCCAATCGCCTTCAGGCTAACCACGCGCTGGTCGGTGGCGGCACCCCTGATGCCCTGACGGCCGACGATCAGGTGGTCGTGAACCTCGATCTTGAGCATCCGACCGGCCTCGATGATCTGTCTGGTCATGTCGATGTCGGCCTGGCTGGGCGTCGGATCGCCGGACGGGTGGTTGTGAACGAGGATGATGGCGGAGGCGTGCAGGTCCATGGCGCGCCGAATGACCTCTCTCGGATAGGCCGGGGCATGATCAATGGTGCCGCGCCCCAGGACCTCATCGGCCAGGAGCTGGTTCTTGCGATCCAGGAACAGGACCCGGAACTGTTCGCGCGGCTGGTGCTGCAGGGTGATGCGGACATAGTCGGTCAGAGCAGAGAATGAGCTGATGACCTTGCGCGGGGCCGCCACCTCGCCGGCGACCCGGCGGGCGATTTCGTGCAGCGACATCAGGTCGAGCGCGGTTTCCCGGCCGATGACCTTGGTGCGACCCTTGGAGTCTTCGGCGCGGATGGTCGTCAGGTCTTCCAGCGAGGCATCCAGCACTGCGCCAAGCGATCCGAAGCGGGCCAGCAGCGCCTTGGCCAGCGGCTTGACGTCGCCCTGCGGCTGGCTTCGGAACAGGAACAGCTCCAAGAGCTCATAGTCGGGCAGGGCAGTCAGACCGCCTTTGCGGGCGCGGTCCCTCAGGCGCTCGCGGTGGCCCAGATGATGTGGGCGTGCCGGCTTCGGCGCTGGCTCCGAAGGCGGGGTGAACAGCTCGGGAAAGGCAACGACGGTCGCGGCGACGGGCATGGCGTCCTCACGTTCGGAGGCCGCCACTATGTCAGAACATAATGAGAACGTCCAGTATCAGCCGAACGTCGGCCGGAACAGACCCTTGGGGCTGGCCGTGAAAATCTCGATGCCGTCTTCGGTGACGCCGACGGAATGTTCGCACTGGGCCGAGAGCGACTTGTCGCGGGTCACGGCCGTCCAGCCGTCGGACAGGACCTTCACCGAAGACTTGCCCAGATTGACCATCGGCTCGACGGTAAAGAACATGCCGGGTTCCAGCGTCGCGCCCTGACCGCGCTTGCCGAAGTGCAGGACGTTGGGGGCGTCGTGGAAGACGCGGCCCAGGCCGTGGCCGCAGAAGTCACGCACCACGGACATGCGCTGGGCTTCAACATGCTGCTGGATGGCCCAGCCGATGTCGCCGAAGGTATTGCCCGGCTTGACCATGGCCAGGCCCAGGTCGAGGGCCTCATAGGTGGTGTCGATCAGGCGTTTGGCACGGACGTTGATGTCGCCGACCGGGTACATGCGGCTGGTGTCGCCGTGCCAGCCGTCGACAATGACGGTGACGTCGATATTGGCAATGTCGCCCTCATTCAGGCGCAGGTTCGGACGCTCGCCGGGGATGCCGTGGCAGACCACATGGTTGGGCGAGATACAGGTCGTCTTCTCATAGCCCTTGTAGCCCAGGCAGGCCGGCAGAGCCTTGTGATCGAGGATGAACTCGCGGGCCAGGTCGTCCAGATAGGCGGTCTCCACACCCGGCGTGACATGGTAGGTCAGCATGTCAAGGCATTCGGCGGCTAGGCGTCCGGCCGCCCGCATTCCCTCGAAGTCTTCGGGGCGGTGGCGCTTGATGACGCCGGTGCGGACGTAGGCGTCCTCTTCGAGATCAAGAATTTCCATGGACCTGTGGCTTGGATCGGGGAGACGGGTGATGTGGGCAGGCTAGCACGAAATCTCAAGGCACGCCGAGGTGGCTTGCGACCCTCGAGATCCGGTTGATGCGGGGTCTTGTCCCAGTGGGAGGGCTGAAAGACCAGTCGCCAGGCCGCGTGGACCTGGGCGAGGCTGGTCAGGCTCCAGTAGAGGGGCGACGAGACGGCGTCCAGAATCGAAAAATGGGCTGAGGTGCGGCGCGCGCCGATCCTGACCGTCCAGACCGCGACGAGCCAGCCGAGCAGCAGCAGGCCCAGATTCGCGACGGTGAAGTCCGGCCAGGACCTGTTCAGCCCATGAACGAGCAGACTGGCCGTGATCCAGGCCAGGACCGGCCCCTGCAGGGCGGCCGAGGCGACGGCGGCGCCCAGGGTCAGCATCAGGGCGGCGAGGCCGCGCCAGCCCAGGTCGAACGGATGCCGAAGATGCACGATCATGGTCTGCATGAAGCCCTTGAGCCATCGCGTTCTCTGCGGAAGCCAGGCTCTGAAAGCGGGCGGGGCGCTTTCGCGGGTGGCGCGGGTCAGTATGCCGGTGCGATAGCCCATCCGGGTCAGGCGGAAGCCGAGGTCGGCGTCTTCGGTGACGTTCCACGGATCCCAGCCGCCGACCGATTTCAGGATCTCGACGCGGAAATGGTTGCTGGTGCCGCCCAGAGGAATCGGCAGGCCCAGACGCACCATGGCCGGCAGGATCACCTCGAACAGGGCCGCATATTCGTGGGCGAACTGACGTTCGAGCCATGTCGGCGAACGGCCCAGCGTGCGGATCCGCAAAGGGGCCTGCAGGCAGGCCAGGTCGGAACCGCCCGCGGCAAAGGTGGCGGCGGCCTCCTTCAGCTGTTCGGGATGGGGTTCGTCCTCGGCGTCATAGACCGTCAACAGGCCGGATGGCGCGCGCTCCAGGGCGACGTTCAGCGCCCGAGGCTTGGTCTGGGGGGACCCGGCCGGTGCGATCAGCGGCTCTAGCCAGGGCGGACGCGGCGTTGCCAGAATGGCGGCGAGTGTGGCGTGGTCGTCCGCCTCGACAACCAGAAGGCCGGTCAGATGGCGTGTGGGGTAGTCGATGCGCGCCAGCCGACGGATCAACTGGGGCACCATCTCGGCTTCGTCCTTGAGGGCGGCCACGACGGTGTAGTGCGGCCAGCGACGCGGCCGAGGGGAGATTTGTCGGGGCGCTTGTGCCGGCAGGAGGCAGCAGATCGACTTGAACGCCACGATGATCAGAAACACGAGCCACAGCCCGCCGGTCAGGACCGACCAGGCCGGACCGCGCGCGCTCGGCAGGACCATCAGCAGGATGACCAGGCCGCCGGTGGCGAGCAGGGCAGCCAGGATGAAGGTCGAGATGGATCGCGCGCTCAGAGACGCCTGCAGGCCAGCCACCGTCATATCCGGGCGGGTGGACCCGTCCATAGCATGCCCCCAAACCCCATTGGTGCAAACGAACCATGTTCTCGCAATGCGAGCAAGGCGATGGGGGGATACCGTGGTTGCCCGCAGGGGCAGTCAGGGCTAAGTCCTCTGCCGAATATGTCCCTCCTGGAGGCCGCCTTGGCCGTCACTGAACAGCGCGCCACGGCCGGTCGATCCGCCCGCAAGGCCAAGGGCGACGGCCACGAGCGGCGCGCCGAAATCCTCGCTGCGGCCGAACGCCTGTTTGTGGAGCAGGGCTATGAGGGCGCGACCATCCGCAAGATCGCCGACGCAGTCGGCCTGTCGTCGACCGCCCTGTACATGCACTTCAAGGACAAGGCCGAGATCCTGGCCTCTATCGTCGAAACGGGCTTCGGCAAACTCGCCAAGGTGACCGATGAGATCGAGGCGGAGGTTCAGCCCGCCGAGGTGTCGCTGCGCCGCAAGATGCGGGCCTATGCTGATTTCGGCTTCGCCAACCCGAATGCCTATCGCCTGATCTATCTGACGCGACCAGGTGAGGCCGGCAGCGCCGAGGGCGTGGCCCGGCGCGTTGGACGCGGCCTGTATGATCGCCTGCGCTCGACCGTTGAGGACATGGCCAAGGAAGGGCAGCTCAATCGCGACCCACATACCGCGACCCAGCTGATCTGGGGCGGTGTCCATGGTCTGGTGTCCCTGATGCTGACCAAGCCGTATTTTGACTGGGACGATCGCGACGAACTGATCGACTCGATGATGAACGCCATCATCTCGGATCTGACACGGGGATGAGGGCGTTCGGCTGGGCTGCCCTGATTCTGGTCGGCCTGGCGCTGCCTGCCCGGGCCGGGCCGAGGGTGGTTTCCCTGGATCAGTGCGCCGACCAGTACGTCCTGGCGCTGGCGGATCGCGCCGACGTCGCAGGTGTGTCGCCCCGGGCCGATGACCCGGATTCCTGGCTGAGGTCGCAGGGCGAAGCGGCCCGCCGCGTTCGCCCGACCCTGGAAGCGGTCATCGCCGCGTCGCCGGATGTGGTGGTGCGCTACTGGGGCGGGGACGCCCGGCTGATGTCGGCGCTTGAGCGGCGCGGAATCGCCGTCGTCCAGATCGACGACGCCACCGATTTCGAGGGCGTGCGCGCCAATATCCACAGGGTCAGTTCGGCCTTGCAGCAACCGGGGCGCGGGGCCGACCTGATTGCGGGCATGAACCGCAACCTAGCCCAGAGCCGCGAGAGCTGGAATGGCGAGACGGCGCTGTATCTGACGGCGGCCGGGTGGACCGCAGGGCGGGGCACTCTGATCGATTCCATGATGCGGGCCGCGGGCCTGAGCAATGCCTGGGACGGCCCGTCATTCGCGCCGGTGTCGATCGAGCAGATCATCCTGAGGCCGCCGCGCCAGTATGTGCTGGGGTTCTTTGATACTGTCCGCGCTGATCGGCGCGGGGCGGGACGTCATCCCAGTGTGCGACGGCGCACCACCTATCGCACCGTGGTGTCCTGGCCGGGAGCCATGCTGGGATGTCCCGCCTGGTTTGCCGCCGACGGCAGCCGCGCCCTGGCGCGGGCGGCCCCGCGATGATCAGCCGGCTCCAGCTCAATCTGCTCCTGGGCGCGGTTCTGTTGATCGGACTGGTCCCGGCGGTGCTGTTCGGGGAGGTGGCCCTGACGGGAACGCAACTGCAGCAGGCGTTCCGTGACTGGACCTCGGCCCCCGGCGAAATCCTGTGGCAGGTGCGTGCGCCGCGCGCCGTGGCCGCCGCCCTGACGGGAGGCGCGCTCGGCCTGGCCGGAGCGATCCTTCAGGGGTTGCTCAGAAACCCGCTGGCCGACCCCGGCGTCCTGGGGGTGTCGGCGACCTCGGCCTTTGCGGCCTCGCTGGCGATCGTGTCGGGCCTGGCGCTGGTTCCGGGCGTGGTCGAAGGCGCGGCGTGGGCGGGGGCGTTGCTGTGCGGCGGCGCGCTGGCGGCCTTCACGGCCCGCATCCGCGAGCCGGAAGCCCTGATCCTGTTCGGGGTCGCCCTGTCCAGCTTCTTTGGTGCGGCGACGGCCCTGGTGTTCAACCTGTCGCCATCGCCGATCGCGACCGCTGAGGTCCTCGGCTGGCTGATGGGATCGGTCGAGGCGCGCAGTTGGTTCGATGCGATCTGGGCGGTTCCGGTCCTGGCATTGGCCCTGTTTCTGGCGTGGCGCGCCGCTCCCGGCCTGAAGATGCTGACGCTCGGCGAAGAGGCGGCGGCGGCCTCGGGACTGGCTATGGGACGATTGAAGATGGCGGCGGTGCTGAGCGCGTCATTGGCGACCGGTGCGGCCGTTGCCCTGGCTGGCGTTGTCGGTTTTGTCGGACTGGCGGCCCCGCATCTGGTGCGCCGCGCCGCGCGCGAGGATCCGGCCCGCTTGCTGGTGCCGTCAGCTCTCGCGGGGGCCGCCATGCTGGTGCTGGCCGATCTGGCAGCGCGGATGATCCCGACGGACCAGGAACTGAAGCTGGGCGTGTTCACGGCCCTGATTGGCGCGCCGCTGTTTGCCCTGATTGCCTGGAAAGCGGCGCGGAGCTGGCGGACATGAGCCTGCTGTCGCTGCGAAACATCCATGCGCGCCTGTCCGGTCGTGAGGTCGTGCAGGCGGTCAATCTGGACGTCGCCCCGGGCGAGATGGTGGCACTGGTCGGCCCCAATGGCGCGGGCAAGACGACCCTGCTGAAGGCCGGGATCGGCCTGCATCCGATCTCACGCGGAGAGAGCCGGCTGGCGGGGGAGCCCATCCACTCCGTCGATGTGGTTCAGAGGGCGCTCAGCCTGGGCTATCTGCCGCAGGAACGGCGTCTGGCCTGGGGTCTGGCGGCGGTTGAGGTGGCGGCTCTGGGCGCACCATTCGCCCCGCCTTCGGTGGCGATTGAACGCGGTCGGTCGGCGCTGGATCTGTTCGGCGTGGGCGAATTGGCGGACACATCGGTCTTCGCCCTGTCCGGCGGTGAGCGGGCGCGGGTTCTCCTGGCGCGCCTGTTTGCCACCGAGGCGGCGCTGCTTGTGGCCGACGAGCCCGTGGCCGGATTGGACCCGGATGCCCAGCTGTTATGCCTTGAGCGATTCCGGGCCCATGCGCGCGGCGGCAGAGCCGTGCTGATGACCCTGCATGATCTGTCGCTGGCCGCGCGGTTCGCCGACCGTATCGCGGTGCTGGATCAGGGGCGGCTGGTCGCCGACGGAGCGCCGAGCCAAGCCCTTTCACCCAAGGTGCTGAAGTCCGTGTTCGGTCTGAAAGCGCGCTGGATCGAGGCCGGGGATCAGACCCTGCTGGTGGCGGATCGCGCCTAGTAGCCGTAACCGCGCGCCAGCTCTTCGGACAGGTTGATCTGAGCCGATCCTCCGTTCAGGCGAGCGCGGTAAACCTGCATGTTTTCCATCACTCGCATCATGTAGTTGCGCGTTTCGGTGAAGGGCGCACACTCGATGAAGTCAACCGGATCGGTGGAACTGCCGCGCGGATCGCCGCAGAAGGCCATCCACTGGGCCGGGCGCGCCGGTCCGGCATTGTAGCCAATCGTCGCCAAGAGATAGGACCCGCCGAAGTCCGATGACAGCTCCCCCAGATGGAAGGTGCCCAGTTGGATATTGTAGTCCGGGTCATAGAGCGCCTCGGCCCCGCGCCACTCCACGCCCAGACGGCGTGCCACGCCCGAAGCGGTGGCCGGCAAGAGCTGCATCATGCCGCGCGCATTGGCGTGCGAGCGCACGCGCGGATCAAAGGCGCTTTCCTGACGGATGATGGCATGCACGAACGACGGGTCCGGCGCGCCGGCCACCGACGGCACATAGGTGACCGGATAGCCGCGCTCAGCCAGGGGGAAGCCGCGTTGGGCCGCCGTGCGGGCGACGTGCATGGACAGGTCCTGCATGCCGTATTCGCGCGACAGATCCACCAGCAGGGCATAGTCGACGGCGCTGTTCAGTTGATTGTCCAGGTCCATGACAAAGACCCGCACCAGGGTGTTTTCACCCGCAGCGGCGAGCGCCCGGATCGCCTGGACAACCGGATAGGATTCAAAGCGGGCGCGATCAGATCCCGTCGGCTGGGGCTCGGGCGGCAGGCGCAGGGTGCGCTGGTTCGCCTTTTCGGCGGCCAACTGGCCGTAGAAGGCCCAGGTGTACTGAGCTCCCTGGCGGTAATAGGTGTCGGCCCCGGCGCGGTCGCCCTGGGCTTCAGCCGCCCGGCCCAGCCAGTAGTAGGCGCGGCTCTGGGTGATCGGGGTACTGGAAATCTGGCGGAGCTGATCGAAATGCCGCGCCGCCTGGTCCGGGTTGTTCAGCTTGGTCAGGGCGACCCAGCCGGCGAAGAACTCCGCGTCCACCGCACGGTCGCCGCTGGTGAAACCGTGGCCCGCCATGGCGTGATAGGCCGCCGTGTAGTCGCGAGCCTGAAGCGCATCGATGAAATAGTTGCGGCGCTCGGTCCACAACAGGTCCTGGCCATCCTCGTGGGTCGGGGCGGTCGGCAAGCGCGACAGGTACTGGAAGCCGTTCCACTCCTGGCCGTCCAGGCGGGCGCGCCGGGCGCGTTCCAGGGCGAGGCCGGGATCATTCTCGAACTGGCCCGGAACATAGGGCGAGGCCGCGCCGTTCCTGAGCGCAATGCGGGCCTCGGCCAGGGCGCGATAGTCCGGCGATACGCGGGCCAGCATGGCGCGGGTGGCCGGACCATGCGGCCCATAGAGCAGGGTGTTCAGCCGGGCTTCGTGGTCCGTCGGGGTCAGGACCGAGCCGAAGCTGGCGTAGAACCGTTCCTGGGTCGCATTGTCGAAGGAATGGTCACGCCACCAGCGCCGCAGCAGCGCCTCGGAGTCTGCCGGGCGACCGGTCGCGGCGAGGGCCTGGGCCAGGGCCATGGCACCCTCGGCGGTCGTGGGTTCTGATCCGGCGAAGACCGACAGCACCTCGCTGGGCGAGGCATAGGCGTTGGCCATGGCCTTTTCGATGGCGCGCTGGCGCGTCTCGGCGCGCGGCCAACCCGCCAGCTCATGGCGGGCGGACGACAGCTCGCCCCAGCCGACCCGGTCCTCGGAGACGTCAATCAGGGCCCAGCGAATGATCTGGCGCTCGATCTGGCTGGCCGAAGCGGCATAGGCCTGGGCCTCGTTGACATTGCCCGAGCGGGCGGCGGCCAGGCCCAGCGCCAGGTTCTGGGACGAGGCGTACTGGGCCGTGACGGCGGTGGTGACGGTTGGATCCGCCGCCGGTTGGAACAGGGCGACGACCGCTGCGACCGCTGCCTGAATCCAATCCGTCATGCCATCAATCCTCTGTCTGTTTGAAACGGTTGCGGCCCCAGTGCCGCGCGCCTAGTTTCCCAGGCCAATCTGCAAGCGAGACCCTTTGCCAATGACCGCCCCCCTGTTCAAGGGCGTGATCACCGCATTGATCACACCCTTTCGTGACGGAAAAGTGGACGAATCCGCCTTTCGGAACCTGATCCAACGTCAAATTGCGGGCGGTGTTCAAGGCGTCGTCCCGGTCGGCACGACCGGCGAGAGCGCTACGGTGTCGCTGGATGAGCATAGGCGGATTGTCGAACTCTGCGTCGAGACGGTCGCCGGGCGGGCGCGGGTGATCGCCGGGGCGGGGGCCTCAGCCACCGACAAGGCCATCGATCTGGTCCGCCACGCCAAGACGGTAGGGGCCGATGGGGCCCTGGTAGTGACGCCCTATTACAACCGGCCCAGCCAGGAGGGCCTGTACGCCCATTTCGCCGCCATCAATGACGCGGTTCAGCTACCGGTGTTGCTGTATAATGTGCCGGGCCGAACCGGTGTGGACATGACCGACGCCACGACGGCGCGCCTGTCGCAGTTGCCCAACATCGTCGGCATCAAGGACGCCACTGGAGACATGGGCCGGATCAGCCGCCAGCGGCTGGATTGCGCCGACGGCTTCGCCCTGATCTCGGGCGATGATCCCAGCTGGCTGGGATATATGGCGCACGGAGGTCATGGGGTTATCTCGGTGACGTCCAACGTCGCGCCGCGCGCGATGGCCGAGCTGTACGCCGCGTTCGAGCGCGGCGATCTGGCCGGCGCGCGCGCCATGCAGGACCGACTGATCGGCCTGCACAAGGCGCTGTTCCTGGACAGCTCGCCGTCACCGACCAAATATCTGCTGGCGAAGATGGGACACTGTTCTGAGGATATCCGCCTGCCGCTGGTGGTCTGCAATGATGCGGTCAAGCCGCAGATTGATGCGGCCCTGGCCGCCGCCGGTGGAGCCGAATGAGCGAGCCTTCGAACCGCAAGCTGATCGCCGAGAACCGGCGCGCTCGCTACGACTATTTTCTAGACGACGCCGTCGAGGCGGGCTTGGTGCTGACCGGTACCGAGGTCAAATCCCTGCGTCAGGGGCGGGCCAATATCGCCGAGAGCTATGCGGCGGTGGAGGGGCGCGAGATCATACTGATCAATGCCGACATCCCGCCCTATGGTCAGGCCAACCGCTTCAACCACGAACCGCGCCGGCCCAGGAAGCTGCTGCTCAGCCGTCGCCAGATCGACCGCATGATCGGGGCGGTTCAGCGTGAAGGCCGCACAATCATTCCGGTAAAGCTCTATTTCAACGACAAGGGCCTGGCCAAGCTGGAGGTCGCCCTGGCCAAGGGCAAGAAGATCCACGACAAGCGCGAAACCGAGGCCGCCCGCGACTGGCAGCGCGACAAGGCTCGCCTGATGCGTGAGCGGGGGTAGGGGCCCTGCTTGACGGCACCGGGCTTCGCGCGTAGAAGCCCGCCACCTTCGAGTCGGGTGGCCAGCCACCCTTCGTGATCGTGACAATTGAACGCGACGGGCTGAGCCCGCCGGAACGGCCAGAGCGCCCGTTCCGGCTTCTTGCTTTGTTCGCCGCCTCGCTTTGCGAGGCGGGGGCGGAACGGCCAGGGCGCCCGTTCCGGCTTTTGCGTTTGAGCGGCAGGGTCTGTCTCGAAACACCCCGGGCAGCCAGCCGGCTGTTCAAAAGAAGGCTCACTGAGGCGCTCCGGCCGAAAGGCACACGCTTCCACATCGAAAGAGACGAACGACCTAAATGCCTACGATCAATCAGCTGATCCGCAAGCCCCGCCAGCCCAAGCCGGTCCGTAACAAGGTGCCGGCCCTGCAGGGGTGCCCCCAGAAGCGCGGCGTTTGCACCCGCGTCTATACGACCACGCCGAAGAAGCCGAACTCGGCCCTTCGTAAGGTCGCCAAGGTGCGCCTGGCCAAGTCGGGCGTCGAAGCCGTGTGCTATATTCCCGGTGAAGGCCATAACCTGCAGGAGCACTCTGTGGTCCTGATCCGCGGTGGCCGCGTGAAGGACCTTCCGGGCGTCCGTTACCACATCCTGCGCGGCGTGCTCGACACGCAAGGCGTCAAGGACCGCAAGCAGCGCCGTTCGCTCTACGGCGCCAAGCGTCCGAAGTAAGCCCTGCGCGTTTTCAAGATTTAAGAGGATACATCCATGTCCCGTCGTCGCCGCGCAGAGAAGCGCGAAATCCTGCCGGATCCCAAGTTCGGTGATCTGGTCGTCACCAAGTTCATGAACTACGTCATGTACGAGGGCAAAAAGGCCGTGGCCGAGAACATCGTTTACGGTGCCTTCGACATCCTGGAAGCCAAGCGTCGTGAATCGACGGCTCTGGAAACCTTCCATGCCGCCCTGGAAAACGTGTCGCCGGCCGTCGAGGTTCGGTCTCGCCGAGTTGGGGGTGCGACCTATCAGGTGCCGGTCGAGGTCCGCCCTGATCGTCGCCGCGCCCTGGCCATCCGCTGGGTCATCAACGCCGCGCGCAATCGCGGTGAGAACACCATGACCGAGAAGCTGGCGGGCGAACTGCTGGACGCGGCCAACAACCGCGGCTCGGCCGTCAAGAAGCGTGAAGACACCCACAAGATGGCCGAAGCCAACCGGGCCTTCTCGCATTACCGCTGGTAGCCTTCAGAGCGTCGCCTCCCTTACCTAAGGGCCTGGCGCTCACTATCTAAGGGTATCGGTCGCGGGCGGTTTCAGCTAAATCGCCCGCGCCGTTTATCCGAACACACGAACCACCGACCGGGGCGCACCGACCGCGCCCAGACATCATTTCCAAGGCGCTCCCCATGCCCCGTACGCACAAGATCGAAGACTACCGCAACTTCGGCATCATGGCCCACATCGATGCGGGCAAGACCACGACGACCGAACGCATCCTCTATTACACCGGCAAGTCCCATAAGATCGGCGAAGTCCATGACGGTGCCGCCACCATGGACTGGATGGACCAGGAGCAGGAGCGCGGCATCACCATCACGTCGGCCGCGACGACCGCTTTCTGGAAAGAGAAGCGTCTGAACATCATCGACACGCCCGGCCACGTTGACTTCACCATCGAAGTCGAGCGTTCGCTTCGCGTGCTGGACGGTGCTGTGACGGTTCTGGACGGCAACGCCGGCGTCGAGCCGCAGACCGAAACCGTCTGGCGCCAGGCCGACAAGTACCGCGTGCCGCGCATCGTCTTCGTCAACAAGATGGACAAGATCGGTGCCGACTTCGACAAGTCGGTTGAATCGATCCGTGACCGTCTGGGGGCCAAGGCTGTGCCGATCCAGTTCCCGATCGGCGCGGAAAGCTCGCTGACCGGCCTGGTCGACCTAGTCCGTATGAAGGCGGTTGTCTGGGACAACGATGGCCTGGGCGCGACCTATCGCGACGAAGAAATCCCGGCTGACCTGCAGGCCAAGGCTGACGAAGCGCGCCATTACCTGATCGAGGCCGCCGTCGAACTCGATGACGAGGCGATGGAAGCCTATCTGGAAGGCAATGAGCCGTCCGAAGAGACGCTCAAGAAGTGCATCCGCAAGGCGGTTCTGCACGGCACCTTCTATCCGATCCTGTGCGGCTCGGCCTTCAAGAACAAGGGCGTTCAGACCCTGCTTGACGCCGTCGTCGACTATCTGCCGTCGCCGGTCGACATTCCGCCGACGCCCGGCATCGACTTCAAGACCGAAGAGCCGGTCGTGCGTCGCGCCTCGGACGACGAGCCCCTGTCGGTTCTGGCGTTCAAGATCATGGACGACCCGTTCGTCGGCTCGCTGACCTTCTGCCGGATCTATTCGGGCAAGATGGAAACCGGCCAGTCGCTCCTGAATTCGTCGCGCGACAAGAAGGAGCGCGTCGGCCGCATGCTGCTGATGCATTCGAACAACCGCGAGGACATCAAAGAAGCCTATGCCGGCGACATCGTCGCCCTGGCCGGCCTGAAGGAAACCCGCACCGGTGACACCCTGTGCGATCCGCTGAAGTCGCCGGTCATCCTGGAGAAGATGGAATTCCCCGCGCCGGTGATCGAGATCGCCGTCGAGCCGAAGTCCAAGGCTGACCAGGAGAAGCTGGGCGTCGCCCTGGCCAAGCTGGCCGGTGAGGATCCGTCCTTCACCGTCTCGACCGACCACGAGTCGGGCCAGACCATCCTCAAGGGGATGGGCGAGCTGCACCTGGACATCAAGATCGACATCCTCAAGCGCACCTACAAGGTCGAGGCCAACATCGGCGCGCCGCAGGTGGCCTATCGTGAGAGCCTGGGTAAGCCCGCCGACATCGATTACACGCACAAGAAGCAGACCGGTGGTACCGGCCAGTTCGCTCGCGTGAAGATCAAGTTCGAGCCGGGCGAGCCGGGTTCGGGCTTCGTGTTCGAGAGCGCCATCGTCGGCGGTAACGTGCCCAAGGAATATATCCCGGGCGTCCAGAAGGGCCTGGAATCGGCCAAGGAAAACGGTCTGCTGGCCGGCTTCCCGCTGATCGACTTCAAGGCGACCCTGTACGACGGCGCGTACCACGACGTCGACTCGTCGGTGCTGGCGTTCGAAATCGCGTCGCGCGCCGCCTTCAAGGAACTTCGCACCCAGGGCGCGCCCAAGCTGCTCGAACCGATCATGGCCGTCGAGGTCGTGACCCCGGAAGAGTACCTGGGTTCGGTCATCGGTGACCTGAACGGTCGCCGGGGCATGATCCAGGGGCAGGACATGCGCGGTAACGCCGTTGTCGTGAACGCTTTCGTCC
>Ga0209573_1002056_pt1 | contig 27338 bp, 18 predicted proteins | sample TNRBio252014_DNA_FD_185870 | JGI IMG/M metagenome (GOLD analysis project Ga0209573, IMG submission 185870) | Wastewater treatment Type I Accumulibacter community from EBPR Bioreactor in Madison, WI, USA - TNR Reactor_6/25/2014_ DNA (SPAdes)... | ecosystem: Engineered > Bioreactor > EBPR >... | reverse complement strand
GAAAAATCACCTTGACGGCCTCTATCGAAGCAGCCTTTCCGATTTTAATATATTGCCCTCGGGCGCACCTCCGACAGCACTGGTTCAAGCACTCTGTAAAGCGCCACCAGTTCCCACCGCGACGGTTTTTGCAACCAGTTTTAAAATCGTTGCAGGCATGATTTTGATCGTTACAATAGGCGTTTCTATGTTTATTTATAGTGCTAATGCCATTGAAAAGGAACAACCAGGGCTTTCAACAAGCGAGGATCCAAATGAAATGGCAATTGATGTTGACTCCGTAGAAAACGCCCGGGTAACGCCTCCTGTTTTTCAAAAACCGGTACAATCATCTGTTGTGTCCCGGGAAAACCTGGTTTACAAAAAACCTCAACCTGTCGTCGTTCACAAAACGATTACGCTGCGGGATACGATTTACGAATTTATCCCTTCAGCGCATGAAGAATAATCCCTTCGTCATTGCTTTATATTTCATCTGGCTTGGTTTAAACGGCATCAGCCTCCAGGCGCAAACACTTGAGCATCATTACCCGGTGAGTTCAGTTCCTGATACTATTTTTGTATACGATACGATCTATATCACAGACACCATTCGGATAGCCAGGCCATTGAAACGCGAATTGAAAAAATTGCCACCCGCAAACCTTGCAGAAATCAAGTCCGCCGGTGCTTCAGGCGACCAGTTGTTTGATATTCTGCCAGATACCCCTGCCACCCTTTTCAAAAATTCCATCATTCAATCAGCAGACATTATTCAATTAAAAAAAGCTGATTCAATGAAAAAGATTGGTTTTTGGGGCGCCGCACTTTTTACCCTGCCCGGTATGATGCTGGCGCAAAACAACTTTTACGTCAGTGCCGGAACGGGTGCCTACCAGATAAACCCGAACACTGAAATCAAGAGCCAAATTGCCCCGGCTATTTACGGCGGGATTGGCTATCGGCGGGATTTAGCGGGCGATAAGCTTTCTATTGGCGTTGAGCTCAACTACGCCCGTCTCCTGCACCCAACTTTTGATGCCAGCCGTGCATTATTGCCCGTCGGGATTCCGGCTAATCATTTGTTTAATCAGAAAATTTACAACCGGAATTATCATTTATTGAGTTTGCCGGTGGCGCTGCGGTTGCAGACTAAATCATTGAGTCCCCGTGCGGGTCTGGAGGTCTATTACCGGCAAAGCAGGCAGTTTGAGTTTTTTCATGCCAATTCGCTCCCTCAGGTGGATACTGGTGGAGGAGTGGTGCAGTTGGTTGTGCCAAACTTGCTCTCGAGTACGGGTTCTTCTGGCCAAATTCTGTCCGTCGGCGATTTTTTTGAATCCTCCGGGATTGCCATACGCGACAAACAATTGGGCGCGAGCTGGTTCGTCGGGCTGGATTTATCCTTGTCTGACCAAATGGCCGTCAGCCTGAATTACTACCAGGGATTAACCCGGGAATCCATGAACGACTTCCAGGGCCGTCGGGCAAGCACTCAATTGCAAAGGATGGAAATACGCCTGCAATACCGAATATTTTAAAAACAGGTTCCTGACTTTCAGCCATCACCTGACTTTTTCCCATTCGAAGCCCACGACATTCCGTTCAGCCCTGCCAAACTCAATCCCGATGAGGAAACTGTTTTTAATTTCCTGATATTTTTGCTGGTATTGTTTCGCTTTGATTTGGGCAAGGGCATTGCCTGTCGGTTTGTCCACAACTTTGAACTCAAAGATATAGGCGCTGTCGTCAACTTTCAGGGTCAGGTCTATGCGGCCTTTGCTGGTCGTGTCTTCTGCAGTGATGTTAAAACCAAGGCTGGCGAAGTAGGCATAAATCACGCTGGCGTAATAGCCTTCGTAGCCAGCAATCTTGTTGTTGGTGAAATTTTGATAAGGAATGGAAGCAAACAGCGCCACGAGAATGTTTTTTAAGCCATCCAGGTCGCCGACCTTTAGTACGTCGTAGAGTTTGTCCTGAAAGGCAAGTTTCTCGCTTTTTTGGGTGGTCAGCACGTCAATAAAAAAGTCGTTGAGCGAGAACTGGATTTCCAAATTGGGGATTTCCAGGCGGTATTTGATCCGGCCCCGTTCCGTAAACTTTTCTTTAATGGTCAGGTAGCCCGTTTGCCAAAGCAGGGGTTCCAACTCAATGGAATCCACGTCGAAACTATCGAGGATGGCATCGGTGGCTTCGTAGTTTTCTAAGTTGGGGATGGCGTAGTCTTTAGCATAAATCAGGTCAATCAGGAAAGTGGGGTTGCCCGTACTCCACCAGTAGCTCCGGAATTCATGGCCTTTGTCTATAAAAAGCAACACATCAAAAGGGTTATAAACTTTGTCGCCGAAGTAAGAATACCCGTTGTACCATTCTTTGACCTTTTCCATATCCACACCAGCGAGGTGTCCGTTGAAAACCGTTTCCAGATCGTTTTGCGTGTAGCCGCAAATGGCGCTGTATCGGGCATCCAACGTGATGTCATTCAAGTTGTTCAATCCGCTGAACAAGTTCAGTTTTGAAAACTTGCTGACGCCGGTGATGAAGACAAACTGGATGTACTGGTCATTGTCTTTGATCACAGAGTAGAAATCCTTCAGTCCGTCCCGCATCGTGCGCGCGGTCTCTTTTTCGGTGATGTTGTCTAAGATCGGTTTGTCGTATTCATCAATCAGGATGACTACTTTTTTGCCGTGCTTTTCGTGGGCGTGACGGATCAATTCTTGAAAACCTTCCCGGTTAGATTTGCCCTCATCAGCCTCCAAGTCCAAATCACGGGCTACATTGCTCAAAATCCATTGAATGCTCCGGTCTAATTCGGCCTTGTTTTTGTTCACTCCAGCTCCAAAGCTGATGCGGATAACCGGATACTGATCTTCAAAGTCCCATTTATCTTCAATATACAAGCCTTTGAACAGCGCTTTATTTCCCTCAAAAATCTCTTTCAGCGTATCAAGAAATAAGCTTTTCCCAAACCGCCGGGGCCGGGACAAAAAGTAGTACTTCCCGCTTTCTATCAATTGCAGGGCAATGGCGGTTTTGTCTACGTAGGCATACCCATCGTAGATGATGTGGCTCAAGGTCTGTATGCCAATGGGCAGTTTTTTGAGCATGGATTGTTTTATTTTTCGGAAGTTTGCGGGTGAAGGTACGGAAATTATCTCACGCTGCTAAAGCCATCACGTACTCGTAAAGCAAGGCTGGGTCTATATCAAAAGGATGGAATTGAGCCTTTCCTTCAAAATTTTTGATGTGCCTGCCGACAGAAGGCCAGACTAAAGTGCCCTCCTGCACTTCAAATTGCCGGAACAGGGCTTCGTTCTCCAATAGCTGCCGTTCTAATTCTCGTGAGCTGTCGAGCAGTAGTCGGAAGTCTAATTCTCCGGACTCTTCACTATTAAACCGGATGGCTAAGCGGTAGGTGTCAACATAATGAGCCTGTTTGACTTTCGGGAACAAGGGTATGCCCATGGCCAAGCCAATACAATCATCGGTTTGGTAGCGGGGATTTTCTTTTTGCAAATCCAGGGCGCGACGAAGGATGTCCACTTGTTGCTCAGCAGACAAGGCATTCAGGCGATTTTGGATATAGGATGGTTGTGACATTTGCTACTTTTGATGTTCGTTCCATTGATCATTTAAGAAGTCTTTGTTATCCTTAGCCCAGTTGCGTATTTTTTTGCTTTTTTTAGGACTTACCCCTCCTCTGAGACTCTTTCCATCCAAATCAAAAACCTCTTCTTCACTGCCTTCTTTTGCATGAAAATGGGGTGGGTTATGGTCTTTGAAGTACATGTAAATTTTCACACCTGCAATTACAGCAATCACAGGCATCAATATAGCATAATTGATAATAACTAAGAGCATACCATCATATTAAATGTTTAATTTGATGTACAAATATAGTGCCTGACTGCTTCAGATGCAAGGCTCATTCATTTTTCCTATTCCCCCTGCCCTGCCTTCTCCTTCCCCTTCTCCGATAACGCCTCAAACTTCCGCGTCATCATCTTAATGTATTCCACCTTTCTGAACCGGAGGGCACTCCAATCCTCATCAACAGCCACCATCCGAACGCTTTCCAGGTTGTATGGCCCCAGGATGGTTGATCGCATACAATCGCAAATCCTCCTCCCCCACCCGAATCACCCGCTCATACTGCAACCCAAGTTTCTCCAGCAGTTGGATGGAGTTCACATTGTCCGGCAACGTGGTAGCATAAATACACGGATAGCTGCCTTCTTCCACCAGGCTGTTCAGCACCGCCGAGGCCGCTTCAAAAGCATATCCTTTTTTTCCAAATCCAGGCAAAAACGCAAACCCGATGTCGCGGTGCTCCAAATAATCGCGTTGGAGAAAAGAAATGACCCCGATCGGTATTTCCCCTGCTTTCAATCTGACCACCCAACTGTTGGCGTCCTGGTTGTTCCTCATTTTTTGGACGTACGCTTCCGCAGCCGGCAGGTCATGAACCTTCCGGTCGCCGATAAATTTCAACCAGCCGGGGGTGTTCACCAATTCGAGGATGAATGCGGCATCGCCAGACGTCACGGAATTTAAAACCAGGCGTTCGGTTGTAAGATTGTGTTGCATGAATACTTTTTGTTTTAAATTTGTATAAAAATCACCGACATGATCCAATTCACCCTGCCCGATGCCCTGCGCATCCTTTCCCGAACGCCCGGCGTGCTGCGCCAATGGCTTTCCGACCTGCCCGAAAACTGGCAACACTGAGCGCTTGCTGCCTCAAAGCAGTTGGGCTTTGTTTTTTCACCGCCCGGAACACGCGGTTGAAATGGCTGATGTTTTCAAAACCCGATGCGTAAGCAATCTCGCCCACCGTTTTATCTGAAAACACCAGCATCTGACAGGCTTGCTCGATCCGCAACCGATTCAGGTATTCTATAAACGTGCAGCCGTTGATTTTACTAAACCAGCGGCAAAAGTAGGTTTTGCTCATCGTTGCTTCGTTGGCTGCCTGTTCCAAAGTAATTGCCGTTGCATGCTGCTCGTGAACCCATTTTAAAACCCTGGCCAATCGTTGTTCTTCCTTTTCCAAAAATTGAAATCCAGGTAGCATACTGGCTGGCTTTTTGGATATTTGAACCCGCTTTTTTTGTTTGGAAAGTTCGAGGATCAGCTCGAACAAACGCAGTACCTGAAAATGGGGCGGGAAGTTGGCAAAATCGTGTATTTTGTCAAGCAAGGTTGCAGGAGGATTCTTAAAATACAGCCCCTGATCTGCTTGTTTAAAAAAGGAATTCAAAAACCGATACTCCGGTAACTGAAGAAACAGGGAGGCTGGAAATTGAAAAAAATTTGCAGCAACCCGCTCATTTTCTGTTGCTTCACTTCGGTAAGTCGCCCAACTATGGGGCAGATAACTTCCCAAAAAAACCAGATCTCCATCGGTAAAAGGCTGAATCGAATCCCCCACATAACGCATACCTTTTCCTTTTTGGATGAAGGTCAGTTCCATTTCGGGATGCGCGTGCCAAAAATGTTCAAAAGCCGGCAAATCCAGCACGCCGTAATGAAAAGATTTTTCGCGATAGAGTCCATCAATGATTTCTATAATTGGTTTCATTTTTTAAATATTATCCTATGTTGTTTCAATTTAAAAAATCAAGTGCAATATATGCAAAGAATCGGCCAATACAGGCAAAGCCGTTCTAAGCGTTTCGCGATAGCTTTGAGGCTTCATTCAAAACTTTGCCATGTTGAAGAAATTGCTTATAAACTGCTTTCTGCTGCTTCAGGTGGTTTTAGCTTTCGGCCAAACCATAGCAGTGAGCTCGGGCAGGGTACAGCGCCTTGAAAAATTCCCTTCTAAATTTGTGCCTGCCAGAAACGTAGACATCTGGCTACCAGAGGGATACCTTCCGGATAAAAAATACGCCGTCCTCTACATGCACGACGGCCAGATGCTGTACGACGGCGCTGGCACCTGGAACAAACAGGAATGGGGCGTAGACGAAACGCTCGGAAAACTAATCGCCGATCAACGAATCGAGCCTTGTATTGTGGTAGGAATCTGGAACAGCCCGAACGAGGGCGGGCGATACGGTGAATATTTTCCCCAGCGAATTTTGGACATCATCCCACCAGACATCCGGGAAGCCATTTTCCGGGACCAGATCAAAGGAGAAGCTCTGGCTGACAATTACCTGAAATTCATCGTACAGGAACTCAAGCCTTATGTAGATAAACATTTCGCCACCAAAAAAGGCCGGAAGTATACCTTCCTGATGGGTTCCAGCATGGGCGGGTTGATTTCGGCTTATGCACTTTGCGAATATCCCAAAGTTTTCGGCGGCGCGGCCTGCTTGTCCACCCATACGCCAATCCTGCTCCCGGGACACTTAGATGCTGCGGCGGTTGACCTCGTTGCCGGCGCTTTCCGCAATTACCTGAGCCGCAAATTGCCGCAAAGGCATCCATTCAAAATTTACTTCGATTATGGGACGGAAACGCTGGATGCCCTTTACAAACCATATCAAACTCAAATAGATGCCATGATGAAAAGCAAGGGCTTTACCTCAAAAACCTGGGTTACCCGGGAATTCCCCGGCACTGACCACAGTGAAAAAGCCTGGCGGGAAAGATTGGATATTCCTGTATTGTTTTTATTACCAAAGAAATAAATGCGTCATGTGGGAGCAACAATTAGCTGAACCAATGGAGCTCACAGCGGCTCAGGTTGATTTTTACCAAAAAAACCGCTTCATCAAAATCAAACAGGTGTTTTCGCCGGAAGTCATCGCGCATTTCAACGAGGTCATTGGCCGCAAGGTCAACGAAATGAATAAGATGCAGATTCCGCTTGATCAGCGCAGCACTTACGGCAAAGCTTTTTTGCAATTATTCAACTTGTGGCGGGAAGACGAGGCCATCAAAAAATTCGTGTTCAGCCGGCGTTTGGCCAAACTTGCCGCCGACCTGATGCAGGTGGAAGGCGTCCGCCTTTATCACGATCAGGCTTTGTTTAAAGAAGCCGGCGGCGGCATCACGCCCTGGCATGCCGACCAATATTACTGGCCTTTAGAGACCGATAAAACCGTCACGGCCTGGATCCCGCTGCAAGCCACGCCGCTGGAAATGGGGCCGCTGGAGTTCAGCGCAGGCAGCCACCAGATCGTGGAAGGCCGCGACCAAAAAATCAGCGACGAAAGCGAAGCGTTTATTGGTGAAAAACTGCGGATCACGGACTTCCGGCACGTCATCGAACCGTTCGATGTGGGCGAAGTCAGTTTCCACTCCGGCTGGGTATTCCACCGCGCAGGCGCCAATAGCTCCGACCAGATGCGCAAAGTGATGACCGTGATTTACATGGACAAAAACATGGTATTGAAAGCGCCGGAAAACGACAACCAAAAATTGGATTGGGAGGTGTGGTGCCCCGGGGCGGAGATTGGAGAGGTGATTGATACGGCCTTGAATCCGGTGCTGTTTTAGGGGATATAGATTTCGTAAAACATCATACCTTAGCGGGAAAGCCTTTTCAAATGCAACACAACATGGCAAAACTAACTTCCAATTCAATTCCCCGACTTTTGGCGCTTTGCTGCTGTCTTTGTTTTTCCATGGCAATGTCTGCCCAAATTACCCGGGTAGAGCCCCCAAACTGGTGGGTTGGCATGAAAAACACGTCCCTGCAACTGTTGGTACAGGGGCCCAAAATAGGTCAACTCAACCCGGTGCTTAGCTACCCCGGCGTCCGCATTGAAAAAACACACCGCGCCGACAGCGAGAACTACCTGTTCATAGACCTGACCATTGCCACAGATGCAAAACCCGGCGTCGTTACCCTCGAATTCAAACAGGGAAACGCAACGGTGTTAACGCACAATTACCCGTTGCTCGCCCGGCAACAAAAGGCAGAAGCCTTTGTGGGCTTCAACCCCGCCGATGTCATTTATTTGATCACTCCTGACCGTTTTGCCAATGGCGACCCCGGCAACGACATCGTTCCTGCCTTAGCAGAAAAAAAGATTGATCGAAAGCAGGGTTTTGCCCGGCACGGCGGCGATATCCAGGGGATGATTGATCATTTGGACTACCTGTCCGAGATGGGCTTTACCGCGATCTGGCCAAGCCCGCTGCTGGAAAACGACATGCCAGCCTGGTCTTACCACGGGTACGCGATCACCGACTACTACCGCGTAGATCCGCGTTTTGGAACCTTGGACACTTATAAAACATTGGCGGAAAAAGCCCGCAGCAAGGGCATGAAACTCATTTTTGACGGCGTGGTGAACCATTGTGGTTCCAGCCACTGGTGGATGAAAGACCTGCCTTTTAAAGATTGGCTGAACTTCCCCGACAGCATCCAAACGACCAACCACCGGCGCACCGTGAATCAGGACCTTTACGCGGCGAAGATTGACCGGGAGCTCATGGTCAACGGCTGGTTCGTACCCTCCATGCCCGACCTCAACCAGCGCAATCCTTTTTTTGCAACCTACCTGATCCAGAACAGCATCTGGTGGATTGAAACCCTGCATTTGGGCGGAATCCGGCAGGACACCTACCCCTATCCCGACAAAGATTTTTTAGCCAAATGGAGCTGCCAGATTATGTCGGAATATCCAAATTTCAGCTTGGTTGGCGAAGAATGGAGCCTGAATCCGCTGCTTGCCGCTTATTGGCAACAGGGGAAAGTCAACCACGACGGCTACGAATCCTGCCTGAAAAGCCCGATGGATTTTCCCATGCAGCGCAACCTGACTGTAGCCCTGACGGAGCCGGAAAGCTGGGATCAGGGGTTGGTCAAGCTATACGAAGGGTTGGCAAATGACTTTGTGTACGCCAATCCCAATCACCTGATGACGTTTGGTGACAACCACGATATGGACAGGATTTTCACCCAACTCGGGCAGGATGCAGCCCTCACAAAAATAGCATTGGCCTACCTGCTCACGATGCGGGGCATTCCGCAAATTTATTACGGAACGGAAGTGTTGATGGACAATACAGGCTATCCGGGCGACCATGGCGTGATCCGAACCGACTTTCCCGGCGGCTGGGCAGGCGACCCGATCAATGCCTTCAGCGGCAAAGGCTTGTCGAAAGAACAGCAGGACGTGCAACTTTTTCTAAAAAAACTCCTCAATTGGCGTAAAGGCAGCTTAGCCGTGCAACAGGGTAAAACGTTGCACTTTGGCCCGCTTGCCGGCGTTTATGTCTATTTCCGGTATACCGCCGACCAAAAAATCATGGTCATCCTCAACAAAAACGAACAACCGGCAAAGCTTGAAACCGGACGATTTGCTGAAATATTATCCGGACATAAAAACGGCGTGGACGTGCTGACAGGAACGCAAATCCCCATCTCTAATCCATTGACCCTCGCGCCTAAAAGCGTGTTAATTCTGGAAATACACTAAGTAAATTTAGGGGGGCAAGTGAGGGCGTCCCTCGAAGGGACACCCTCACTATCCATAACCCCAGACGAGTTGGTGTAACTTTAACGCAAAATGGAATAAAATAATTGGAAAATTCAGACTGGCTGAGTTATATTTGCACGTCAAAACCCAAGACCAAATTTTTTCCCTATATCACATCAGACTAGTAGTACTTTTTTCAGTCTTGTCACCTACCTACAACTACTTGTATTTTTTTAACTAATGATAATTGTATGAGACAATTTATTAACCTAACTGTGTTGATACTCGCGGTAGTATTGGCGCCAAGCCTGCTTTTGGGGCAACGCACCATCACCGGCGTAGTAACGGACGCTGTGTCAGGCGAAACCCTGATCGGCGCCAATATTCTGGTAGCAGGTACCACTGAGGGTACGATTACCGATATTGATGGCAGCTACTCTTTGAAGTTGCCCGCAGGCGCAACCGCGCTGATCTTCAGCTACACGGGATACAACTCGCAGGAAATTGCGGTGGGTAGCTCAGATAAAATCGACATCCGCTTGGTAGCCGGCCAGGTCCTCGACGAAGTCGTGGTCATTGGCTATGGTACCGTGAAGCGGGAAGACGCTACAGGTTCTGTGCAAACGGTGGGAACGAGCACTTTCAACAAGGGTGCCTTGACTTCTCCCCAGGAATTGTTAGCCGGTAAAGTGGCCGGCGTTTCGGTCACCACCGATGGTACGCCGGGTGGTGGCGCAGCCATCCGCATCCGGGGTGGGTCTTCGTTGAGCGCATCCAACGACCCGTTATTTGTCATTGACGGGGTTCCCGTATCGAACGACAATACGTCCGGCCAGCGGAACATTCTCAGCTTGATCAACCCCAACGACATTGAGACCTTTACGGTACTCAAAGACGCTTCTGCTACGGCCATTTACGGCTCGCGGGCTTCCAACGGGGTCATCATCATCACCACCAAAAAAGGAAAGCTGGGCAAAAAAATCCGTCTGGGTTACAGCGGCAGCGTTGCCTTTAGCAACCCGGCCAACCAGGTGGATGTGCTTGGCGCAGATGAATACCGCGCACTGATCAACTCGCGGTTTGAAGATGGCCACCCGGCTCGCTCGCTGATGGGTGCTGCCAATACCGACTGGCAATCCGAGATTTATCAAACCGGTATCATGCAGGATCACAACCTGAATATATCGGGCGGTATCGGCAGCATTCCTTACCGGGTATCGCTGGGCTTTACCGATCAGGATGGTATTCTGAAAACGGACGAATTTAACCGCCTCACGTATGGCGTCAACCTTTCGCCCAGCTTTTTTGAAAACCGCTTGCAAATCAATGTCGGTTTGAAAGGGATGCGCAATGACAATCACTTTGCAGATCGCGGTGCAATTGGTTCAGCCGTTCATTTCGATCCGACCCAACCGGTATATGATGCAGAAAGCCCTTACGGCGGCTTCTACACCTGGACGCAGCCCAATGGCAATCCGAACACGCTGTCGCCTGCCAACCCGCTTGCTCTGTTGGAAATGCGCGACGATGAATCTACGGTGAACCGCTACCTCGCCAATTTTTCGGCAGATTATCGCTTCCCTTTCCTGCCCGAACTGCGCGCAAACCTGAATTTGGCCTACGACCAGGCTAAAGGAGAAGGCACCATTGTGGTTCCGGACAATGCAGCTTTTGCATTCAATGAAAATGGAAACGGTGGCGTGAACAACAGCTACAACCAAACCGACCGCAACGAATTGCTGGAGTTCTATTTGAACTACACCAAGGCGTTAGGCAGAACGAACCTTGATCTGATGGGCGGTTATTCCTGGCAGCATTTCTACCGCGAAAACTTCGACCGCCGCGACGACGAAAACGGCATCCGCGAAAACTCGAACGCCAGCGAATTCTACTTAGTGTCGTTGTTTGGCCGTTTGAATTACAGCTTGTTTGATCGCTTCCTCATCACCCTGACCCTCCGTCAGGACGGATCTTCCCGCTTTAATAAAGACAACCGCTACGGCCTGTTCCCGGCGGCTGCTTTTGCATGGAAAATGATTGACAACGGCGCTGAAAACAACCTGAACAGCCTGAAGCTGCGCTTAGGCTACGGGGTAACCGGCCAGCAAGCGGTGAACAACAACTTCTATCCTTCTCAGGCGCTTTACCTGGGCAGCCTTACCACCGCTCAGTACCAGTTTGGGAGCGAATTCCTGGAAACCCTGCGTCCGGAAGGCTATAACTCAAATCTGAAGTGGGAAGAAACAACGACGTATAATATTGGCGTTGATTTTTCACTGCTTAAGAACCGCCTCTATGGTTCCGTAGAGGTTTACCAGCGCGAAACCAGCGACCTGATTAACTTCATTCCGGTACCGGCTGGCACCAACCTCACCAACTTCATCACGGCGAACGTGGGCGACCTCGAAAATCGCGGTTTTGAAATTTCGTTGAATGCGATTCCTTACAAAGGCGCCAACTCCGAGTGGTCTGTGGGGGTAAATTACACGCAGAACGTAAACGAAATCACGCGCCTGACAGCAACAGACGATCCTAACTACCAGGGCGTAGCAACCGGCGGTATCTCCGGTGGTGTGGGCAACAACATTCAAATCCACAGCGTTGGCTTCCCGGCAAGCTCTTTCTTCGTATTTGAGCAAGTCTACGACGCCGATGGTATTCCTGTTGAAAACCTGTACGTTGACCGCAACGGAGACGGCCAGATTTCTACCGCAGACCTTTACCGTCTGGAAAATCCGGCACCGGATGCTTTCATTGGCTTTACGTCCAATTTCAACTACGGCAACTTCGACTTTTCCTTTGCTGGTCGTGCCAATATCGGCAACTATATTTACAACAATAACCAGTCTAATTTGTCTAATTATAGCGGGCTGTATGCCTCAACCAATTACCTGCAAAACGTTCAGGCAAACATCGCAACGGTTGATTTCACAACACCGCGCTATTTCAGTGATCACTTTATCCAAAACGGATCTTTCTTCCGCTTGGATCACGTCACGGTTGGCTACAACTTTGCCAATGTATTCAGCAAAGAAGGCGGCAGTAACCTACGGGTTTATGCCACCATGCAGAACCCTTTCGTGGTTACCAATTACGAAGGGCTGGATCCTGAAGTCTTTGGTGGGATTGACAACAACCTTTACCCACGTTCCAGGACGTTCCTGTTTGGGTTAAACCTTAATTTATAACATCGTTAAAAGCACACAGTATGGCTTTCTCATCTATTAAAAAACTATCGTTGATAATCCTTGGATTATCATTCGTAGCCACATCCTGCTTTAAGGATTTGGATACTACGCCTCTCGATGAGGACATTCAAACTGCTGACGTCGTATACGATTCGCCGGGAGCCTACCGCCAGGTATTGGCCAAGCTCTATGCCGGTTTGGCAGTAAGCGGCCAGGAAGGCCCAGCCGGATTGCCGGATATCAGCGGGATTGACGAGGGATTCTCTACCTACCTGCGCCAGTATTGGAAAGCGCAGGAATTGACAACCGACGAAGCTGTTATTGCCTGGAACGACGGTAATATTCACGACTTTGAAGACCAGGATTGGACCGCGCAGAATGAATTCATCACGGCGATGTACAACCGCATCTATTATCAGATTGCGCTTTGTAATGAATTCCTTCGCGAAGCCACCGATGCTAAATTAGACGAACGCGGCCAGGGCAATCTGAAAGCCGAAGTAGCTACTTATCGGGCTGAAGCACGCTTTTTGCGAGCACTCAGCTACTGGCACGCTTTAGACATGTTCCGCAATGTTCCTTTTGTAACGGAAGCAAACGGCGTAGGCGCGTTCTTCCCTGAACAAATTTCAGCAGCGAACCTGTTTAATTTTATCGAAGCGGAAATCAAGGAAATTGAACCTCAGCTGGTGGCGCCGCGCCAAAACAGCTATGCACGCGCAGACCAGGCAGCCCTTTGGATGCTGGCTGCTAAATTGTATCTCAACGCAGAAGTTTACACCGGCCAGAGTAAATACACGGAATGCGCAACGTATGCTAAAAAAGTCATTGACGCCGGTTATTCGTTAGAGCCAACTTATCAGCACCTTTTCCTGGCTGATAATCATGTTGACAACAGCGAAGTAATTTTCCCGGTTGCTTTCGACGGAACGCGCACGCAAACCTGGGGTGGCATGACCTTCATTGCTCACGCAGCCGTTGGCGGCAGCATGAGCCCTGCTGCTTTCGGCCTTGACGGCGGTTGGGGTGGAACCCGCACCACGAGCGCATTTGTATCCAAATTTCCGCAAGTTGGCGGCACCGTTGTAGCGCCCGTTTTCAACAGCGGCAGCTATCCACTATTGAATGTGCCCGGCGGTTACCAGGGTTGGGATCCGACCAGCACTACAGGCGCATTGGCTTCTTCCGGCAGCAATGAAGTATACGATGGTTACATCTATTTTGCAGAAGCTTCCCAATTCAAATTTGCAAAAGGCTCCTGGGATGTAAACTGGGGAGACAACGGCGCTGACGGCACACTGGAACCAGGTGGCGAAAACCTCAATGCTGCACCCGGTTTCTACCGCCTCAATGTTGATTTGAATACGTTGACCTACTCTCTGACCCCTGTTTCCTGGGGTTTGATCGGTTCGGCAACGGCTGGTGACTGGGACAGCGACCAGAACATGACGTACGATGCAACAGAAGGCGCCTGGACGATTACGGCTGACTTAGTTGCAGGCGAAGCGAAATTCCGTGCCAACGACGGCTGGGACATCAATTTCGGCGATACCGGCAAAAACGCACTTTTGGAATATGGCGGCGACAACATCGTTATACCCGGAGCAGGTAACTACACCATCAAACTTTACCTCAGCCGCCCCGATTATACGTATTCCATCGTTTCTAACGTAAACGATAACCGGAAGATGTTCCATACGGACGGCCAAAGTCTTGAGATTACAGATGTTTCCCAATTTACGCAGGGTTACGCCATTACCAAATTCAAAAACGTGGATCGCAACGGCAACGCCGGTTCCAACCTCACTTTCCCGGACACGGACTTCCCGATGTTCCGTCTGGCTGATGCTTACCTGATGTATGCAGAAGCAGTATTGCGCGGCGGACAAGGCAGCGCATCCGATGCCCTCAGCTATGTCAACTTAGTGCGGGCACGCGCCGGTGCAGGCGCCATTAGCTCAGGTGAGCTGACGCTGAATTTTATGCTCGACGAGCGGGCGCGCGAACTCTATTGGGAATGCCACCGCCGCACAGACTTGGTTCGGTTCGGCCAGTTTAGCAATGGCACTTATGTTTGGCCTTTGAAAGGTGGCTCCCTGACCGGCGCTCCGGTTCCGGCGTTCTACAATGTATTTCCTATTCCGGCATCCGATTTAGGCGCAAACCCTAAGTTGGTTCAAAATCCGGGCTATTAATTCATCTTGGAGCTGTGTAATTGCATTTTGCCTCTTTTTTTACACAATTCCAACTTAATATAATCTATCATGCGCAAGCAATATCTTCTCCTGAGTTTACTCGCCCTGCTGATGTGGGGTTGCAGTGAAGACGAATTCGGCCCTGTGCTGAGTCTCGGCGACGCGCCGGGATTGTCCAGCCCGGCCGCCAATGCCAGTTATGTCATTACAGAAGACATCGTGGATGACGTGATGGCTACCTTCACCTGGACAGCCGCTGATTTCGGGTTTGAAGCCGGAATTGACTACGACGTTCAGATTGATAAAGCCGGCAATAACTTTGCTGATCCGGTTTCGCTCGGACCTATCGTAAAAGGCGGCTTATCCATGGCCGTAACGAATGGTAAAGTGAATGGCATTCTTATCGCCAAAGATCTCCCTGCCGGCGTGGAAAACACGATGGAAGTCCGGGTGGTAGCCTCTGTCAGCAGCGACGTTGAAAAGCTGATTTCTCCAACTTTGAGCATCAAGGTGAACCCTTTTCTACAGGAAATTGACTACCCGAAATTGCAGGTGCCCGGCAGCTACCAGGGCTGGAAACCCGAAGACCTGACGACGGTCATCTATTCTGTGAAAAGCGATGGAACCTACGAAGGTTACATTTACATGAACGAATCTGCGCCAAAGTTCAAATATACCCAGGGGTTGAGTTGGGATACCAACTGGGGCGATACGGGCGCCGATGGCACGCTGGAGCCTGGTGGCAATGATATCGCCGTTCCGAGCGGCGGTATGTACCGGTTGAATGTGAACCTGAATGCGTTGACGCACACTTTTGCAAAAACAGATTGGGGTCTGATCGGTTCTGCTACCCCTACTGGTTGGGACAGCGACACGGATATGGTCTACGACGCAGGTACCGGCACCTTGAAAGTTACGCTGGATCTTGTAGCGGGTCTCATCAAATTCCGCGCGAACGATGGCTGGGATATTAACCTCGGCGATGACGGCGGCAACCGCATTATGGAATACGGCGGTGTCGATATTCCGGTTGCAGAAGCCGGAAATTATACGGTCGAACTGATTTTGAATCAGGCCAATTATACCTACAAGCTGACGAAGAACTAATATTCTTTAATCAGCTATTTTTTGTCATAACCACATAGCACGGCAACCGGGCATCGTTTCAAAAACGCCCCTTTATGTTGCCTCCGCTATGTGGTTATTTTTTTGTCCCGTGGTACCGCTGAACGCTGTTCAGCGGTATAAGCGCCACGGAACAGCGTTCGGTGGTACAAAACAACACCATGCAGCAGCACATTGATGAAGGTTACCTGAAATTTCAGGCGATTTGGACGCCAACACCGCCCCTGCCCAACGCGGAAATTGCCGAACTCAACCACTGGCGTTCAGCAATGTATGACCTTGGATTAATTGGCGTTTATGAAAATGGCATTGGGTTTGGCAACATCAGTCAGCGGATGAATGCAGCGGGCCAATTCATCATCAGCGGCACGGCCACCGGCGGTATCCCACGGCTGAGTGGCGAACATTATGCCATCGTGCGCCAGGCTGACCTCGCCGGAAATACGTTGCATTGCGAAGGCCCGGTCATTGCTTCTTCCGAATCGCTGAGTCATGCTGTGATATACCGGGAATGCCCTGAAGTCAATGGCGTGATCCACATCCACCACTTAGAATTGTGGCAGGCGCTGTTGCACCGCGTTCCGACAACAGATCGGTCAGCCACTTACGGAACCCCGGAAATGGCGGAATCCATCATTGCCCTGCTCCGCGAAACGACGCTCCCGGAACTGCGGATTTTTGTGATGGAAGGGCACGTAGAAGGAATTTTTGCTTTTGGAAAAACGCTGGAAGCTGCGGCTGCGGTGATTTTGGAGCGTGCCCGGCATTAAGTCCCAACGACAGACACTAAATAATGAACAGGAGTCCGCGGAAAACGATCCGCCCGACTCCTGTTCAAAATGGTATAAATCACTAATTAATGATCGTGGTCGTGGCCGCCTTCGCCGTGGACGTGGCCATGCGAAATTTCTTCCAAGGTAGCTTTGCGTACCGTTTCGATGGTCACGGAAAAAAAGAGGTCTTGTCCGGCCATCGGGTGGTTAAAATCAATCAGTACCCCGTCATCGCCGACTTCCATAACGATGCCGACCAATTGATTGCCGTGCTGATCCGACATAGGAATCGGATTGCCCACCACGAGCATTTCTTCAGCCAGCTTGCCGTCTATCATAAAGGTATCAAGGGGCAATTTCACCAAAGCGTCCGGGTCTTCTTCCCCATAAGCGTCGGCGCTTTTGATGCCAAATGCCAGAGCATCCCCTTCTTTTTTGCCTTCTAACTGGCTTTCAAATTCGGGTAGCATCTGGCCTGCGCCAAACAAGAATACCAGCGGTTCGCTGCCGTAAGTTTCTTCAACCAATGCTCCGGAAGCGTCGTCTTCCTGGAGGCGATAGTGCAAGGTCACCACCGTGTTCTTTTCGATAATCATTTGAACGATTTATGTATGAACGAATTGGCTCGCAAGGTAAGGTAAACGGTAGCGCTGGCAAAATTATGGCCTAAAAAAAAAGCCCCCCTCACGTTTGCACGAGAGAGAGGCCATCCCAAAAACCGATTTAAGTATGCACTTGAAAACGGTTCCCGGATAATCACATACAATCCAATCGCCTTAATTATTAAAGTTCTACACCGACAGACTTGCCGCCGGTATGATGTCTTATAGTCACAACTGTTTGGGAAATACAAGGTCTTGGAGCAACATATCGGGTAATCCCAATATGGCCTGAGTGTGCAATACGCACATAGATACCTGACATGAATACAATGCCAAATAAGCAGCCTTGAATCTAGATTTTTTTTTGGTAGAAGATAACTCGATTGCGCCTGTAATCACACTCGGGGATAAACACGTTAACCAGCCTGGGGGGCGAACTACACTGAACCGGATTCGTTCAATGCATGTCTTGATGTTTATTTTAACCGCTGTATCACTTTGCTCTAATGGCGCACAATGATGGTACAAATGTAGGGGAAAGGTAGTAAAAAGGAATACCCTGTTTAGGGTATTTTTTCATAAAGTGACCGGGTGACTCCAAGTCACCCGGTCACTGAACCCGCAAAAGTGACCGGGTGACTCCAAAGTCACCCGGTCACTGAACCCGCAAAAGTGACCGGGTGACTCCAAAGTCACCCGGTCACTGGCCCACAATAAGAAAAGCCCCCCTCCACTTGCGCAGAGAGAGGCCATCCCAAAAACCGATAATTTTTGTAGATCAATACCCTTTCGGGTTGTCTTTTTTCTTAAACGACAAAGCCAGCGTTACTTCGTGTGTACCGGTGCTAAATTTTTGAAAACGCTGGAAAGAAATATCGTAAGAATAATACAAATGAAAAGAAGGCAGTTTTGTGCCCAGCAAAAGCCCGGCGGCGCCGATTGAGCGGTAAGACAAGCCCGCAATCAACTGTTCATCTAAGAACCCCGCTTTGAGGTTGATGTCAAACTGTTGCGGCGTATCGCGGATGCTGCGCACCATCAAAGAAGGTTCGAACGTAATGCCTAAGTCGTATACCTCAAACTTATGCCCCGCTAAGAAGGTATAGTAGCTAAAAAACGACTCTTTCTCTTCCGTATTGACAATATCATCCAGGCGCGAGCGCACTAAGTTGTTGAACGACAACCCTGCAAAGGTATTTTCCATAAAGGCGCCATACAGGCCAATCGAAGCGTCAAAAACGCCTTTACCATCGAGGATTTCTTCCAGGAGTTGATCGCCGGCCTGAAAAAAATCGCTATTCATGACGCCGTTGTCCAATTGCATCTGCTGAAACTCCGTAGAAAATCCGGCGCTCAGTTTAAAGTCCTCTCTGATCGTAAACCGAAAAGCATAATTCAATTGTACTTTCAGGCGGTTCAACTGGGCAGCCTGCTCTGAAAAAACGCCGAGTCCGATGCCAAAAGTTTTGCCCAACGGGCCGTTAAAGATCGCGCCGTAAGTTGACGGCGCACCAGGGAACCCCGTCCAGGCAATCCGTGCATGGGCTTCCAGATCGTAGGATTCGTTGAATCCGGCAGCCCCTGCATTGATCAGGATCGGGCTGATGTGGTAATGGGTGAAAATGGCTTCTTCCTGCGCACTTACAGCACTGAAGGAGGCTGCCAAAATTATGAGTAGAAATAACTTTTTCATAGTTGAGGATCGGTTGTTGGTGTAAAAGGATATTGTTCATTGAATGGGGGTCTCAAAAGGCAAAATGCAAATTTGCAAACTTGCACTTTGCAAACTTGCCTCTTGCCTCTGGAGACACACCCCGGGATATTCATTTATTCGCGGACAATCGTCAGGGAGCCTTTCGCTTGAACAGGCGTACCATCCGGATTGGTGTATTCCAGTACATAATAGTACGGACCATCCGGCAACGGCGAACCATTCTGGGAAGTACCCGCCCAGGTATTGTCGTAGTTTTCGGTTTCAAAAACCAATTGTCCCCAACGGTTATAAATCTCTAAGTTGTTATTGGGAAGGTCGCCGATGCAGAAAATGATAAATTCATCGTTCGCGCCGTTCCCATCCGGCGTAATCACCACCCGCTCCTCAAGGCAGGGATAGCGTTCATCCGGTACAACCGCGGTCAGGGTGCTCGTCCTGCAACCATTATCATCTGTAACGATCAGGTAGTATTCCCCTGGCGCCAAGCTGGAAACAACGGATGAAAAATCGCTTGAATTGAGGTTTACCCACTCATACCGGTAAGGCATCTGGCCACCGCTGACAATCGCGCGCACGGTACCGTTGAACCCTTCCGTTGCCGGTTCGATGTCAAACGTAACCAAAATCGGCGTTGGATCTGCAAGGGCGTAAGTTTCCACCTTCTCGCAGCCATTCAGGTCGGTTGCCGTTACGGTGTAATTGCCCGCTCCGAGGAACCTGACCTGGTTACCAAAAATGCCGTTGCTCCATTGATATTGGTAGATGCCCGGAATACCGCCCGATGCAAACACCTGGATCTCTCCATTTTTGTCGTCAAGACAAGAAACAGCAATCACGTTGGCATTCAGGGTAAGTGGAGAAGGCGCATTCAGCGTCAGAGAAGCCGTTACTTCGCACCCCAGTTCATCCGTCACCGTAGCCGTATAGCTGCCAGGGCCTGCATTTTGCAAGGTAGCGCCGACAAACGTGTTGCCGTTGCTTTCCCAAACTACGTCGAATTCGCCCGAGCCTGTGATGTTTGCCACTGCGCTGCCATCGGTAGCGTCTGCGCAGCTTACCGCAAAATTGCTGTAATTAGACGTCACCTGTGGGCTAACCGAGAAGTTCGACTGAGCCGTCACAGTATATTGGCGAACCAAAACCAAGCCGCTCGCATCGGTAATGCGAACCGTGTAAGTGCCAGGCGTTGCGTTGGCTAAATCTTCGTCGTCAGAAACCACGACCCCGCCTGCATTTTTCCACTCAAAGGTGTAAGGCGTATTGCCTCCCGTAACCGTCAGGTTAATCGAGCCGTCTTCGTCTGTTGGGCAATCTACGTTTGCAGACACCGCAGCTTCAGAGAAGGTGTTGAGCGCAATGGCAGGTAAGGTAACGTTACAGCCATTGGCATCCTGAATGGTTGGAATGAAGTTCCCCTCGCAAAGGCTGATGATTTGCGGACCAACCGGCCCGTTCCATAGTACCGTATACCCCGGTGTGCCGCCGCTGATGTTCAACGTAATGCTCCCCGTGCAGCCTGGGTCTTCCGTATCGTGGTTGATCGTGGAAGTTGCCGTGATGGCAGCAGGCTGCGTAATTGTTGCATTGCTGTTGAGCAGTGCGCCGGTGTTGTCTGTCACCGTAAACGCCCAGTTATTGGCGCCAAGCCCTGTGATATTAAAGGCGCCGTTAGCACTATTGTATGGCGTACTGTTGATCGTCAGCGTATAAGGTGGCGTACCGCCCAGCACGTTAACCGCCAGGGTTCCCGTTGTTGCGCCATTACACAGCACATTGGTCGGCGTGACGGTTCCGATCGCGAAAGGTTGTGCCGTTACCATGTAGCAACCCGTTGCTGTACAGAAATTTGCATCTGTAATCGTGGCACAGTACTGCCCCACGGCCAAGTTGTTGATGGATGGGCCTGTTTGGTTAGTTCCCGACCACACCACCGTAAACGGCGGTGTGCCGCCCGTAAGGGTCAAAGCAACGCTGCCATTGTTGCCGCTGGTCGCAGAACCGATATTCGAAGCAATATTGATTGCGGGAAAGCTGGTTACTTCAAAGCTGCCCGTTACCGTGTTGCTGTTGGCGTCCGAAACGGTAACATTGTAGGTACCCGGCGCCACGTTGACAAGATCCTGAGGCGTTCCCGTCATCAACGCATTGCTTGAGTTGCGCCACTGATAGGTATACGGCGCTGTTCCGCCCGATACGGTGATGTCCACATCGCCATCGCTCGTGCCGCTACAGGCCTTGTTGATGCTGAAGGTTGTAATAGCCAGGTCTTCACCAACCGTTGCACAGGTATTCGTCGTACAGCCGTTGCCGTCTGTCACCGTCACACAATACTGTCCGCCGGTGGCTAAGTTGGAAATATCCTGGGTGCTGGCCGAAAAACCGCCCGGTCCTGTCCAGACGTAGGTATAGGTACCACTGCCACCCTGAACGGTAATGTTAACCGCACCGGGGTTGCCGTCGTTCAGGTCGGTAACCGCTGTGTTGGTAATGGCCACTGCAGGGTTCAGGCTGACGACGTTGATGTTGTTCAGCGTCTGCGTACAGCTTCTGGAATCCGTAACCGTTACGGAATACACACCCGCTGGCAATCCAGTGGTCGGGTTCGTGTCCGGAGCAGTGCCGCTCCAGTTGTACGTATAAGGCCCGGTGCCGCCGGTGACGCCCAGCGTAATCGCTCCCGTACTCGCACCAGCACACAATACATTCTGAATTGACATTGCCGTTACCACGATTGCAGTCGGTTCCTCTATTTCAGTAAGCATGGAAACCGCCGTACAACCGCTTGCATCCGTGACCGTCACCCGGTAAAAACTGAACGGAATGAGGTTCATCGCGTTGGGCGTATTGCCAGGATTAGGCGGAGGCGCACTCCAGGCGTAAGACAAAGTACCGGTACCGCCGGAAGCGGAAACTAAAATACTACCATCGTCACCGCCTTCACACGAGACATCTGTTGCTGTTATGTTGTTGATGGTAACTGCCGTAGCAGGTTGCGTAATGGTATACGTGGCGGTTGCCGGAGTACCCCCGGAGCTACTGGTCACGGTTACGCTATACGTGCCCGCTGGCCGGCCGGTAATGGTCGGCGTGTTGCCCGCACCTGCTACGCTCCAGGCGTAAGACAGCGTGCCCGGGCCGGTTGCCTGCACCGTAATGGCGCCTGTACTCTGACCGCGACAGGCAACATTGGTGATGTTTGCATTGGCAATCGTTGGTCCCTGTTGCTGTGTGCCGCAGCTCACTGTGCCGGGGCAACTGGTGAACGGAATAACCTGCAAGGCGTTGTTTACAATTTCTATCGGCGTTGGATTGTCACCAAAAGTTACAGTCGTATTTGAACAGCTCAGTACATTAAAGCACATCTGGAAAATGACGCTGCAATCCGGCAGTGTTACGTTCCCCTGCGCTAATGGGTCATCCCAGGTCATGGAAATTAGTCCGGGAGTATTTGTCCCAAAATTGCCTGCTGTCAACCCACTTAAAGGAGAAGGGTTCACCCCGGCGATGCTGACAAATTGAAGCACAGCAGGATCGTACTGGATGGTGAACTGCGCCCCAAAAATATTCGTAAAGCCATGCGTCGTCACATCTAAGCATACCTGCTGGCCCTGCATTACACTTGCGTCTTCTATTTCCAAGCCAAAGCCGGTAACTTCGCAATCACAAGGCGTAGTCGGATTCCCGCCACCACCCAGCGTTACCGTACCCGGGCAACTGTCGAATGGAATGACCTGCAAGCTGCTGTTCACGATTTCGATCGGCGTTGGCGTATTGCCAAAAGTGACCGTGGTGGTCGCATTGCCTACTACATTGAAGCACAACTGGAAAATTACAGTGCCGTCCGGCAGCGTCACGTTCCCCTGCGCCAAAGGGTCGTCCCAGGTCAGGGTGATTTTTCCGGGCGTACCCGTACCGAAACTACCTGCCGTCAGACCGTTCAATGGCGAGGGATTCGCCCCCGCTATGCTCGCAAATTGCAGCATTGCAGGGTTGTAATCAATGGTGAACTGCATCCCGAAAATATTCGTGAAACCATGCGTGGTTACGTCAAGACAGACTTGCTGGCCTTGCGTACCGTTTGCGCTTTCGATTTCCAAACCAAATCCGGTGATGTCGCAAGTGGTTGGATTGCCGCCACCGCCCAGCGTTACCGTACCCGGGCAACTGTCGAACGGAATGACCTGCAAGCTGCCGTTCACGATTTCGATCGGCGTCGGCGTATTCCCAAAAGCGACCATCGTGGTCGCATTGCCCACCACATTGAAGCACAACTGGAAAATTACGGTACCGTCCGGCAGCGTCACGTTCCCCTGCGCCAAAGGGTCGTCCCAGGTCAGGGTGATTTTTCCGGGCGTACCCGTACCGAAATTACCTGCCGTCAGGCCGTTCAATGGCGAAGGATTCGCCCCCGCTATGCTCGCAAATTGCAGCATTGCAGGGTTGTAATCAATGGTGAACTGCATCCCGAAAATATTCGTGAAGCCGTGCGTGGTCACATCCAGACATACTTGCTGGCCTTGCGTACCGTTCGCACTTTCTATTTCCAAGCCAAATCCGGTGATGTCACAAGTGGTTGGATTGACGCCGCTAACGGTTACCGTACCGTTGGTTCCGCTTAGCGTCACCTGCTGCTGACTGCCATTTTGAATGGCTGTGGCAACGGGGCTATTTGAAAAACTTACATTACTCGTTGTCGTACCGATTACCGTGAAGCACAGTTCCGCAATCACCGTATTATTCGGTCTTGTAACCCCTACGCCGCCGGGCGCACTCCAATTTAAAGTAAGCACTCCGGGCGTTGGATTGCCAAAAGAGGCGGCAGTTAACCCGCTCAAACTAAAATTCGTGGCATTAACAAATTGCAGGATGGCGGAATTGTACTGCAAGCTGAGTTGCACGCTTGTCAGGTCTGTGAAATTCTGCGCCCGCAAATCCAAACAAACCTGCTGGCCTTGGGTAGTCGTGATGCTTTCTACGGTTAATCCAAGGGGTGTAGGACTTCCGCCTCCACCCAGCGTCACCGTTCCCGGACAACTGCTGAATGGAATCACCTGCAAGCTGCCGCTTACGATTTCGATTGGCGTTGGCGTACTTCCAAAAGTGACCGTCGTGGTCGTATTGCCAACCACATTAAAACACACCTGGAAAATCACCGTGTTGTTTGGCAGCGTCACATTCCCCTGCCCTAAAGGATCATCCCAGGTCAACGTAATTTTACCCGGGGTACCTGTACCGAACCCGCCTGATGTCAGGCCACTCAATGGTGAAGGATTCACCCCCGCTATGCTGGCAAATTGCAGGATCGCCGGGTTGTAATCCATCGTGAATTGCATCCCAAGGATATTCGTAAAGCCACGTGTAGACACGTCTAAGCATACTTGCTGCCCCTGCGTGCCATTCGCACTTTCAATTTCCAAACCAAATCCGGTAATGTTACACGATGACGGATTTCCGCCACCGCCGCTCAGCGTCACCGTACCCGGGCAACTGCTGAATGGAATCACCTGCAAGCTGCCATTCACGATTTCGATCGGCGTTGGCGTATTGCTGAAAGAGACCATCGTGGTCGTATTGCCCACCACATTAAAACATACCTGGAAAATCACCGTACTGTTTGGCAGCGTCACATTCCCCTGCCCCAAAGGATCATCCCAGGTCAACGTAATTTTACCCGGAGTGCCCGTACCAAACCCGCCTGCTGTCAATCCATTCAATGGCGAGGGATTCACCCCGGCTATGTTGGCGAACTGCAGTACCGCAGGGTTGTAATCCATGGTGAACTGCATCCCAAGAATATTCGTAAACCCGCGCGTAGACACGTCTAAGCAGACTTGCTGGCCTTGAGTACCATTCGCGCTTTCGATTTCCAAACCAAATCCGGTGATGTTGCACGACGACGGATTGCCACCGCCGCTAACGGTTACCGTACCGCTGGTTCCATTTAACGTTACCTGTTGTTGACTGCCATTTTGAATGGCCGTCGCAACGGGGCTGTTTGTGAAACTCACCGTACTGGTTGTGGCGCCAATTATCGTGAAGCACAATTCGGCAATCACCGTATTGGCTGGTCGCGTGACCCCTATGCCGCCGGGGGCAGTCCAATTCAGGGTAAGCGCTCCGGGCGTTGGATTGCCGAAAGAGGCGGCGGTTAATCCACTCAAACTAAAATTCGTCGCATTCACAAATTGCAGCATCGTGGAATTGTACTGCAAGCTGAGTTGCGCGCTCGTCAAATTTGTGAAATTCTGTGCCCGAAGGTCTAAACAAACTTGCTGACCCTGAGCAGCCGTGATGCTTTCTACGGTTAACCCTAATGGCGTAGGGCTTCCGCCGCCGCCTGGCAGCGTCACCGTACCCGGACAACTGCTAAATGGGATGACTTGTAAACTGCCGTTGATGATTTCAATCGGCGTTGGCATATTGCCGAAGGATACGGTCGTGGTTGTATTGCCAACGACATTAAAACACATCTGGAAAATTACGGTACCGTCTGGTAGGGTCACGTTCCCCTGTGCCAAAGGATCATCCCAGGTTGCAGTGATTACTCCGGCTGTTTGTGTGCTGAAATTACCTGCCGTCAAGCCGCCTAATGGAGAAGGGTTAGCGCCGGTAATATTGACAAATTGAAGCACTGCCGGGTTGTACTGGATGCTGAATTGCATCCCGAAGAGGTTCGTAAAGTTCTGTGTAGTTACATCTAAGCAGACCTGTTGTCCCTGGGTCGCTGCGATGCTTTCGATTTTAAGGCCGAAGCCGGTAAAAGAGCATTGGGCGGAGGCTGATTGCGCAGCCAATAGCCAAAGCCCCGCAAACAGGTAAGTAAACCATTTACGCATTTTTGTCGGAATTGGGATGAAATAATAACTATTGTACCAAAATCAATTTTTGCGTTACAGAAAATTCGTTTGATTGTAGACGCAGAAAATATGTTCCAGTTGCAGGAAAAATATCTTTTTTCAATGAAAAGGTATGATTACCTGCATTGAAATGCCGATGGTCTTCCCAAACTGTTTGTCCTTGGGTATTTGTGATAATGATATGGGCGTTTGTTGATCGAGCGATGTGGAGTTGAACTTGCGTTAGCTCTTTGAAAGGATTCGGGTAACACTCCAGGATACGAAGCGGGGCGTTTTCAGGATCGGTTGTATTCGTGGTTGTAATGACTTCCACCATGCCGTCTTCAAAAACCGTAGGAACCGCTGTAAACGTCGTATCCGCTATTTCTCTGATCGTTGGCTGGTCTGAAAACCGAATGCCAGAGGTATCTCCCATAGCGCCAACGATATCAAATTCAATCGAGAATAAGTTAGTACTGTCTGCTAAAGTATATCCATTTAAGGCCATATCTAACCAGGAAAACGTAAGGATGCCATTTTCTACAAGCGGGGTTCCGAAGTTATCTCCAATTGTCATCATTGGAATGGCAAAGTTGCTAACGCTATTGTAGCGGAGCACTTCAGGATTCCAGTGTATGGAAAACTGGGAACTGACGATGTTTTCGAAATTCACTACTTTCAGTGTAACGCTTACGGTAGCGCCTTGTTCGTCGGAGTAATCAGGAAAAAGAAAGGTTGGTTGCGCGAATGCACAATGGGCGGGTATCCATAGGAGGAATGCCAGGAACAGCTTTCCAATAGTATGTGTCATATTATCATGGGATTTTGCCAAAGTTTGATAACGTCCGCTAAGATACAACAAAAAGGGCAATCACTTCAAACCGGCAAGTAATTTCTCTATTTTCAGGTGGTTAGGCGGGGAAATAGAAGGTTAAAAAGTCTTAGGCGGGCTGAAGCCCGCGAAACTGAACGGGCTGAAGCCCGCGAAACTTAGAAAAAAAAAGGGAGTGGTTCCCCGAAAGGAACCACTCCACAGTTTTATCGTGATTACTCAACGATGATCATCTGCTTAGTTGCAGTGAAGTCAGCGGTAGTAACCGTGTAGGAAAGTACGCCTACTGCACCCAATTCGTTGCTGTTCAAAGTTACCATGTTGTAACCTTTAACCGCTTGAATGCGTGTTACGCGCAATACCTTACCCGTTACATCCTGGATAGAGATCGTTGCATCAGCAGCTTCTGGCAGGTTGAAACCAATTCTCGTCTCACCCTTGAATGGGTTAGGCGTGTTCTGGTACAACTCGAAGCCAGCGGTTGCTACTGCACCCGTGCCGAAGTTGATCGCTAAATCAGAAATACCGTCGTTCTTGTTGTAAGCTTCTGCTACTGTGTAGGCAGAGCTAACACCCAATACTTCGCTCAACTGAGCATCCGTTTTCGCACGCAGTACGAGGCTAAACAAGACATCGCTTGCTGTTGCTTCGCCGTTCCAGCTGGTCGTGATCATTCCTTCAGTTGCATAGCGCATACCGAAGTTATCTTCT
>Ga0209573_1002055_pt1 | contig 27344 bp, 22 predicted proteins | sample TNRBio252014_DNA_FD_185870 | JGI IMG/M metagenome (GOLD analysis project Ga0209573, IMG submission 185870) | Wastewater treatment Type I Accumulibacter community from EBPR Bioreactor in Madison, WI, USA - TNR Reactor_6/25/2014_ DNA (SPAdes)... | ecosystem: Engineered > Bioreactor > EBPR >... | reverse complement strand
CAGCATTTCGACATTGTCGAGCCGCTGGCCATAGGTGATCAACGTATTGCCGAGAAAGGCCTGACTGAGCGCGAGATAGTCCTTGTCGTCCAGTTTGGCAGCAAGAGGTAAGATCTCGCGCGCAATGTCGAGCGCAGGTCCTAACAGGGCGGTCTTGCCGCCTTTCCATCCGGCGCTCTGCAGCGCCTTCCCCTGGTTGGCGCGGTAGACCCAGGCGAGATAATCATCCCAACGTTCGACCTGATGATACGCTTTCTCGTAGTCTGCCGCTGCCTGCTCGAATCGGAAAGCAGCAAAATTGGACTGGGCGCTGGCGGCATAGACATCGGCAAATTCGATGCGCCGCGCCTTTGCGTCAGCTTCAACCTGCTCGACGGCGCCTTCGATTTCCTGCACCCGCGCCTTGGCCTGCTCGTGCAGGCTGATGGCGGTCGCCAGCGCGCCTTCAGCGGACGCCTGATCGGCCAGAGCGGTGAGGCGTGCGATCTCAGGGTCCTTGCTTTTGAGGACTGCGCGTTCGGCCTGCAGCGCCTTGATGCTGGCGGTCTGGTCCCGCAGGACTTTTTCAAGTTGCGCAGGGTCCTTTGGAGCCTCCGCCCCCAACGCTTTCAACATGCCGTAGACCGCATCCATCGGCACGCCATTTTGGCTAGCGACAGTTTCGATGGCCTTGCGCTCGGGATCTGGGAGGGCGGCGATTGTGATCAGCAGTTGGCGCCGCTCGGTGAGAATGTCGCCTTCTGCGCCGGTGGGGTCCGGGGCGGCTTCGCCGAAATAAAGCAGCCGGCGCATGCTCTCGTTGATCCATGGCCGCTGACGGCCCTGGGTCTTGAGGTAAACCTCCTCGGCGACCATGCGCATGACCGTGCCAAATTCCTGGCCAGACATGGCCGAGAGATGCCGCAGCACAGCAGCGGCGTAGGGACTGTTGTCGCCTGGCTCGCCATCCAGCGCGACACGGCCGGGTTCGGCTGCAAAGGCGATGACCGTGCCCAGGCTGTCATCATTTGCCGCTGACGAACTGGACGGTTCGAGCGCGGCTGCGCCGCGGGTCGCACCAAGGCCGGTACCGCCAATCGCCACTGGAGGCGCACCGGGCTGCAGCACAATCTTTGCGTCCGCCGGAAAAGGGTTGTTGCGGCAGGCGTCGAGCATGACGATGACCACCGGCACCTTGGCTTTCAGCTCGGCGATGAGGCTGGAAATCGGCACAAGTTTGTCCGCGGCGTCGTTCAGCGCCGACAGATCGGCGTCGACCGGCACGATGAAATTCTCACCGCCCGCCTCGATACCGTGGCCCGAATAGTACAGAATTGCGACGTCGGCGTCCTCGGCGTCCTCGGCAAATCGTTCCAGATCGCGCCTGAGTTTGGTGGCGTCACGATCTTCCGAAACGTCGGTTTCGAAACCGAGGTCGCCCAGCAAATCTTCGATCCCCTTGGCGTCGTGCTCCGGGTTGGCGAGTTTCGACAGATGTTCGTAGTCGCCATTGCCGATGACCAATGCGACGCCCTTCAGCGCTTCGGCTGCGCTGACGGAGCCGCTCAAGGCGGTCGTGAGAAGCAGGGCGGCGATTGAGCGTCCTACAGCGGAGAATAGGGAATCGGTCATTTCAACTCCGCCAGGAGATCGCGTCCGCGCTTGAGATCGGCCTTCGCTACCGCGATTGCGTCGGCGTCGGGCGCAGGTCGCGCGTTGAGCAGGGTTGCGCTGGCTTCACATTCTTGCAGCCCGTCGCTGATCATGGTGCGGTCCTTGTCGATGCGTCCCAGGTCGATCATCGCGCGGCAGAGCGTGCCGCGCGCATAGCCCAGATAGGAATTGCCGGATTTCTCCAGGATGTTCACGGAATTGCGCGCCAGATCGACCGCCTTCTCATAGGTCGCCCGGTCGCCGCCGCGCGCGGAAAGCATGAGCGTAAATGCATAGTCATTTGCGATGACTCCCCACTCGTGCTCGTCTGCTTGACGGTCGATGGCGGCCAATTGCGCGTCGTAGGCTTGGGCGGCCGCCTGGTAGTCGGCTTTTGACTTTGTCTCGGTCGCCAGCAGATAGCGCGTCACCGCGAGATTCCCCAACGCTGTTGAGCGGTCGACCTCCTTTGATCTTTTGGGGTCTGTCGCCAGGCGATCCAGAATCGCTAGCGCCTTTTGTATGGAGTCGATGGCCTTGGCGAGATTCGCGGTTGTGTCACCATGGGCGGACATGGCGCGATAAAGAGTGCCAATATTGTTGAAGCTGTCGGAAAGGGTCAACTTGTTTTCAGGCGCGCCGCCCGCGAGTTTCACGACAGCCTCGTAGGCTTGAATGGTTGTGCTGAAAGCATCCAGCTTGTCATCAATCGCTGCTGCCTCATGCAGGGACCGCGCTCGCTCATAGGCGTTGTTGAGGGCTTCGGACGCATTGCCGCCCCTGGTGAAGCCCTTGGCGGACGCTTCAAAAGATGCGGCAGCAGCCCGATAATCCTCTGATTTTCCGGACTTGCCGGCGAGTGCAAAGCGGACAAGCCCAATGTTCTTCTCGAGAAAGCTGCGGTCTTCATCATTGACGCCCTGTTTCCAGGCGGCCAGCGCGGACAGATAGACCTTGAGAGCGGCGGCATAGTCATCGGCCGAGTCGGTTGCCGCCGCCGTATTGTGCAACGCGCGGCCTTCATCGTAGAGCGTTGCGGCGTATTTGTCAGACTCGGCGCCAAACCCCAAGGCCGCCGCCGTGTACGCTTCAGCCGCCGCGCGATAATCCTCCGCATTGTCGGATGCACTGCCGCGATTATAGAGCGCGTGGCCGAGATTGCGCATATTGTAGGCGTAGTCAGAGCCTTTTGCGGGAAATATCGGGGCGGCGCGCCGGTAGGCTTCAATTGCAGAAGACCATTTTTCGATGGCCTGGGCGCTATCTGCGTCAACCGCCATATGCGCATAGGCGCGACCCCGGTTGGATTCGATTTCTGCGCGCAGACGCTGGGTCGTACTCGTGTCGGCCAGCTCAAGCCCGCTTTTTTCGATAATGTCCAGCGCCCGCTGCGCCGCCTGCGCAGCATTGGACTGACCGTTGTCGAGCAACGCATCCGTTAGCTTTTCAACTACGTCCGCGTATGAAATCGGATTTGCTTTCGGGTCGAGATTGTCAATCGACGCCTGGTAGTTCTCGACGGCTTCGTCAAGCGCCCCTTCAACGCCTTCGCCAGCCTGCTCGATCTTGATATTGCCAATATTCATGTAGGTGGAGGCGGCATCGGCTTTGGCGTCGATTGAAATGCGGACCTTGAGCGCAAGGTCATATGAATCCAGCGCCTCATCGCGCAGCGTTTTGTCCTTTCGCAGGCGGCCAAGTCCCCGCAGCGCGACGCCCAAATTGTGTTTCGCCATAGAAAAATCGGTCAATAGCTGGGTGGCGTTGCGGTCGCCAATAATGTGTGTGAAATTTTTCACCGCCTCGTTTCGGGCATGCTCGTCCGGGGCCGACTTGATGGCGAGCAGAGCTTTTTCGACGGCGGCGCCGGGATCGAGATAATCGAGGGATTTGCGCAAGGCGTCGGCGGCGTCGGCATAGTCGTTCGCGCTATCGGTCCGCTCGGCGCGGGTGACCGACGCGACGGCAATGTCGTTCCAAATCACGGCCGTCTCGCGCACATCGCTATCGCCGGTCAGTTCAAGCGCATGACGCAGTGTGTCGGAACCGGATTTTATCGCCTCGATATCGTCCTGCTGCCTGCCGCGAATAAGTTGTGTCTGTCCGACAAATTTTGCAAAGCGGCCACGTTGCGCCTGCGTCCAATTTGGCCGGGTGGCGTTCAGTTCGGCGGTGGCGATCTCAAAACCCTCATCCAGCGCGGCCGGATCGCCCAGTTCGGCGGCAATGGTCTTGATGGCTTCCAGCTGGAAGCGGCGGAAGTCATACGCCTTGTCCTGATCCCAGTCCGCGACGATGGCATAGGCCTCACCGTAATCGGCGGCGACGCCACGATAGTCGAACAGGAGTTGTTTGGTTTCAGCGCTTTTCTTGTAAACTTCGGCGTCTTCAAGAATGCGCTGACGCAGGGCCGCCGCCTGCTCCTGCCGCGCAGGACGCAGCGCCACAACCCGCGCCTTGGCCTGATCGCGAAAATCGCTAGCGGCAGCGAACGCGCCTTCCAACTCGGCGTCGTCGGCCAGTTTTGTGAGGCGCTGGATTTCCGGGTCCGGGTTCATCAGCGTATCGCGTTCGGCGCGCGCCTTGGCGAAACGCTCGATCTCGGCGCGCAATTTGGCCTCCTGTTGCGCGGGATCAGTATCGGGGTTCATGCCGGCTGCCTTCATCAGCGCGTAGACAACGCTCATCGGCACCTGGCCCTCGCGGGCGAGCGTTTCGGCCTGGGTGCGCCGCGCAGTCGGCAGTGCGGCGATGGTGACCAGCAATTGGCGGCGTTCTCTCAGGACTTCCCCGTCCGCGCCGGTCGGGTCTGCGGCCGCCTCGCCGAAATAGAGCAGCCGGCGCATGCTTTCATTGATCCACGGGCGCTGCGCGCCGTTGGTCTTGAGATAGACCTCCTCGGCGACCATGCGCATGACAGTGCCGAATTCTTCGCCGGTCATCGCTGAAAGGTGACGCAGCAAGGCCGCAGCATAGGGGCTGTTTTGACCGGGGTCGCCATCCAGTGCGGTCTTGCCCGGCTCGGCGGCGAATGCGATGACGGCGCCCAGGCTGTTGTCGTTGGCGGCCATAAGCGGCTGGCCGCCGCCAGCAAGCGGGGACGCCCCGCGCGTCGCGCCCAGGCCGGCGGACGAAACTTCAAGCGCCTTGCCGCCCGGTTGAAGGGTGATGGTCGATCCCGCCGGGAAGGGGCTGTCGCGGCAGGCGTCGAGCATGACGATCACGATCGGCACCTTGGCCTTCAATTCGGCGATCAGACCAGATACCGGCACCAGCGATTTCGACGCATTTTCAAGCGCCGACAAATCAGCGTCAACCGGAACCAGGAAGTTCTCCCCGCCTGCTTCAATGCCGTGACCGGAATAGTAGAGCACTGCGACATCGGCGTCTTCGGCGTCTTCGGCAAACCCTTCCAGATCGCGCTGCAGCCGCCTGGCGTCCCGGTCAGACGAGACATCCGTCTGGAAACCAAGACCGGACAGCAGGTCCTCAATCGCCTTGGCGTCGTTTTCGGGATTGGCCAGCTTGGCCAGGTGTTCGTATTTGCCGTTGCCAATGACCAGCGCGACGCCCTTCAGCGCGTCGGCTGCGCTGACCGGAAGAGCCGCAAGCAACAACACCGCCACTACGGTGAACCATCGGCTCGCCGCCCGCCATGCCGCACTTGCAACCGCTGTCGATTGCATTCGTCTTCCCTTGCCCTAACCCGACATCAGCTACCGTTGAATTTATGTCAATATTTGGAACGGGAACAGGCTTACCTTTCACGAAGCCGTGCGCGTCAACTGCTCGTTAACCATATTTTCAGGGCCGGCGCCGCAATGATCCGCCATGCAGGAAACAGCGCTCTACCAACCTGTGAAGGCCTATCTGGAGACGCTCGGCTTCGCTGTAAAAGGAGAGGTCGGCGGCTGCGACATTGTTGCGGTAAACGCGGACTGCCCGCCAATTGTGGTGGTGTGCGAGCTCAAGCTGCAATTTAATCTCGAACTGGTGCTGCAGGGCGTCGACCGCGCGACCATTGCCGACGAAGTCTGGCTGGCAGCCAGGCTCTCGGCGCGGGGCAAGGGCAGGGAGGGCGATGCGCGGTTTCGCAATCTGTGCCGGCGGCTGGGTTTCGGCCTGCTTGGCGTGACCGCCGCAGGGCGTGTTGAAGTGCTGTTGACGCCTGGCGCACTGCCGGCGCGCAAGAACCCGACGCGCCGCTCAAGGCTGGTTGAAGAACATCGCAAACGCCGTGGCGATCCCGTCGCCGGCGGCGGGTCGCGCCAGCCGGTCATGACAGCCTACCGGCAGCAGGCTCTTGCCTGCGCGGCGCAACTGAGCGAAGGGCCGAAGCGCCCGCGCGACTTGAAGCCGGCCGCGCCTGACGCGGGCAAGATCCTGCTGGGAAATGTCTATGGATGGTTCGCCCGCGCCGAACGCGGCGTCTATGCGCTGACTGAAGCTGGCCACAAGGCGCTGGAGCGTTGGCCACAGACATTGTAGCAGCGAATACCGACAAGGCGTCATTTTCTAGTCTGTCGTAACCTGTTGTTAGAATGGTTCCCCTAGTGTCGCCGCATGGCCCGGTGGCGGACTGGAAGCGCAACGGACAGCAAATCCGACATCCCCGGTTCAAATCCGGGGCTGGGCCTCCAAAATCCTCAATCCTGAGACGCCTGAAAATCAGGTCAAGTTGGCGCGGCGATCCAACTCGGCCTGGCTTGGCGTTTCGTACGAGAAATCGCCGATCTGAACCTCACCTTCCGGCACATATTTTGTAACGACGATGCCTGATGGCGTTGTTGTTGACGATACAAGTTTGAGACCGGACGGGAGAGAATTCTCACCGAACAAGCGCTTTCCCTTGCCAAGCAGCACCGGAAAAATCGAGACGTTGATTTCGTCAACCAATCCGTTGGCGAACAGCGTTTTGAGAAATTCTGTTGAACCCTGAGTAAGCAGGTCCGGGCCGTCGCTCTCTTTCAACGCTTTCACTCTCGCTACCGGGTCTGCGCCGAGCAGCTCGGTGCCCTTCCAACTATGTTTGAAGTCCGGATTTCGCGTCGCGACATATTTGGTGATCTTGTCGAACAGCGAACCGATCGGGTCGCCCTCGGGCGCATAGGGCCAGTGGGCGGCGAAGATGTCGTAGGTTTTACGGCCCAGCAGAAGGTCGAACGGACTGGCGAACATTTCGCCAATGATCTCACCCATTTTGTCGTCAAAATGCGGCGCGCCCCAGCCGCCGAATTTGAAACCGCCGGTTGGGTCTTCCGGTGGGCCGCCGGGCGCCTGCATGACGCCGTCCAGACTGGTGAATGCTCCAACAATAATCTTGCGCATGTCTATTTCTCCCTTTGACTCATTTTTGCATGGGCCACGCGCGCAGACGAGGCGGTTTGGCCAGCATCCAGTGAAAAGTCGTAAGCCGGGTTGTTTAACGGGGCCTGTTCGGTTTGATTGATTGCGCAATGCTTGAGAGGAATCGATGCCCGCTTTTGTCTTCGACGCCTACGGGACGCTCTACGATGTTCATTCGGTTGCGGCGGAGGTCGAAGCGGCTTTCCCCGGCAAGGGTGATGCAGTGACCCAGATATGGCGGCTCAAGCAGCTGGAATATAGCTGGCTGCGCACGGCTATGCGCCGCTATGCAGACTTCTGGCAGGTGACCGGCGAAGCTCTCGAATACACGCTCGATGTGCTGGGACTTGAGGCCGATCCCGCGACAGTTGCGCGCCTGGCGCAGACCTACAACCAGCTGACGCCTTATCGGGACACAGTTCCTGCGCTGGAAGCGCTGGCTGGTAGTCCGCGCGCGATCTTTTCCAATGGAAGTCCAGCGATGCTAGCGGAACTGGTCAGTCATTCCGGTCTTCGGCCATATCTGGAGGCCGTCTTGAGCGTTGATCCGGCGCGCGCCTTCAAACCTGATCCTTCGGCTTATGCGCTGGTCGGGCCGGCGCTGGGAGTTGATCCGAAGGAGGTGATCTTTGTCTCTTCGAACGGCTTCGACATTGCCGGCGCCAAGGCGTTCGGCTTCAAGGTCGCGCGGATCGAGCGGGTGAGTGCGGCGGTCATGCGCGACCAGATTGCGGCGGATCCCGATCTTGGGCCCGCATCAATGTACAAGGCGCTGCGTACGCAAAGCGAGGTGCTTGGCGAGCAAGCCGACTGGACGGTATCGTCGCTGACTGATTTGGCCAGGCTCGCTTAGGCGAGCACAAAGTCAAACAGCAGCTTGATGTTCAGCGCCGCGATGATGATGGCAATCAGGACTGCAATAGCGGTGAGCCAGCGCGGCGCAACCAAGGCGCCCATCTTGGATTTCGATGCAGTGAACATGACCAGCGGGAAGACCGCAAAGGAGAGCTGAAGCGACAGGATGACCTGGGTGAGGATCAGCAACCGCGCTGTCCCGTCATCGCCGTACCAGATGGTGACGGCGGCGGCCGGAATAATGGCGATAGCGCGGGTGATCAGGCGCCGCATCCACGGCGGAATGCGCAGGTTCAGGAAGCCTTCCATAACGATCTGGCCGGCCAGCGTGGCCGTCACCGTTGAATTCAGGCCGCAGCACAGGAGCGCGATGCCAAAGAGCGTTGGCGCAATGGCGGCCCCCAGCAGCGGCGAGAGCAGCGCATGGGCGTCGCCGAGTTCAACGATCTCGGTATTGCCGGTCTTGTGAAAGGCGGCGGCCGCAAGGATGAGGATCGAGGCGTTGATGAGAAGCGCAAACATCAGGGCAACGGTCGAGTCGATCGTGGCGAATTTCAGCGCCTCGCGCTTTTGCGGCAGCGTCGTTCCATAAGCGCGGGTCTGCACGATGCCGGAGTGCAGATAGAGATTGTGTGGCATGACGGTGGCGCCCAAAATGCCCAGCGCCAGATACAGCATTTCGGGGTTTCGGACGATCTCGGTTGTTGGCGCGAATCCGCGGATCACTTCGCCCCAATTCGGATCTGCCATAGCGATCTGCAGCGCAAAACAGACGGCGATAACGCCGAGCAGCGCAATGACAAAGGCCTCGACCCAGCGGAAGCCGAGCTTTTGCAGGTAAAGGATCACAAACACATCCAGTGCTGTGATGATGACGCCGATCTCCAGCGGAATGCCGAACAGCAGTTGCAGCCCAATCGCGGTCCCGATGACCTCGGCGATATCGGTGGCGATAATGGCGATCTCGGCCAGAAACCACAGGCCGTAGGCGACGGGCTTCGGGTAGGCGTCGCGGCAGGCCTGGGCCAGATCGCGGCCTGAGCCGATGGCGAGCCGGGCGCAGAGCGCCTGCAGGATGATCGCCATGATGTTTGATATGAGGGCGACAACCAGCAGCGTGTAGCCAAACTTTGCGCCGCCGGCGATTGAGGTCGCCCAGTTGCCCGGGTCCATATAGCCGACAGCGACAAGGTAGCCCGGACCGACAAACGCCAGTGCGCGTTTCCACGTTGAGCGGCCATTTACGGCGACTGAGCCGTTCACATCCGAAAGTGACGCTTCGCCGCGCGGACGAATCCAGCCGCGAAGGTCATTGGGATCTTCGCCGGTCAGGGTGCGTGCCGAGGCATCCATCAAATCATTCCTAAACGCAATTGCAAATCATTCTCAATAACGAGTATCACAAGACGGCTGCATTGCAAGAGGGATTGCGTTGTGAAGGGCGGTCAGTGACACAGACTGACGCGCTGTCGCACGAAGCGGCGCCATTGAGGCGAGGCGCCGGACAGAAGATGCTTGAACTGTTGCCGAAAGGCGCGTCGAGAAACGGATATCTCGTCATTCCTGCCAATATGGCAATCGCGAGCAGTAACGGCCTTACATGCCCATTACCAGCCTTGCGGCGATGATCCACATGGTCAGTGCGATTGCTGCTTCAAGCAGCCGCCATGCCTGGGGCCGGGCAAAGAGTGGGCGAAGCCAGGCTGCGCCATAACCCAGCGAAAAGAAGAACACGAAGGAGGCAGTCATGGCGCCAACGGCGAAGGCTATCTGCTGCCCGGGATATTGGGTCGAAATCGTGCCGAGCAGGACAACTGTATCGAGATAGACATGCGGGTTGAGCCAGGTCAGCGCGAGGGTTGTGGCAAGCGCTGCGTTGAGCGTCATGTGCGAACCGGCAGCGACGACAAGCGCCTCGGAGGAACGTATGGCGCTAAGGGCGCTGCGCGCGCCGTACCAGATAAGGAATGCCGCGCCGGCCAGGCGCATCACGGGATCGATCATCGGTGAAATGGCGGCAATGGTCTGGAAACTTGAGACACCAAGCGCGATCAGAGCAGCATCGGACACTGCGCAGGTCAGGCAGATCCAGAACACATGCTCGCCGCGCAGGCCCTGCCGCAAGACAAAGGCGTTCTGGGCGCCGATGGCGAGAATGAGGCTGAGGCCGATGGAAAAGCCGGTGGCGAAGACGGTTGGCGACATGGGTTGCTGCTAATTGTTGACTGGCGATGGCTTCGCAGAAGCAGATGAATTAGGCCAGTTAAGAATCGTAATCTTGATTAAGGTGAGCTAATCTAGCGGCGATGGGATTACGTTGGAGCGGGCATGCTGGACTATCCTTCCCTTCGCGCGGTGGCGGCGATTGCGCAGACCGGTAGTTTTGAGCGCGCCGCAGAACAGCTCGGCGTGACCCCATCTGCGGTGTCACAGCGCGTCAAACAGCTGGAGGAACGGCTGGGGGCAGCCCTGATCGTACGAGGCCAACCCTGTATCGCCACGCAGCAGGGCGAACGTCTGTGCCGGCACATGGAGCGTGTGGGCGTGCTAGAGGGCGAGCTGTTCGACCAGTTGCCCGGCCTGTCTGGCCAGTCGGGCCGCCAACCACCGTCTTTGCAGATTGCAGTCAACGCCGACAGTCTCGGCACTTGGCTGATGTCCGGCCTCGCCAGCTATGCGCGCGAAAGCGGCCATATCGTAAACGTGACCGTCGATGATCAGGACCACACCGCAGAATGGCTGGAGAAGGGCAAGGTTCTGGCGGCAGTAACGGGACACGCCAAGCCCGTGCATGGGTGCAGACGCATAAGGCTGGGAGCGCTGCGGTATCACGCAACCGCCAGCCCCGACTACATGCGCCGATACTTTCCCGCTGGCGTCGACCGGGCTTCGCTGCAGCGTGCACCGGCGATCAATTTCAACCAGAAGGACCGGCTGCAGGACCAGTGGATAGCGGCGACGTTTGGCAAACCGGTCGTGCATCAAAGCCATGGATTGCCATCGACCCATGCTTTTGTTGATGCGGCTCTTGGCGGCATGGGTTGGGGCATGAATCCCGCGATGCTGGTCAATGAACATCTGAAAAGCGGACGGCTGGTAGAGCTGATTGCGCAAACGCCGATTGACGTTGAACTCTATTGGCAGGTCAGCCGGCTATCAGCAGAGGCGCTGTCTGGCCTGACACGCGCTGTGTTCGCCGTTGCGCGAAGCACATTGCACCAACACCAAGGGAACTGAGAATCGCCTGTTGCGTTGGTGCTCGAATGTGACGGCTCGCCGCGACAGCGGAGCTGCGGGTTCACAGGGGTACGCCAGCGGATTCTTTGTGACTTCAAATCGACGTTGCGCTAACTATCTTTCAGGCGATCGGCGCAATCGAGGATGCCGACGCTGCAGGGAAGGATAACGGAATGGAATGGAAAGGTCGTCGCCAGAGCGACAATGTCCAGGATCAGCGCGGCGGCGGTGGCGGCGGTCTTGGCTTTCCCGGTGGCGGGCGCAGGATGCGTATCCCGATTGGAGGAGCCGGCGGCGGCGGTCTTTCCGGGATCATTATCCTGGTTGTCCTGTTCTTCGCCTTGCGGGCATGCGGCATTGACCCGATCCAGGTTTTGACCGGCGGCGGCGCGCCAGGCGGCGGCGGTCAGGTGACGGAACAGACCGAAGGCGGCGATGGCCAGCAAACGTCGGACGAGATGAAGCAGTTTGTCTCGACGGTTTTGGCCGAGACGGAAGACGCCTGGAACGGCATTTTCCAGGCCAATGGTGCGCAATATTCCGAGCCCAAGCTGGTTCTGTTCAGCGGTCAGATACGCTCGGCCTGCGGGTACGCAAGCTCGGCTTCGGGACCATTTTATTGTCCGAACGACCAGAAGGTCTATCTCGACACCTCATTCTTCCGCCAACTTGAGCAGCAGTTCGGCGCATCGGGCGATTTCGCACAGGCCTATGTGATCGCGCATGAAGTTGGCCATCATGTGCAGAACCTGATTGGCGTATTGCCCAAGTTCAACGAGGCGCGCCAGCATATGAGCGAGGCCGAAGCCAATCAGATGTCGATCCGGGTCGAGCTGCAGGCAGACTGCTTTGCAGGCGTATGGGGTAAATACACCGCGCAAAAAGGCCTGCTCGACAAAGGCGATCCGCAAGAGGCGATGAATGCGGCGGAGAAGATTGGCGACGACAATATCCAGAAGCGCATGCAGGGTTATGTCGTGCCGGAGAGTTTTAACCACGGCACTTCGGCGCAGCGGCAGACCTGGTTCGCGCGCGGTTTCAACTCAGGCAAGATCGACGCCTGCGACACGTTCAACAATCCGGTGTGAATTGGCGACGATCATTTTTGCGAAGGGCTGGCGTCTGCCGGCCTTCGCTGTTTTCAACCCAGGGTGACTGTGCGCGTGATGCCGATTGCGTCCAGAAAATGCCGGTCATGGCTGACCACCAGCAACGCGCCGTCATAGGCGACAAGACCGGCTTCGACCGCGGCGATCGAGTCGATGTCGAGATGGTTGGCCGGCTCGTCGAGGATGAGCAAGGGTGGCGGCTGGACGCCGAGCACGCAAGCCAGACCGGCGCGCAACATCTGGCCACCACTCAGCGCGCCTGCCTGCTGGAGCGCCGCATCAGCGCGGAACATGAAACGGGCAAGTGAAGCCCGGCAGGCATTTTCGTCCGAATCCGGATTGATGCGGCGGAAATTGTCTCGGATCGACACAAGAGGATTGAGAAGACTGACGCTTTGATCCAGCATTGCAAGGTCCGCCGCTGAAACGGCGCCCTGGAACGGCGCAAGCCGTCCCGCCGCAACATTGAGCAGCGTGGTCTTGCCCGCGCCATTGGGGCCGGCAATGGCGATGCGTTCCGGCCCGGTGATCGTCAGGCTGACGTCGCGCAGGATGGGATGGACGCGATCATAACCTGCGCTGACGCCATCCATCTTTAAGACAGTCCGGCCCGCAGGCAGTCCGTTGGAAGGCAGCGCGACGGTGAGTGGTTGAAGTACTTCGATCCGGGCGCGAGCCTCAGACAGGGCGGTTTGTGCGCCGGCCTTGCGCTGCTCTGTCAGGCGCGCGTTGCCGCCACCGGTATTTTCCGCCTTGCGCTTCAGTGCTCCCATCAGGATTTTCGGCATGTCGCCGCGCGACGCCTTCTTGCGGCCGGCGGCATCCTTGCGGGCTTTGCGCTCCAGCGCGGTCTGCGCGGCGCGGGCCGACTGGTCGAGACGCTTTTCGGCATCCGCGAGGTCCTGCTGCATGGCGGCCAGTTCCAGCGCCTTGCGCGCCTCAAAGGCTACCCAATTGCCGCCGTAGCGGGTCGCTCCAAGGCTGGTCAACTCGACGATCGCATCCATTTCAGCAAGCAGATCCCGGTCGTGACTGACAATGATCGCACCGCCGCGCCAACTGCGCAAAAGGTCAGCCACGACAGCCCTGCCTTCGGCGTCAAGATTGTTTGTTGGTTCGTCCAACAACAGGAAATCCGGGTTGCGGAATATCATGGCGGCAAGGGCAGCCCGGGTGCGCTGGCCGCCGGAGAGCTCCACCAGCTTACGCTGCGGCTCGGCCGACAAGCCAACGCGGGCCAATGCCTCAGCTATGCGCGTTTCAAGCGTCCAGTCCGCATTGGCGATCTCTTCGATGCTGGCGTCGCCGCGTTCTGCGCGGGCCAGAAGCGCCAGTTGGCGAGTGACGCCGAACAGGCTGCCGATGGTTTCACGGGGCTCGACCTGAACAGACTGGCGTAGCGTGGCGATTGCGCCGGTGACGGCGACGCGGCCAGATAGCGGCTGGAGATCGCCCGCAATGAGACGCAAGAGCGTGGATTTGCCGACGCCGTTGCGGCCCACGAGGCCACAACGTTCAACGCCAAAGGCAAGGTTGAGATTCGAGATGACGGCTCGCCCGCTGGGCGTCGACCAGCAAAGGCCGTGGATGTTGATAGTCGCAGACATAATTTGCTCCGGATGCAATTCGGGTTGGAATTGTCGGGTCCGGGCTGATTACATTGTCGGCGGGCTCCTGCACTGGCTGATCCAGCAGTTAGGGCAGGGGACGCATGATTGCAAGCATCGACGGGTTGGCCTGTTGCATCAGGGGCAGTGGAATGGCTGAAACAGTGTTGGTGACGGGAGGAACCGGGTTTGTTGCAGGATGGTGCATCGTAAAGCTGCTGGAACGCGGCTATCGGGTGCGCGCAACGCTGCGCAGCCTCGACAAGCAGCCAGCGGCGCGCGCTGCAATCGAGACTGAGACCGCTCCCGGCGAGCGGCTGAATTTTGTCGCTGCGGACCTCTTGAGCGACAAGGGGTGGGATGAGGCGATGCACGGCGTCAGCTTTGTGTTGCATGTGGCCTCGCCATTGAGCGGTGGAACGCCAGGCGACCGCATGTCGCTGGTGGCGCCGGCGCGCGACGGCACGCTGCGGGTTCTGCGAGCAGCCGTGAAGGCAGGGGTAAAGCGTGTTGTGATGACGTCGGCCGCCGCAACGACGCGGCAACGGCTGGGCACCGATGTGGTCGCCGACGAGACCATGTGGGCGGACGAGAACGATCCGCAGTTTGACGCCTACCGGGTGTCGAAGATCATGGCTGAAAAGGCCGCATGGGATTTTATGAGAGCTGAGGGCCGCAAGACAGAGTTCGCGACGATCCTGCCCGGCGCGATTTTTGGGCCTGTGCTGACGCGCGAAGGGTTGGGCTCGGTCAAGATCATCGCCGATCTGCTCAATGGCAGTCCGCGCATGGTCCCCAAACTCGGCCTTTGGATCGTCGACGTGCGTGATCTTGCCGACCTGCATGTGGCGGCGATGGAATCAAAATTCGCGCCGGGGCAGCGATTTTACGGCGTTGGCGAGTTTATGTGGATGGATGACATGGCGCGCATGATGCGTGAGAGACTTGGCTCGATTGGCGCAAAGGTTCCAACCCGCTCGCTGCCTGGCTGGCTGGTCAAGCTGGTCGCGCCATTCAACGCCAATATTGGCGGTCTTACGCCGATGATCGGGCGCAAGTTCGAACTGGACGCTGGTAAGGCGTCACGCGACCTTGGTTTCACACCGCGCCCTGCGCAGGAGACGCTGCTCGACTGTTCAAGGAGTCTGCAGGCAAAGCGCGTATCGGGCTAAAACACGCCGCTGTAGAGACCGGCTGGTGCAGCAGGATCGTCCGCGTCCGAGACGGCCAGAAGTTGAATGCGCTCGCCGTCACGCCAGGCTTGCACGCCTTCGATCTTGATCGCGGGCTCGATGGGTTCGAGCCGGCCGAGAGACAGGTCTGGCCCCAGAACGGCGAAAGCTGCGCCAGCCAACCGTCCATCATTGTAAGCGTCGGACGTATCCTCGGCGACTGTGCTGACCAGGATCGAGCCATCACCCAGAAGGCAGGCGTCGGTGATGGTCAGGGGAACGCCGTCCACCTCAGGCAACGCAACGGGCTTTCGCCAGCGCAACACGGGCAGCGCAGCTTCGGTGAATGCAGTGGAATTGAAGGCGAGGGCGGTTGTTTCCGGGTGGCTCTTGTTGCCGCGGTTAAACAGGATGATTTCCCCGTTGCGGACGACTGCGCCCTCGATGTTGGTCTCGGGCACGGCCTTGCCGATTTCAGCGAATATCGCGGAGAGATCGAGCACAAGCGGCGCGCATGGTTTCATTTGCGCGTCGAACGGCAGAACGACGCCACGGCGGCGGATGTCGGTCGAACCAGAACCGAGCGCCAGCAAAGCGCCGTGCGGATGGGTTTTTGGCGCGGGCAGCAAGACCAGCGTTTCAAAATCGGGTTTTGCCGCCTTGCGGGCCTTGTGTTCGGCTGGCAGAGAACCGGAAAGCAGGCGCAGCATCCGGCCGGGCGCATTGCCATCTGCGGGAAAGACGGCCAGATGTGTTTCGTCGTCGCCGATGACATAGAGCCGGTCGCCGATCGCGGCCAGACCGCTAGCGGCGGACAAGAAGGGCGGACCGTCAACTGCTGCGCGGTCTACCTCAAGATGGCGCAGCAGTTTGAGCTTCATAGCCTTGCGATCAGCGCTCGGCCAGCGCCGGCTCGCCGCGCCGTTCGCGGATCAGATTGGCGAAACGCTTGAAGAGATAATGTGAATCCTGCGGGCCGGGTGAAGCCTCCGGATGGTGCTGCACCGAGAAGACCGGCTTGCCGGTGAGCGCGATGCCGCAATTGGACCCATCGAAAAGCGAAATGTGAGTCTCTTCAACGCCTTTTGGCAATGATTTCGAGTCGACTGCGAAGCCGTGGTTCATCGAGACGATTTCGACCTTGCCGGTGGTGTGGTCCTTGACCGGGTGGTTCGCGCCGTGGTGGCCCTGGTGCATTTTTTCTGTCTTGCCACCGACGGCCAGCGCCAGCATCTGATGGCCGAGGCAGATGCCGAAGACGGGTATGTCCGTGTCGAGCAAGTCCTTGATCACCGGTACGGCATATTCACCTGTGGCGGCCGGATCGCCAGGCCCATTGGAGAGAAAGACACCGTCCGGCTTCATGGCCAGAATGTCGCTGGCCGAGGTCTTTGCCGGCACCACCGTCACTTTTGCGCCAAGGCCGGCGATAAGACGCAGAATGTTGCGTTTTACCCCATAGTCGACGGCGACCACATGCATGGTCGGGGCGATCTGCTCTCCGTAACCCTCATTCCAGACCCATGGCGTTTGGCTCCAGGCGGAGGACTGACCCGATGTCACGTCCTTGGCCAGATCGAGACCGACAAGGCCTGACCAGGCGGCGGCCTTTTTCTTCAGATCTTCGACATCAAATTTGCCGTTCGGATCATAGGCGATTGCTGCGTTGGGCATGCCTTTTTCGCGAATAAGCGCGGTCAGCGCACGGGTGTCGATGCCGCTCATTGCGACGATGCCGCGCCGTTTGAGCCATTGATTGAGGTCGCCGGCTGACCGGTAATTGGACGGATCGGTGACATCTGCGCGGAAGATGGCGCCCACCGCGCCAGCCCGCGCCGCCGGATGGAGATCCTCTATGTCTTCAGCGTTGGTCCCGACATTGCCGATATGCGGGAATGTGAAGGTTACGATCTGGCTGGTGTAGGATGGATCGGTCAGGATTTCCTCGTAGCCGGTAAGAGCGGTGTTGAAACACACCTCGGCAATGGCCTCGCCAACTGCGCCCAGACCGCGGCCTTCGATGACCGTGCCGTCAGCCAGGACCAGAAGGGCCGTCGGTTTTTCGGTCGACCAGGGGGCGGTTACGCTCGCCATTTTTTCACTCCTGCCATGCGCCACCGATCGTGGCCTGATGCGTTGCAATTGGACCTGGAAATAGCCATATACGCGCCGAAATGCACGTGAGATCGCTTGTGCGCCCTCCCGTGCGAACCCGTTCCAAGTCCATGCAAGACGCGGACAATAGGCGAAGGCGGTCTGAGGGTCAACGTTCGCATCGACAACCATCGAAAAGTTTTTATTAGCAAAAACAGATAGTTGGCTGGAGTGCGGCAGTTTGCTTTGAGTTGCGCCGAGGGCTATTGTCTGGAACTGCGCCAAGGAGTGTGAAATGCGTGAGAAAATCGCCCAGGCGATGAAGCAGGCTATGAAGTCGCAGGACAAGCGCCGGCTCGGCACCTTGCGGCTGATCCAGGCCGCCATCCATGATCGCGATATCGCTCAGCGCGGCGCGGGCAAAGATCCGGTCAGCGATGACGAGATATTCCAGATTCTTGCCAAGATGGTCAAGCAACGCGAGGAGTCCGCCAAGATTTACGAAGAGGCCAGCCGGGTCGATCTGGCCATGCAGGAGCGCGATGAAATCGAGATCATCAGGGACTTCCTGCCCAAACAGCTTGATGATGATGACGTCAAGCTGGCGTGCCGGAGCGTGATCAGCGAGATCGGCGCGGACGGGCTGCGCGATATGGGCCGCTGTATGGCTGTGCTGAAGGAAAAATTCCCGGGAAAGATGGATTTCGGGAAGGCTTCCGGGGTGGTCAAGGACATGCTGAAATAGCATCTTTTCGGCCATTGCTGCGAAAAGCAGGAAAGGGCGCGGGCCACAGGCATCCGGGCCCTTTTTCATTTTGTACCGAGGCGGCATGCGCCAAGTTTTGCCCCGGCCACACGATCATAGATCAGAATTGCCGTTTTGCTGCGCACATTGTTGCGGCAATGATGCCTGCGATGTGGTCTTTTGACATGGGGAGGAGATCAATCGGCGTGAAAAAATTCGGACGCGTAGCTATCCTTCAAACGGCCGACGGGCTGGGAATCTATATCGGCCCGCAACGGCAGATCGCGGTTGTTTTGTTTCTGATCGTCTGGCTGGCCGTGTGGGGTTTGGGTGAACGGTGGGCGTTGTCAGAGTTGTTTGCTGGCGGCTTCCCGTTGCCTGGCCTGCTTGTGCTGCCATTTGTGGTGATCTGGAGCCTGGCGGGGATCGCCGTGTTCCTGGTGGTGATCTGGCAGCTTCTGGGCGCCGAGCGTATCTTTCACACTGGCGGCGCGCTGGTGCATCAGACCTCGATTCTGCGCCGCAAGGTGATTGATGCGTCAACGATTAAGGATATCCGCATCGCCTCGGGCAGCGAAGCGGGTCCGGGAACGATCATCGTTGAGACAACAGCCGGGAAATCCGGAATGGGCGTTCTGATAAGCCGGGATGAGGCGCTGCCGATCGTTGTGGCGCTACGAAGGTCGATCGGCCTCGATGAGCGCGAGGACGATAAAGCGCCGCAGCAAGCAGAGGATCGTCGCGAATGACGGTCGAGATCGAGCTTGTTCGTCCGGCGCGCGCGCATCTTGTCTCTTACAAGAAAGCGCTGGAACGCGGCTGGTCACCGGACAATGTCAGGCTGGAGATCGCGATTCGAGAACAGTTGGCGGCAATCGAGGCTGATGGCGATGCATTTCTGGCGAGCCTTGACGACCCTGATGGCGCACAACCGCCTTTGGTCTTGCCAGATGGTTCGACCGTCAAAAGGCTGCCGTCGATTCGACGATGGGTCTGGGACGGTGAAATCGCCGGCTCAATCGGTCTGCGCTGGCAGCCCGGTACAGCCGTCCTGCCGCCGCATGTTCCAGGTCATATCGGTTATGCCATCGTTCCGTGGAAGCGGGGGCGTGGCTATGCGACGCGCGCGCTTTCGCTGATGCTGGATGAGGCGCGGGCGCGGGGTCTGCCTTATGTCGACATCACGACCGATCCCGGCAACGCCATCTCGCAGAAGGTGATCCGCGCCAATGGCGGGTTGTTTGTCGAGGAATTTGAAGCAGTGGGCTATGGCAAGCGGGAGCAGCGCTTCCGCGTGACGTTCTGACTCTACTCTATTCGCCGGCCAGACGCGAACCCTGCAGCAGACCTTGTTCTTCCAGCACGGGGTAGGCCATCGAGGTCAGCAGCGAGTTGATCTGCTTCAGGTCGCGGATTGTGTCGAGGTGGATCGAGCTTGTCTCGACACTTTTGAGGGTGCCATCGCGCAGGCGGTCAAAATGACTCTGATTGCTGGCCTTTTCGAGCGCGCGCAGACGGTCTTTCTCGCGCACCAATTGGCGGGCGGAGCGTGTGTCACGCGAAACCAGAACATTAAAAGCCATGCGCGCATTGGCCAGCACGGAGGCGTAGAAGAGAGAGAGTTCGCGCCAGCCCTCCGGCGTAAATTCGAGTCCGCGCTCCCACTTCTTGCGCACATGAACAAGCATGTTGCGCACGATGATGTCTCCAACCTGCTCGAGTTTGACGCAGGCGCCGAGCAGTTCCTGGCTGCGCAGGGCCTCATCTTCTGTCAGTTGGTGGGTGCTGATCTTGGCGAGATAAAACTTGATTGCCTGATGCTTGCGGTCAACGCGGTCATCCAGTGCGGCGAGCGCCTTGATCTGGGCGTCATCGGCGCTTTCATAAAGCTCGAAGATGCGCTGCAGCATGACCTCAATGGTCTCGCAGACTCCAACGACTTCGCGCGTGACATTGGCGAGCGCCAGGCTGGGCGTCTCAAGCGCAGATTGATCCAGCGCCGAGATTTCGGCAGTCTCCAGCGTCTCGGCTGGTTGCGCCGGAGCGCCGGCCATCGCTGCGCGTTCGGCGAGCGGGTAGAAAAGCGGCGCCAGAGCCATGCCGATGATCGCCAGCGCGAGATTGAAGGCAATGTGAAAATTGACCAGGATCACCGGAGTGGAACTCCCCAGCATCTGCAATGGCGGATGCAACGTCGTCAGCGCGATCAGCGCAACCAGCGCGCCGACCCCGCGCATCATCAGATTGCCGATAGGCACGGTGCGCGATTTTGGCGGTGAGGAGCGCGACAGCATGAAGGCTATCAGCCCGCCGCCAATATTCGCGCCTAGGATCAACACCGCGCCAAGCTCCAATGGCACGATGTCGCGTGAGGCGAGCGCAACAAATAACAGGATCGCCGCAACCGATGAATGCAACAGCCAGGTCAGGATCGCTGCGACGATGAAGGCGGTGATCGGGTCGGTGGACAGGTAGCCGATAATGACCGGCAAGAGTTTTGAGTCGCGTAGAGGGTGGGACGCTTCGCCGATAAGTTTGAGCGACAGGATCAGCAGCCCGACGCCGATCAGAATGCGGCCAAACTGCAGCCAGTTGCGGTTTTCAGTTGTCATGAACAGCCCGGTGCCGACGACAAGGCACAGCGGAATAAGCAGGCTAAGGTCGAAACTCAGCAGTTTAACGACAATAGCCGAGCCTAGATCGGCGCCGAGCGCGGCAAGCAGCCCGGATACGCCGCCGACAATGCCTGAACCGACAAAGGAGCCGACCAAAAGAGCCACCGCCGTTGCGCTTTGCAGGCAGATGGCAAGCGCCGCGCCTGCGCCGACTGCCAGCACCGGGTTCTTCAGAATGCTGCGTAGCTTCTGGCGCAGAATATCGCCGTAGGCGCGTTCGACGCCCGTGCGCACCATGCGCGTGGCGAAAAGCAACAGCGCTACTGCGCCGGCCAGATTCAACAGGACGATCGATCCGCTCACGGGCAGTCTGTTCCGGAGATGTGGTGCGGGCAGTTCATGGACATGTGCGTTTCATGCTGCCGAATGCCTGTAACTGCAAGCAAAATAAATTTAGCCGGACAACGATAAAATCGATGTTGCAATATCAGACACAATACACTCGCCCCCGACCAAGACTTGTCTCGCCAGCCTGTGGAACGTGGTGAAACTCGACATGCCCCCCTCGCGCCTTTGGTTCGCAGGGCGTAAAGAACGATCCATGCGTTTCCCGCCAGCCTTCCTTGATGAAATCCGCGACCGGACGCCGATCTCGCAACTGATTGGCGCGCGGGTGACGTGGGACCGCCGCAAGACCAATGCGGCGCGTGGCGACTATTGGGCCTGTTGTCCGTTCCATGGCGAAAAGTCGCCGTCGTTCCACTGTGAAGACAAGAAGGGGCGCTACCACTGTTTTGGCTGCGGGGTTTCGGGCGATCACTTCAAGTTCCTGACCGAGCTGGACGGCATGACTTTCCCCGAAGCGGTTGAGCGCGTCGCCGAAATGGCGGGCGTTCCGATGCCGGCGCGCGATGTGGAGGCGGAGAAGCGCGAAGCCAAGCGCACGACGCTGACGGATGTGATGGAAATGGCCACAGTCTATTTTCAGCAGCAATTGCAGTCGCCAGGCGGCGCGAAGGCGCGCGCCTATCTGCGCGACCGCGGCCTGTCTCCGGCGACGCAGCAGCAATTCCGTCTTGGCTTTGCGCTGGATTCCAAAAACGCGCTGAAGCAGCATCTGGCGGACAAGGGCGCGAGCAAGGAGCAGATCGAGGCGTGCGGACTGGTGCGCCATGGCGACGATATCCCGGTCTCCTATGACTGGTTCCGCGACCGCATCATGTTTCCGATCCCCGATTCGCGCGGCAAGATTATCGCTTTTGGCGGGCGCGCCATGGCGACGGATGCGCTAGCCAAATACATGAACTCGCCTGACACCGAACTCTTTCACAAGGGCAAGGTGCTGTTCAATTTCGTCAATGCCCGCAAGGCGCTGCAAAAGGGCGGGCAGGTCATTCTCGCTGAAGGCTATATGGATGTTATCGCGCTGGCGCAGGCCGGTTTCGAGACGGCTGTGGCGCCTTTGGGAACGGCGTTGACTGAAGATCAACTGGCTCTTCTGTGGCGCATGTCGAGCGAACCGGTCCTTTGTTTTGACGGCGACCAGGCAGGGTTGAAGGCGGCCTGGCGCGCAGCCGATCTTGCCTTGCCGCACATCCAGGCCGGAAAGTCGGTGCGTTTTGCGCTGATGCCGGAAGGCAAGGATCCGGACGATCTGGTCAAGGCCGAGGGGCCGGAGGCGTTTGCACAGGTGCTGAATGAAGCACGCCCGCTGGCTGACCTATTGTGGATGCGCGAAACGTCAAGCGGCGTGTTTGATACGCCGGAGCGCCGCGCGGAGCTGGAAAAGACGATGCGCGAGCTAACCAGTCGCATTCGTGACGAAAGCGTGCGCTTTCACTACCAACAGGAAATGCGCGAGCGCGTGCAGGGTTTTTTCGGTTCGCAACGCAATCAGGCAGGATTGCGGGGGCGCGAGAACAAGCGTGGCGCGCAGCAGGGGGGCCAGTTCGCGCGCGGCGGTCAGGCGGGAGGGCGGCACCCGGTATCCGACCGGCTGGAGCGCTCGGCCATGGTCAAGCGCGCCGGTTCAGGCATGCCGTTGCGCGAAGCGGTGTTGATAGTCGCGCTGATCAACCACCCCCTTCTGATCGATCTCTATTTCGATGAGGTCGAGACACTGGACCTGACCAGTATGGATTTGAGAGCTGTTCTCTCCGCCATCATCGACGCTATCGCCCATGGCGCCGCGCATGAACGCAGCACTCTTGTTGCTGCAATCGACGCAGCCGGACAGGAAGCTGCGCTCATCCGCGCGATTGACCTGGCCAAACGGGCCAGGCAATGGCCTGCCCTTGAGGGGGCTGCGCTTGAAGATGCGCGCGACGCTTTTTCGCAGGCGCTGCACCTCCACCGCAGCGCCCGCACGCTCAAGCGCGAATTGCGCGAGGCCCAAGCCATCTGGGACCGTGAGCAGACGGAGGAAAGTTTCCGCCATCTGGTGGAGGTTCAGGCGCAACTGCGCGATATGCAGTCGACCGAGGCTCTGATTGAGGGTTTTGGGGCGATGTCTGGGCGGGGGTAATAGGGTTATAGATTGAGCGGATAGGTCTCGCCTTGTCGCCAGCCCATACCGCCACTCCCCTTCATTTGATTCGCTTTTTTAACCCGAATCAGGTGAGAGGCGCTTGACCTCGCGCCGAATTGGCGGAATCAGGGCCGTTTGACGGGATTTCGGGTATTGGAAGGCAAATTGGCGCAACCTTGGTCGGTTGATGTCGTTAACCGCACTGGACGCCACGGCAACCGCGCACCACATATGGGGCATTGCATTAGTTGGACGGGATGATCGTGCGCACTCGAAAGAGCGGCGCGATTTCGACACATATTTCGGCGATTTCCCGCGACACCCGCGAGACGGAATCGACTGGCTGGAGACGATAGAGCATGGCGAAACCGGAAAAGGAAGAGGCGGAGCAGGAACGCGAGGGCACGACCGATGGCCCGCTGCTCGATCTCTCCGATGACGCGGTCAAGAAGATGATCAAGGCCGCCAAGAAGCGCGGCTATGTGACCATGGATGAATTGAACTCGGTGCTGCCGTCGGAGGAAGTGACCTCCGAGCAGATCGAGGACACGATGGCGATGTTGTCCGACATGGGCATCAACGTGGTCGAGGACGCCGAGCACAGCGACGAGGCCGAGGGCGGCGAAACGCAGGCCGACGCTGAGGAAGAGGCCAACGAACTGGCCGAACAGACCGGCACCGCAGTCGCCGCAGTCGCAAAGAAGGAGCCGACTGACCGCACCGACGACCCGGTTCGCATGTATCTGCGCGAAATGGGCTCGGTTGAGCTTTTGTCGCGCGAGGGCGAAATCGCCATCGCCAAGCGCATTGAAGCAGGCCGGGAGACCATGATTGCAGGTCTTTGCGAAAGTCCTCTGACTTTCCAGGCCATTATCATCTGGCGCGACGAGCTGAACGAAGCGAAGATTCTGCTGCGCGAGATCATCGATCTCGAAGCCACCTATGCCGGTCCGGAAGCCAAGCAGGCGCCTGTCGTTGTGCATGTCGAGGAAAACAAGCCCCGCGAAGACCCGCGCGCCGCGCGGCGCGCCTCGCGGCGCGCCTCGCGCGAAGAAGAAGACGACATCACCAATGTCGGCGGAGACACACGCGGACTTGACGACGACGATGATGATGATGACGAGGCCAGTCTGTCGCTTGCCGCGATGGAAGCCGAATTGCGCCCGCAGGTAATGGAGACGCTCGACGTCATCGCCGACACCTACAAGAAGCTGCGTAAATTGCAGGACCAGCAGGTTGAAAACCGGCTTGCTGCGACCGGTACGCTGTCGCCTAGTCAGGACCGCCGCCTGAAGGAGCTAAAAGACCAGTTGATCAAGGCGGTGAAGGGCTTGTCGCTCAACCAGAACCGCATCGAGTCGCTGGTCGAGCAGCTCTACGACATCAACAAGCGGCTGGTTCAGAACGAAGGCAAACTTCTTCGTCTGGCCGAAAGCTATGGCGTGCGCCGCGATGATTTCCTAAAGGAATATTCCGGCTCGGAGCTTGATCCGAACTGGATGAAGTCGATTTCAAACCTTTCGGGCAAAGGCTGGAAAGAGTTCACCAAAAGCGAGAAGGAGATGATCCGCGAACTTCGCGGGGAGATTCAGAACCTCGCCACCGAAACCGCCATTTCCATCGCCGAATTCCGCCGGATCGTGAATCAGGTGCAGAAGGGCGAGCGGGAAGCCGCTATCGCAAAGAAGGAAATGGTTGAAGCCAACCTTCGCCTCGTCATCTCGATCGCCAAGAAATACACCAATCGCGGCCTGCAGTTCCTCGATCTGATCCAGGAAGGCAATATCGGCCTGATGAAGGCGGTGGACAAGTTCGAGTACCGCCGCGGCTACAAGTTCTCGACCTACGCCACCTGGTGGATCCGGCAGGCGATCACCCGTTCAATTGCCGATCAGGCGCGCACCATACGCATCCCGGTGCATATGATCGAGACGATCAACAAGATCGTGCGCACATCGCGCCAGATGCTGCACGAGATCGGCCGTGAGCCGACGCCGGAGGAATTGGCTGAAAAGCTCGCCATGCCGCTGGAAAAGGTGCGCAAGGTCTTGAAGATCGCCAAGGAGCCGATCTCGCTGGAAACCCCGGTGGGCGACGAGGAAGATTCGCATCTGGGCGACTTCATCGAGGACAAGATGGCGATCCTGCCCATCGACGCCGCGATCCAGGCCAATCTGCGCGAAACCACGACGCGTGTACTTGCCTCGCTGACGCCGCGCGAAGAGCGCGTCTTGCGCATGCGCTTCGGCATCGGCATGAACACCGACCATACGCTGGAAGAAGTCGGCCAACAGTTTTCGGTGACACGCGAACGTATCCGCCAGATCGAGGCCAAGGCGCTGCGCAAGCTCAAGCACCCGAGCCGGTCTCGGAAACTGCGGAGCTTCCTGGACAGCTGAGGTTTAAGGCGTGACTGATGTACCAGTCCGCCCTACCTTGGTGGATAGACTAGCGGTGGCGGTGCTGCTGGTCAGTTCCGTCGCAGTGGTCCCCATTTTTGGATTGATGCTGGGATACCCTTTTCTTCCGTCCCAAGCATACATGGCGGCCGCGAAGGTTTTTAGCTGGTCGTTTGCCTTGTTGGCGGGTGTTGCGACGTTCCATCTCTTCTCTCGGTCAGCCTGGGGGGAACATCGCCGGGCGGTTGCCGGCCAACCTCCACTAGCAAGGTGGGTCAAGATTGGCACTCCGCTGATGGGTGCAATGTTCGGTAGCGTAGCGGTGACCTCTGCGATACCAATGCTCGCCGCCATCGCCTTGGGCGAAGAAGTCGACCTTCAATATGTGGTGGAGGATCCATCTGCGAGCAGTCATCGCGGATGCCGGCATGCTGTTGAGTTGGAATCGATGCCCTTCGCCTTCCGAAACGTCTGCGGTGTTCCAGAAGAACTGCGCGAACAACTGAAGCCGGGCATTAAGATAGCGCTGACTGGTCGTGGGACCTCAGCCGGCTTGTTTTACGAACGCATCAAGATCGTTCCGGAAACATAATTGGTGGGCGCGCGCCTCGGTGCACATGATCGAGACGATCAACAAGATCGTGCGCACTTCGCGCCAGATGCTGCACGAGATTGGCCGCGAGCCGACGCCAGAAGAACTGGCCGAAAAGCTCGCCATGCCGCTCGAAAAAGTGCGCAAGGTTCTGAAAATCGCCAAGGAGCCGATCTCGCTCGAAACGCCGGTGGGCGATGAGGAAGATTCGCACCTGGGCGATTTCATCGAGGACAAGATGGCGATCCTGCCCATCGACGCTGCGATCCAGGCCAACCTGCGCGAAACCACAACCCGCGTGCTCGCCTCGCTGACGCCGCGCGAAGAGCGCGTCCTGCGCATGCGCTTCGGCATCGGCATGAACACCGACCACACGCTGGAAGAAGTCGGCCAGCAGTTCTCGGTGACGCGCGAACGTATCCGCCAGATCGAGGCAAAGGCGCTGAGAAAACTCAAGCATCCGAGCCGGTCCCGGAAGCTCAGAAGCTTCCTCGACAGCTGATCAAGATAAATGAAGGGCGGCCAACGAGCCGCCCTTTTTCTTGTTCAATCAATTGCTTGGCAGGGGAGCCGCCGAATCTGATTCGCGCGCGTGATGTGTTGGTTCAACTCTCAAAGATTGGCGTAAAGCCGCCCCACATCATGCGTTGGCCGTCAAAGGGCATTTTCATGTCCTTCATGGCGGGGTCGTCCATCATGTCCTTCCAGGCCTTGTCTGCGGTCGCGCGGTCCGGCCAGACCAGCCATGAAAACACGACAATCTCGTCGTCCTTTTTCTTTACCGCCAGCGGGAAGCTGGTGACCTTGCCGTCGGGTACGTCCTCGCCCCAGGTTTCAGTCATGGACAGCGCGCCGTAGCGCTTGAACAGCGCCCAGCCGTCGCGGGCCGCCTCGATATAGGCTTGCTTGTTGGCGGAGGGTACAGGGGTCAAAAAGCCGGTGACGTAGGACATTGTCGTTCCTTTCAAACTCTTACGTTTCTGGTGCGATTGCAGCCGGGTCCATCCACACGTTTTCCCAGATATGGCCGTCCGGGTCGGTATAGCTGCGGCCATACATGAAACCAAAATCCTGGGTTGGCGTGGGGTCCGGCTTGCCGCCAGCGCGCGCTGCCTTCTCGACAAAGCTGTCGACGGCGCGCCTGTCCTCCCGGGTCAGGCACAAGAATACCTGTGCGCCCTTGTGGGCGTCATGGATCGGAATATTGCCGAAGGTCGCCCATTTTTCGTGAGTCAGCAGCATGACAAAAATGGTATCTGAGAGCACCATGCAAGCGGCGGTCTCGTCGGAGAACTGATGGTTCTTGACCCCGCCGACCGCCTCATAGAAGGCTATGGAGCGATCAAGGTCGGCGACCGGGAGGTTGATAAAAATCATCTGGGTCATTGGCGTTGTTTCCTTGATTTTTGCCACC